>Ga0160423_10001846_pt1 | contig 17709 bp, 17 predicted proteins | sample CRUFie14St8metaG_FD_108191 | JGI IMG/M metagenome (GOLD analysis project Ga0160423, IMG submission 108191) | Marine microbial communities from the Costa Rica Dome - CRUD Field 142mm St8 metaG | ecosystem: Environmental > Aquatic > Marine > Oceanic > Photic zone | place: Costa Rica: the Eastern... | reverse complement strand
TTAAAAAATTTAAATGGTAATGAAACAGAATTAAGTTACTCTTCAACTTTTAGCATTGGTGGAAAACTTGCGCAAATTGGCTCAAGATTAGTTGATGGTGTTGCGAAAAAATTAACGAATGATTTTTTTGAAGCTTTTATCAAGAATCACCAACTTGAACAAGAATCTTCATTAGAAGACGATACAAGAAAAGAAGAAAAGAAATCGGCTAATAATAAATCTTACTATATAGTTATAGTTACTCTAATTTTGCTTTTATTTTTTTATTTTGGATCATCCTAAATTATGAATAAACTTGACTTTAACAATCAAAATATTATTGTAACAGGTGGTTCATCTGGAATTGGTGAAGCTTGTGTATTTAGGTTGGTAGAATCTGGAGCAAAAGTAATTATTTGGGATAAAAATGAAAACAAAATTAATAAAGAATTAAAAGACTTAATTAGCAAAAATCTTGTCTCTATATATTCCATTGATATTACAAGATATGAAGATATCTTAAACATTTTTAATAAAATAATAAAAGAATATAAAAAAATTGATGGTTTGATCAATTCTGCTGGTTATGCTGGTAAAAATGCAACTGTTATAGATTATCCTGTTGATGAATGGAAAAAAATACATGACATTAATGTAAATGGTACCTTTTTTACAAATAAAGTTATAGCGTCTCATATGAAAAGTAACAATTATGGAAGAATAGTTAATGTTGCTTCTATTGCTGGAAAAGAAGGAAATCCTAATGCTTGTGCTTATTCATCATCTAAAGCTGCTGTAATTGGTTTTACAAAGTCCCTGGGCAAAGAATTAGCCACCTCTGGGATCTCCGTAAATTGTGTAACTCCTGCAGCTGTTAAAACACCTATTTTTGATCAAGTAGCTGAATTTCATCAAAACTTTATGCTGTCAAAAATTCCAATGGGAAGATTCGGTCAACCTGAAGAAATCGCCTCTCTTATATGTTGGTTATGTTCTCAGGAATGTTCATTTACAACTGGAGGTGTATTTGATATTTCTGGTGGACGCGCAACCTATTAATTAAAGGAGAAACTATGATAAAAACCAAAGCTGCGGTACTCTATGAAATTGGACTACCTAAACCCTACAGTTCATCAAAACCACTTAAAATTGAAGAGGTTATCATTGACGAACCTGGCGAAAATGAATTAATCATTCAAGTTAAAGCTGCAGGATTATGTCACTCCGACTTATCATCAATTAATGGAAATCGTCCAAGACAAACTCCGATGGTTTTAGGTCACGAGGCTGCAGGTATTGTGCATCAAATTGGACCAGGAGTTAATGATCTTAACATTGGTGACCATGTAATAATGACATTTGCTCCTTCTTGTGGAAAGTGTAGCTCTTGCATGGAAGGGTTACCAGCTAGATGTGGTCCAGGACAAAAAGCTAATAATGATGGAACCTTGTTAGGTGGGAGTGTTAAGTTATCAATAAATGGTGAAAAATGTTTCCATCATGTTGGAGTTTCTGCTTTTTCCCAGTATGCATTGGTTAACCGGGGTACTGTTGTAAAAGTAGATAAAGATTTACCATTTGAAGAAGCTGCGCTTTTTGGTTGTGCAGTTTTAACTGGGGTAGGTGCTGCACTAAATACTGCAAAAATTCATGCAGGTGCATCGGTTGCTGTAGTTGGTCTAGGAGGTGTTGGATTAAATGCTTTACTTGGAGCAAAAGTTGCGGGTGCCACAAAAATCGTTGCAATTGATATGAATGAAGATAAGTTTGAAATTGCAACTGAACTTGGTGCCACCAATACACAAAAGGCTTCTGACCTAAACGTAATTGAAAATGTAAAAGAATATACTAATGGTGGTGTTGATTACGCTCTTGAAATGGCTGGGTCTGTCAAAGCTATGGAATTAGCTTATAGAATTACAAAACGAGGAGGTACTACGGTTACAGCAGGTCTTCCTCATCCTGATCACAGGTGGGAACTTCAACACACAAACTTAACTGCAGAAGAAAGAACTGTGAAAGGCAGTTATATGGGTTCTTGTATACCCAATAGAGATGTAAAAAAGTATATTGAACTTTATAAAAGTGGTTTACTAAATGTTAACAAATTACTAAGCTCAAAAATAAAATTAGAAGAAATAAATGAAGCATTTGATAAGCTCGATGCTGGAAAAACCATTAGACAAATCATTACTTTCTGAATTAAATGTTTTCAACTTCTTTATTAAATGATGTTATGAGAAGTATTGGTTTAGATAATTTTACATTATCACCAAAATTCAAACCTCTTATTGATAACACATCCTTGCAAGGTAAAGCTTTTACAATTCTAGGAAAAGAGACAAGCAACTTATCAGATCATGAAACATTAGTTCTCTGGACTAAATTTATTGATTCTATTCCAAAAAATTATATTGCTGTGTGCCAGTCAAATTCTGATAAGTACGCTATTATGGGTGATCTTTCTGCTGAAACTCTCAAAAGAAATGGGGTTTTAGGATATATAGTCGACGGTGGATGTCGTGATATATCCTCTATAAAAAAATTAAATTTTCCGGTTTTCTATTTTTTTAATACACCAGAAGATGTAGTTGGACGTTGGATTCCAGAAAAGTTAAAAGAACCAATCACAATCAGCGGTGTAGAAATATTTACTGAAGATTTTATTGTGGCTGACAGTGATGGAATATTAGTTATTCCTTCAAAAAAAATACAAGAAGTTAGAGAAAGATATAACAAAATAGTTAATGATGAAAATTTGGTGAGAAATGGTATTAGAGATGGTTTATCATCATACGAATCCTATATCAAATACAAAAAGTTTTAAATTTTTGGTTATTAAGGAATTATCAAAAATCAATGAAATAAAAAACCCATAATTAAAACTATTTAAATTTTTTCTTATGGGTTTTAAAATTTAATTCAATCTAGAGATCCAGTTGCTTTAGGGAAAGTGACAATTCCCCAAGGCATTCCCTTGCTTGGAATTTCAGATACTTTTTCAAGATTATTTGGATCAATAATTATAATGTTATCTGATCTACCACAAGCAACTAACATAGAATTTCTATCCGGAGTGTATGAAAAATGCCAACATCTTTTTCCTGTTGGTATTTTTTTTATAGATTCCCATGTTTTAGTATCAAAAACTTCCAGTGCCGAGTCTTTGTTAAGTGCAACAAATAGCTTGTCTCCATCATCACTAAATGCAATGCCATAGGGAACTCGTCCAGTTTTTACACTTTGTATGACTTCAAAATTTGAATCTAATATCACTAAAGAATCACCGTATTCAATTGAGGCCACATAATAACTACCATCAGGAGACATTTTAATTCCACGCGGTCTATATCCATATTCAATAGTACTTATTGTTTTGTATAATTCTCCTGACTCAATATCATGCACGGAAACATTATCATCGGCTTCATTAGTAACCAAAATTTTTGATCCATCACTTGAAAATTCAATTCCCTCAGTTTCCATACCCCCGACTATTGACTTAATGACCTCACCTTTTTCAATATCAACAACTGCAACTTGAGCTGGCTGTTCATCCTCTTCTTCTCTTTTTTCTCTCAATTCTTTTTCAGCCTGAGAGCCTGGTTTTGGGGGTGGACCACCAATTGACGCTGGCTCATAAGAAACAAAAGCTAGATTATCCTTAACCCTGACAAATTCAGGATTCTCCCCAATATCTACTTTTTTATTAAGTTCACCTGAAATTCTATCAATTATAGCTATATTGCCATCATCACCGTTTGCAACAATTAGATATTTTCCATCTTCAGAAACGCCAATTCCTCTGGGGCTTCCACCATAACTTTCAATTTCGTTCACAACTTCAAAATTATTTAAATCTATGACTGATATTTTTGCTTTTTGATTTGAAACATATGCTTTTCCTTTATCATCATTTTTTGAACAACTGACAAACAAGAAAATTGTAATAATTAGAAAACTTAGCTTTTGATAGAACATCTATGTACTCCAACAATAATTAGTATTAAAATTTTAACTTACATTATAGCTTTTTAAAAAATCTGTGATTAAATATTCAATCCTCAACACATTTACTTCCACTCTTCCAGGTGATCCTGTAATGGACAACCATGTCAGAACTGTATTAAATTCATGCTTCTCGTATGTAAGTCCTTCAAAAGCTCCTTCACCTCAAATTATTTCTGTTAACGAAGAATTATTAAAAAAATTAGGAATTGATTATTGGGAAAATAAGGAATTTTTTAAAGCGATTTTTTCTGGAAATAAAATCTATGATGGTTTTAAACCATATGCCCAAAATTATGGAGGGCATCAATTCGGAAATTGGGCAGGACAATTAGGTGATGGAAGAGCCATCACTGTTATGGAATTAGAGCTACCAAACAGTGACAAATTTGAATTACAACTTAAAGGTTCAGGTCAAACGCCGTACTCAAGATTCGCTGACGGTAAAGCAGTTTTGAGATCATCACTTAGGGAGTATTTATGTAGTGAGGCTATGCATCATCTGAATATTCCAACCACCAGAGCTTTATCCCTTATGCTTTCGGGAGAAAATATAGTTAGAGATATGTTTTACGACGGAAACCCAAAAGAAGAAAAAGGAGCTATAGTCTGCAGAGTTAGTCCCAGTTTTTTAAGATTTGGCCATTTTGAAATTCATGCAAGAAACAATGACACTTTATTATTAAAAAAACTTGTGAAATATGCTCTTGAGAACCATTTTAAACATCTTATGAGTAAAAATAATAAATTTGAGGAGCAATTAATTTTGTGTTTTGAAGAGATAGTGAGAAAAACTGCTTTTTTAGTTGCTGAGTGGATGAGAGTTGGTTTCGTACATGGAGTCTTAAATACCGATAATATGTCTATTTTAGGTCTTACCATCGATTACGGTCCTTATGGTTGGGTTGATGATTTTAATTTAAATTGGACTCCCAATACCACAGACTTAGAGTTTAAAAGATACCGTTTTGGTGAACAACCGAATATTGCAATGTGGAATTTATTTAAACTTGCAGAAAGTCTATCTGTTATTAATGATAATTTTTCGGAATTTGAAAAAATACTTGACTATTTTCCTAAGTATTTTGAAGACTTTCATAATTCAAATATGTCAAAAAAATTAGGTCTCCAAGACTTATCTAAAAATTCAACCTTCTATCAAACGACATATAATTTGCTGCAAAACCTCAGCCTAGATATGACATTATTTTTTAGATTTCTTACCAAGAATCCTTTAGATGCTCTTACAGAAGCAAAAATAGTTAAATTAAGCTACCTGGATAATATCGGGGCAGAAAATTTTTCATTATTCAACAATTGGAAAAATAAGTATATAAAGCTAATTAATGATCAAAATATGGATGATGGTATAAGAAGGAAAATAATGGAAAAAAATAACCCGAATTTTATTCTAAGAAATTACATTTCTCAGGAGATAATTAATGAACTTGAAAATGGCAACGACAAAAAGTTCAAAGAAGTTGAAAAAATTATTAAAAACCCCTACTCAAATAATATTCAATCAGAATATATTACTAAACGACCTGACTGGGCAAAAAATAAAGCAGGATGTTCTATGCTGTCATGCAGCTCATGATTTATTTATTTTATAGATTGGTATTTCTCTTTGAGATAATTCTTTATTAGAAAAATTAAAGTCGTTGAGTGTTATGAAAGGAACTTTTTGAAAATTATTCACAATTTCAGAATTATTTTGATCAATCATTAAAAAATCATAATCATCGATATTTTTTTTGTAAATTTTTTCATCAATTGACTCAAAAATTAAGTGGTCATGTTCATTAGGTAATTTTCTAGTATTGGAATTAAATTTTTTTAATTCAATATTCTTTGTCTCCTCAAAATCACTTATCTTGTATGGTCCAAAACCAATTGTATAATCAATTTCATCAAAGAAGGCAACCGAATTAGTACATAAAAAAAATAAAAAACTATTATCGAAATTATCCAAAGTTATAGAGACTGTATCCTTTTCAATTTGTGTAACCTCCTTAAGACCGAAATTAATTTTTTTTTCAATAGAAAAAACAGATAACCTATTTAAAAATTTTTCTAAATCTGACCCCTGCAAGTTTCTTTTATCATGCCAATAAATATCATTTTTAATTGTCATATATAGGCTCGTTTGTGTATCGTTAAACCCCCAGTTTGATAAGATATTTGAATTTAATTCGTTTGTGTATTTATCTAAATAAAAGACGTTTTCATAAATGAGAGATTTTAAAATGAGACTTATTAAACCTGAAGAATTTAAAAAATCCTTAATAGTTGGAAGTTGACCAAAATAGCCTACTTTTTTAAAACCACGCTTTGAACACGATGAAAGCTTAAAAATTAAAGGGGAAATTAACAATGACGCAATTAGTTGTCTTCTAAGATTCAAAATGTTTTCTAGAAAATAAAATTCATTATATACTTTTAACTAAAATAGAGCTTTAAAAAAATTTTCATGATCTTTAAACAACTTTTTGATCAAAACTCCTCAACTTTCACATATATTGTTGCAAACAGAATTGGAGGGGAAGCATTAATTATTGACCCTGTCCTTGAAAACTCACAAAAATACATTAATCTATTAGAAAAACTGGATGTAAAACTGTTAAAAGCAATTGATACTCATATACATGCAGATCATTTTTCTGCCTTACCATATCTAAGAGATAGTCTCAATTGTGTGACAGTGATGGGAGAGCAAAGTAAAGCCGACATTGTATCAATTCGCATTAAAGATAATGACAATATTTCAATAGATGGTATAAATCTGAGAGCAATTTATACTCCTGGGCATACAGATGATTCTTATTGCTTCTGGATGGATAATATTCTATTTACTGGTGATACTTTATTAATTAAGGGTACCGGGAGAACAGATTTTCAAAATGGAGATCCTGCATTACAGTATGAATCATTATTTAAAAAAATTTTAAAATTTCCAGATAATACAGTCATTTATCCAGGCCATGACTACAAAGGTGATACTGTAAGTACAATTTATGAGGAAAGAAAATTTAATCCTCGACTTCAAATAAAAAATAAAGAAGAATATATTAATTTAATGAATAATTTGAATCTTCCTAACCCAAAAATGATGGATTTAGTAATTCCAAAAAATGAAAAAATTGGATTTAAACAAGAATTTGTAGAAAAAAATAATCTTTCTTTGAACCATTCTGTAGCCAAAAAAAAATTAAAAAAATATTTTTTTGTTGATTTAAGAGATGAGTCAGAGATCAAATCTGAAGGTAAGATTGAAAATTCAATTCACATTTCATATTCCGATTTTATTTTAAATTCCTTTGAGGCAATTCGGAAGATCAATGACCTGAAGCAAAGCAAAGAACAAGTAGTGTTATATTGTGCTCACGGAGAAAGAACAGCAATTATTTTAGAGAAATTTTCAGAAAAACTTAAAAATGTAAAACACTTAAAAGGCGGTTTTACAAAATGGAAAAAAAATAATAGTTAAAATTTTTCACAAGTGTTATTTATCCACTCTTCTTGGTATGAAAACATTGGTTTAATATACTCCTCTGTACCTGGTGGAGTAATTAAAGATTTTACAAGTCTTCCATTGATATCAAACCGTGAGACCATAAGTAATGCAAATTTTTTATTTTCACAATCAGTTAAAAATCGTAATTTTCTGGTAACAGGAATATCAGACTGCATGTTATCAATGTTTACTATTCCAATTAAGACTTCGAATCTGACACGGTCACCATATTTTCTGACAGAGGGATGCAAAAATTTTGAATCCTCTCCTTGCTTAATAGACGAAAATTCAATAAGGTCGTTGGCAACAACATTATTCAAAAAAATAATATTTCCAATAAAAATTAGCTTTATTAAATTAATTAACATAAATATTTAGTGGGTTAAATTCTTCAATTTCAATTGTAACTATATCATTAGTATTTAGCCATTTTGTTTCCACGATACTTCCCAACAAAATTATGTCTCCTTTATTTATTTTTCTCTTATTTTTATTACACATTTCTAAATACCATTTAAAAGCATTCAAAGGTGAGCCCATTATAAATGAAGCACGTCCTTCACCAACTACTATATTATTTATTAAGGTTTTCCCTTTTATTTTATCAAAATTTAATCTTTTCCAATCATAAATTACATCACCCATTACTGCACCTGAATTAAAGAAATTATCAGCTATCAAAGTTGGTACACCTAATTCCAGGTAATCTAAATAACGATCGTCAACAATTTCTATAGCAGGTAAAAAGCCCCCAATAAACTTTTCTAGATCACTATAAGAGATGCTATTACTACCAGGGTGGAAATCTTTGGCAATTTCAACAGCAAGCTCACATTCAACTCCAACCCTTGTAAATCCTTTATAAGGTATCTCAATAAATTTATATGAAATTGTTTTTTCAAAAATATCACCAGCACAGGGTGAATTAATTTTTAAAAAATTTTGCATAACTTTAGATGTACAGCCAATTTTATGTGCTCTAATCTGACCTAATCCAGAGTCCGTTAAATTTTTATTTGCAATTTTTTGTAATAAATAGCCTTCTGATATATCAATGGGTCTATTATTTTTTTTTAAAAACAATGGACTTGTTATGGTTCTATAATCAGCTATTATTTCTGCTATTTCAGAAAAATTAGCCATTTATTACTAAATTCAAATTTTGAAAACAGTTGAACCAGTAGTTTTCCTAGCTTCCAAATCAATATGAGCTTGTGCAGCATCTCTTAATTCATATCTTTGTTTTATTTCAATTTTTACTTTATTGGATCCAACAACAGAAAAAATTTCTTTAGCACCTTCAACCAAATCTTTTCTTTGCGCTGTGTATGTCATGAGTGTTGGTCTAGTTACGTATAAAGAACCTTTTCCAGCAAGAATATTTGGATCAAATGGTGCCACAGGGCCAGAACCATTACCAAACACACACATAAGCCCTCTTGGCATCAAGCAATCAAGAGAATCACTAAATGTATCCTTTCCTACTGAATCAAATACAACTGGTACTTTTTTACCATTGGTAATTTCAAGCACTCTATCTTTAAATTTCTCTCTATTATAGTTAATAGTATGAGTACAACCAAATTTTTTAGCCAACTTTGCTTTTTCATCAGAACCTACTGTACCAATTACTTTTACACCTAGACTTTTTAACCATTGGCACGCTATTAATCCAACACCCCCAGCAGCAGCATGAAATAAAACTGTTTCACCTCTTTGAACTTGATAAACTTTTTTGATCAAATACCATACTGTTAATCCTTTTAACATCATTGCAGCGGCAGTATCATGAGGGATTTTTGCAGGCACTTTTACTAATCTATGTGCAGGAATAACTCTTTGAGAGGAATATGCACCAGGAGGTCCACCAGCATAAGCTACTTTATCTCCAACCTTAACCTCACTAACTCCGTCGCCAATAGATAATACAACGCCAGAAGCCTCAAGTCCTAATCCACTGGGTAGTGGCAAAGGATAAAGACCTGACCTATGATATGTATCAATAAAGTTAAGACCCATAACATGGTTTTCGACTAAAGCTTCCCCATAACCAGGTTTCTTGACATTAATATCCTTATATTTAAGAACACTTGGTCCTCCTGGTCTATCAAAAATAATTGCTTTAGCCATATAATCCTCCAAAGTTAATAGTTAAAAAATTCATAATCACTAAATTGAAAATCATACATTAATTTTTCAAAAGTATTTAGAATACTTTTGAAATCGTGAATATTTTCAAGTTCAATCATTAGTTTACTGACAATTTTTTCACTAAATGGTTGAATGATTTCAAATTCTATATATTTTTTTTTGTTAAAAACCTTAACCCTAGGTTCTCCAAAGTTTTGTCTAAGATTTCGAAAATGATTTGAAAAAAATAAATTTAATTTTATCTCACTAGAAATATATGCAGCTGATATTCTAGAATTTAGAGGAGAACTTATGTCTCTCGGAATAAATAAAAGATTTTTATGATCAAAATTCGTTTCCTTTTTTAAAATTTCCTGCAAATCTTGACCCCATATATTTACAGAAAAGTTTTTATTTTGAGAAGATTGACTTCTTTCAACTTGGAAAAAGAAATTAAATAATGAAACTTTCTCACTAAAAAAATCTTTATTATGTATTTTTAAGCTAGGGAGTTTTTTTGAAATTTCGGATAGATCCTTATTCATAAGAGAAAAAAAATCACCAAGGTTAAAATCATCAATTGCATTATAAGATACTTTTTTTTCTAAAATAGATACCCTACTTTGGTCAAATACACCTCTACTCTGAAGAAATTTTAAAATGTTATCGTAATTATTAAAGTTAAAGTCAGGCTCTTCAATTTCTTTAGTCCATACTGAAACAACTGGAAGAGCGTAAACCGAAAACTTATTATCTTTTATGTCATTAAATGCATCAAAAAATCTCAATAATTTTCTATTTTGAGATGGTTTATATTCTAAATTACGAAGTTTTGTATTATTTAAAAGCGAATCAATATTAAAATTTTCATTTAAGTTAGTTAACATATTTTTATTTATAAATTCATCGTTGAGAAAAAATTTATCTAAATCGATTATTTCACTAAAGTCATAATCTTTAAATTGTCTAATATCTACTGGTAATTCTTTTTGGTTCATTCTTTTCTTTGATTTTTCAGAAAATTTTGTAATTTATCGATTCTTTGATGATTATCTTCAGATCCCATAAAAGTTCTGAACAACCACTCTTGAATTTTCATTGAATCATTAAGGCTACTATTTAAAAGTTGTTGGCCTAGTTGTTTCGTTTCAACTAAAAGCTTTCTATCATAAGTTGAGACCTCGGTAGCAATTTTATTAACGCTCTCAAGCAACTCACCCGTTTCAAAAATCTTACTTATAAACCCCATGGCATAGGCCTCTTGAACATCATAAATTCTACCTGTGAAAGAAACTTCTAAAGCTCTACTGTAGCCTATGATTCTCCACAATGGATCTAGAATTGGAGTCAAAGATAACGGTATTTCTCTCTGACCAAATTTGGCTTTTTTAGATGCATAGCGAAAATCGCACATCATACTTAAATCGAAACCTCCAGCGATTGCAGGTCCACCAATAGCGGCAATAACAGGTAAAGAACAAAATAAAATTGATTTATAGGCTTTATGAAAAAGCTCAATATAGTCATTGTTTTTTTCTAGTTTAATTTTCTTTATCTCGTTTAAATCAAAACCAGCAGAAAAATACTTTTCTCCTCCAGTTAATATAACTACGTTTATTTTGTTATCTATAGACAATTCATTGAATGTAGAGTAAATTTCTTTTAGCAACTCTGGGTTTAAAGAATTTCCTTTTTCATGTCGGTCAATAAGTACAGTTGCAACTTGCCCGTTGCAAGAAACATTAAGATAGCTCATGGTAAATAAAATAAATTTAAATGATGATTATATTAAAAAGATAAAACTTTTTTTTGAAAGTCATGAAAATCAGATTGATAATAAAAAGTTATTTAAAGATTTTGCTATTCAAAGTATTCATGATGCATACGAATTTCAGAATAAATTCAATGAATTTCAAGTAATTAAATATGGTTACCCTGTTGGTTACAAAATCGGATTAACATCAAAAAAAATGCAAAAATTATGTGGAGTAAACCAACCAAATTATGGAGTGATTTTTAAAAAAAGAATAAATAATGATATAGAGGTATCTAAAGAAGATTTTAAGAATTTAGGTATCGAAAGTGAGTTATGTCTTAAGATATCAAAAAATATAGGGTTAGAAGTTAATGTAACAAAAGATAATATTATTGACTACATTGAATATATAGCGCCGGCTTTTGAATTAATTGATGATTTTAATTTATCTTATCCAATTAATATTCTTTCACTAATTGCCGAAAACTCCTGGAATAAGGGCGTAATAATAGGAAAGAAAAATAAAGTTTTTCCAACTAATTTGTCTAAAACAAATTCTTTTTTATATAAAAATAATAAAATTTTAGATTCATCCTATGGGAATGAGGTATTAGGTCACCCATTTAACCCTGCCTTATGGTTAATAAATAAACTAAAAGAAAGAAGAGTTTTTATTAAAAAAGGAACCATTATCTTAACAGGTAGTTGGACAAAAACAGTTTTTCCTAAAAAAGGTGATAATTTTAAATTTACTATTGATAAATTAGGTTCAGTAAATATTTTTATAACTTAAAAATATTTTTAATGCTTGCAAATAATTTCTTCAATTTTTTTTGCAACAGATAACAAATGAAAGTCTGAACCAAATGCACCTATTAATTGGAAACTAAATGGAAAATCATTTTTACCAAGCAAAAATGGCATTGATATCACTGGCGAACCTGAGAGGTTAAAAGGTGAAGTGTACCTTGTCAGTACGGGTGCTATAGGTTTTTTATTTTTTTTAAAAATAACATGGTCATCTGAAATATTCGGTGGTTTTATAGGTATCGTAGGTGTAATCAATATTTCACCATCTGACAAAATTGAATCCAAACTTTTTCTTAGAATACTTCTATAACTCTGAGCCTTTATGTAATCATCAGCCATAATATATTTTCCTATTTCCAGTCTGCTGGAAACATCCTTTCCAAAATGATTATTTTTATTTAGATACTTTTTGTAAAAGGAAAAAGCTTCTGAATTAATTGTTATAAATTGTGCCCCTGGAGCATAATCAATATATTGAATTTTTTTTGTTTTTATAATGGCAAATTTTGATAATAATGAAAGTAAATTTTCGAAAGCTTTGGAAAAGTCTTTATCAAGACCATCATAAAAGAAATTTTTAGGTTTTATGATTTTTATCCTCACATTTTTATCAATAGTTTTATTGAATTTAGTCATCGAAACGTGGCTATTAAAGATGTCTTCAACAGAATTAGCCAATGGGCCAACATGATCTAAAGAAAGTGCCAAAGGTATAATCCCTTTCATATCGATCGAGCCAAATGAAGGCTTAAATCCCATAACTCCACAGCATGCCGCTGGCTGTCTAATTGATCCACCTGTACAGGTGCCAATAGCAATACTACTTATCTCGGATGCAACTGCAGCCGCAGAACCTCCGCTAGAACCTCCAGCAATTAATTCTGGAAATTTTGGGTTCCTAACAAATCCAAAATGCGGATTTTTACTTGTTACACCGTATGCTAATTCATGTAAATTAGCAGTCCCAATAATAATTGCACCAGCATTTTTTAAATTTATAATATTTTGCGCATCTAATTTTGATATGGATGAATTAAAATATTTTGATCCACGAGTTAATCTATATCCTTTAACATTCATAAGATCTTTAATTATTATGGTCTTGCCATATAAAGGATAATTTTTATGTTCTTTTTTTAAGTTTTTTACTCTTCTTATTTCTTCTTCAACTAGTTTTTTTTTATATGAAATAAAAATATTGTATTTTTTTAGTCTATTATAATTTTCGTCAATTAAATCCAAGAGATAACTATTAATTTTTTTCTTTGGTGATAATCTTTTTTTGTGTGTGCCTTTTTCCAGATAAAAAAATTTTTTTTGATTTGGTGGTTGGATCTCAAAATTAAGTTGGTCAAACTTTTGTAAAATATCGAAGTTATTTAAATAGTCTAGTGAATTAGATTTTTTTTTATAACGGGACGTATTCCTCAATTTATTGACAATATCTATAAATTTTATTAAATCTTTTTTACTCAATTCAAAATCCAGCCATGTCGTCTAAAACAGAGGAATGGAACTCTCTTCTATATAAAATGTAAACAACAATTGCTACTGTGGCAATAAAAAACCATGAATTTAAAAACCATGATAATGTTGCCAAGGCAAAGTAATAAGCTCTTAGTCCGTAATTAAAAGAGTCAGCAGCAGAACCCGAAATTCTTGCTGCCCTTGAAACAAAGTTACTTCTTTTTTTTTCGTCATCTTCTGATGTCGGAACAGCCCCTACTAGAACAGAACAAAAATTATGCTGTCTTAATGACCAAGTAAATTTAAAGAATGCATAAACAAAAATTCCGAAAATTAAAAATAGTTTGAATTCCCAAAGTGCTTTCTCGGCATTGGCAACAAATGGCATATCATTCATTACAGCAATAATATTTTCTGATGTGCCAATAATTGCAAGAAGACCACCGAGTATAAGAAGTGTTGTTGAGGCAAAAAAAATTGCACTATTTGACAAATTGGTAATTACGGTAATGTCAACTATTCTTAATTCTCTTGATAACATGGCTCTCCACCAATCCTCTCTATTTAATCTTGAAATACCCATTAAACTTTTTTTACCTCTCTTACCTTTCATTTCGGCATAATATGCATATCCAATCCATATCAAAAAAAACCACACAATAGCAAACAAGTCCACATAAGATAAATTCATACAATTAAATAATTTACAATAAAGCTATATTTTGTCATACTCTTAAAAATACTCAATTAAAAATATTTATGAATGATTTAACCGAAATTAATTCGTCTGATCCAGTTATTAAAACTGAGAATAAAAATATCTGCTATCTCGATATAAATAGACCCGATAAATTAAATGCTCTCTCTGAAGAAGTTCTTACGCTTTTAATAAGCAATTTAAATGAAATTTCTGAGTCTGCAGAATTAAAAGTAATAATTTTAAGATCTCAAGGTAACGCTTTTTGTGCTGGACATGATTTAAGACAAATGATGGAAAATCATAATCAAGATTACTTTGATAGATTATTTTCATTATGTAGTGAATTTATGGTTAAGCTAACTCAAATGCCTCAAGTTGTAATTGCTAGAGTCCATGGCTTAGCTACTGCAGCTGGATGTCAATTAGTAGCTCAAAGTGATATTGCAATATGTTCTGATAACGCTATGTTTGCAACGTCTGGGGTTAACCTTGGTCTTTTTTGTTCTACTCCATCTGTTGCTGTATCAAGAAATGTTCCAAGGAAAATAGCAGCTGAAATGCTCTTTACTGGCGATTTTATTGATGCTAGTTATGCAAAAAAAATAGGACTTATAAATCATATTGTTTCCAAAGATAGTCTAGATGATAAAATAAATGAGATTGCAGAAAAAATAACTGCAAAACCATCCAAAACAATATCATTAGGCAAAGAAGTTTTTTACAAACAATACCTAGATAATTTGCAGTCAGCATATGACATTGCTGCAAAAAAAATGGCTTGCAACATGATGTACCAAGAAACTATTGAAAAAATAAATAATTTTCTAAATAAAAAGAGCTCTTAACTTAATTCCCCTGAAATTATTTTATTAACAACTTTGGTGTATGAGGATGGGTCAACTAAAGCCCCCCCCTCTGAAATCATAGCTTGTCCATAAATGTACTGAGACCAATCTTTTAAAGTATCCATATCTTTTATGTCATTCATTTTTTTGATTATTTTATGGTCTGGATTGATTTCTAGAACAGGCTGTATATTTGGAACATTTTGACCTGCTGCTTTTAAAAGGCGCTCAAAGTTCATACTCATCCCTTGATCATCAACTACTAAACAAGATGGTGAATCAGTAAGTCTATACGTTAATCTAACTTCTTTAATGGTATCGCCTAAAGATTCCTTAATTGATTTGATTAACTCTTTGAAGTCACCCTTATCTTTTTCCTGTGTCTTTTTCTCGTCTTCGGTTAAATCACCTAAATCAAGACTACCTTTTGCAACAGAAACAAGTTTTTTTTCATTATATTCTGTTAAATGCTGGACTAACCACTCATCAACACGATCATGAAGAAGCAGTACTTCAATGTCTTTCTTTTTAAATATTTCCAAGTGCGGGCTAGACTTAGCTGCAAGATATGAATCGGCAGTTACGTAGTAAATTGTATCTTGTTTCTTCGTCATTCTATTTATATAATCGTCAAGAGAAACATTCTGTTCGCTCGAGCCAGAGTTTGTACTTGCAAAGCGAAGTAATTTTGTAATTTTATCCTTATTACTAAAATCATCAACAAGGCCTTCTTTTAGGACATTTCCAAATTCATTCCAGAATTTAGTATATTTTTCTTGTTTGTTTTTTGCTAGTCTGTCAAGAAGTGATAGTACCTTGCTCGTACAACCTTTTTTAATCACATCAACTTCTTTAGATTGCTGAAGAATCTCTCTGGAGACGTTTAAAGGTAAATCATTTGTGTCAACGACACCTTTCACAAATCTTAGATATGAAGGAAGCAGATTATCAGCATCATCCATAATAAAAACTCTTTTTATATATAACTTTATGCCATTTTTTCGCTCTCTGTCCCACAAATCAAAGGGGGCTTTTTGGGGAATATATAAAAGTTGAGTGTACTCATGTTTTCCTTCTACTTTTGCATGAATGTACTCAAGTGGACCTTCAGAATCATAAGATAATGATTTATAAAACTCTTCATACTGATCTTTTTTAACTTGATTCTTTGCACGAGTCCACAATGCAGTTGCATTATTAACTTTTTCATTTTCTCCAGTAGATAGCATTTTATTCTTATCTTTATCCCATTCTTCTTTTTCCATCAATATTGGGATACTGATGTGATCAGAGTATTTATTAATAATACTTTTTAAACGGTAATTATCTATAAATTCAGAAGCATCTTTCTTCAATTTGAGAACTATCTTAGTACCATGAGTATCTTTATGAATATTAGAAATAGAAAATTTACCATCACCTTTAGATATCCATTCGACGCCATTATCTTTTTTTTCACCAGCCTTAAGTGTATGAACAAACACCTCTTCAGCAACCATAAATGAGGAATAAAAACCAACCCCGAATTGTCCAATCAGATTAGAATCCTTGACTTGATCTCCAGAAAGTTTGGAAAAGAATTCTTTTGTACCAGATTTTGCAATTGTACCAAGATTATCTAAAACCTCTTTTCTACTCATGCCGATACCATTATCAGTAATGGCAATGGTATTTTTTTTCTTATCTATTTCTATTAGAATTTGGTCTTCTTTATTAGGTGAAATTTTTTTATTGGTAAGCGCTTTGAATTTTAATTTATCAATAGCATCAGAAGCGTTGGAAATTAATTCTCTCAAAAAAATTTCTTTATTGCTATAAAGTGAATTTATCATCAAATTAAGCAATTGCTTGACTTCTGTTTGAAACCCTAGTGTCTCTTTTTTGCTTGCTTCTGCCATTTTAAAACTCCATATTTCTAAATAGAATTAAATTATATATGATGATTATTTTTCTTTTTTCAAGTTTTTTTTGTAAAGTAAATACTTAAAAAAACATACAATTGTTTTTGAATCTCTTATTTTACCAGTCTGGATGTAATTCAATAAAACTTCCTCTGTTAAAAAAAAAGTTTCAACATATTCACCTTGATCAAAAGAAGGTTTAAATTTTTTTTTTATATCTATTGCTAAAAATAAATATATTATTTCATCAGAATAACCGATTGTTGGATGAAAGTTTCCTAATAAATACCAGTTTTCTGAGACAAAACCAGTTTCTTCTTTAAGTTCTCTTTGAGCGGTTTCAATCGGTGTTTCACCTTTATCAGTTTTTCCTGCAGGAAATTCAATACATAACTCTTGCACAGGATATCGATACTGTTTTTCCATCAAAAATGATCCATTGGAGTCAATTCCAATAATCGCAGATGCACCAGGATGTTTAAAATATTCTCTGGTTGCTTGCTCACCATTAGGTAATAAAACATTATCGGAAAAAATGTTTAAAAACTCTCCATCAAAAATTTTTTTTGAACTGATTTTTTTTTCAAAAAATTCTTTAT
>Ga0160423_10001845_pt1 | contig 17715 bp, 17 predicted proteins | sample CRUFie14St8metaG_FD_108191 | JGI IMG/M metagenome (GOLD analysis project Ga0160423, IMG submission 108191) | Marine microbial communities from the Costa Rica Dome - CRUD Field 142mm St8 metaG | ecosystem: Environmental > Aquatic > Marine > Oceanic > Photic zone | place: Costa Rica: the Eastern... | reverse complement strand
TTTGAAAAAATATCTTTTTCTAAAAAAAACTTCACCGCCAAGTGAAGGGCAAAGACTACAGACAACAGAGAAACTAAATAAAATAAAAAGCTAGTTAACTTTTTTCGAATCTTGATTTTTTCGTTCATCCAGTTGCTTGTTTATTTTATTCACCTGCCTTAAAAGATTTATCAGTGAAATGGCAACAGCTAACAAAGTAAAAATAATTGTAAACCAATTCTTATCCATGGGGTACTCTGAGTCTAACCACTTTCCAAAGTAAGCACCAACAAATATTGTCCCACCCATTTGAGCGGCTATTGCCGAGAATCGAGCATAGTGCTTTAGTGATCCACTTTCCATAAAAGCTAATTTAGTGATACAACTTGACATTACACGGTTAACATGGATAAACGTTTTGCAATTCTTTACAATTAGTAAATCTTATGTGATAGAATCAACAACCAATTTGATTGAATTGTAGGTGTTTGATTTAATTTCTGGGTACCGTTCTCTTTGAAACCACTCTACAATTTCAATACCCTCTTCTGTTTGCGCAATTAATTCCCCACTATATCCACACATCATTTTGTACCAGTATATTCGTTTTAAAATCCAGTTTCCCTTTTTGGATTGATAGCAATGGTATGTACTTGGAAGTTCTTTCGTTATTTCCAAATCACTCACCCCACACTCCTCTTCTACTTCTCTAATTGCACAAGTTGGAATGTCTTCGCCTTTTTCCAATTTACCCTTGGGTAAATCCCATTTTCCGTTTCTGAAAATCACCAAAATTTCATCGTTTGAATTGTATACCACACCTCCTGCAGCAATGATATACTTAAAACTCGATTTGAATATTTCCCATTCTTTTAAGGGATTTTTTGTTACTATTTCAACTCCATGAACATCTTTTCTTTCCAGTAAAGAAATTATTGTGTTACTATTGCCAAGCTCTGACAACTGTTCATAACTTCCCTCTTTTGTAGAATTTTTGTGAATTAAAACAGGTTTATCGTAAATAAAAACTTTATACATTTGCAAAATGATTTTGAATCTGGAAACCGCAGCAAAAGTAGCAGAATATTTACTACAAGCAAAAGCAATAAAATTACAACCTAAAGAACCCTTTACTTGGTCCTCGGGTTGGAAATCACCAATTTATTGTGACAACAGGATAACACTTTCCTTTCCAAGAATTAGAACGTACATTCGACAAGAATTGGCAAAAGCAATTCTAGAAAAATATGGTATGCCGGACGTAATTGTTGGTGTAGCCACAGGAGCAATTGCTCAAGGAGCTTTAGTTGCAGAGGAACTGGGTGTTCCATTTGCTTATGTAAGGGCATCCGCGAAGAGCCATGGTTTGGGAAATTTGATTGAAGGCAAAGTAGATAGCGGGCAAAGAGTAGTTGTGATAGAAGATTTAATCTCTACTGCAGGAAGTAGCCTCAAAGCTGTTGAAGCGCTAAAAGAAGTTGGCGCAACGGTTCTTGGAATGGCTGCAATTTTTACGTATAATTTTCAAATTTCTTTCAACAAACTCAAAGAATCCAATTGTGAATTAATCACTCTATCTGATTATGATGCATTGGTTCAGCAAGCTCTTGATTCGAGCTATATAACTGAATCTGATGTGTCCTTAATTAAAGATTGGAGACTAGATCCTTCCAACTGGACTGGAAAATAAAATGATTCACATTTCAACGCATAGAATTGATTTAAAAAGCTCTTCACAAGAGCTTTTTGAATTTCTAAGCCATGCCGAGAAGATGGCTGAAATAATCTCGTTCAAAAAAACAAAGCATGTTGAAGTGCTAGAGGATACGATAACATTCATTTTGAAATGGGCAGCACGATTTAACTTCTCCATAACGGCCGTCACAAAGGAATACGTATTAATTGAATCTACGGAGAATGTGGAGTTTTCGACTGCAATTCGATTTGATATTGAAGAAGAAAAAAATGGTTCATCAGTTGTAGTGCACATTGAAACGGATACTTCACCTATTATTGATATCACATTTGAAGGGAAAGTTAAAACTTGGATAGAAGCGATAATCAACAACCTAGAAAAAAAGTTTGGATGAATTAGTTTTTATAAGTAAGCCCGATTGTTTTCAACTTAGATTAAAAATTGAATCTCTTTCAATCCGAACTCCTCAATCTTTCCAAATTGATTAAAAAGCTGCAAATCACCTTGCTTGTTGACAGATTGTAAAGTTAAGTATCGAGTGTCTTTTCCAACTTTATATTTATGCTCCTCACCTTTTAAATATAACTCCTGATGGTAAATAAAATTTACCGTTTCATAGCCTTTCAATTGATATAATGAATAAAATTGCTGAATGTGAAAGCAAATTCGAGAAATTATACTTTCTTGGTTCACTGAGAATCCAACTTCTTTTATTAATGATGTCCCTAATCTTCCATACTTTTCAAAGGACTTTTGATTAAGGTTTAGACCAATTCCAAGAAAAGCCGCTACCAATTTTCCATTTGAAAATTTATTTTCAATCAAAACTCCGGCAATTTTCTTTCGATTCACAACGATATCGTTTGGCCATTTTATCTCAACTTTTCCTTCAACATGATCACTGATGGTTTCAAATAATGCAAGGCTAATAAGCATATTTAAAACAAAAACCTCCTCCAGTGGTATGGATGGTTTTAAAAAAAAAGTCCCTAAAAGATTCTTTCCTTTATCGCTTTTCCAACTAGATCCCATTTGACCTTTACCTCCAGTTTGAAAATCAGCAGTAAGCAAGGTGCCGTTTTCCAATTCTTTTGTAGAAAAAAGCCTTTTAAGTTCTTCATTGGTTGAGTCTACTTCAGCACAATGGATCCTATTTTTACCAAAATATATCACGCGTTCGTAAAGTTAATACTCCGTACTTAATAATATTTAACCATTTTGTAATCTTTTTAACATGGTACTAATAGAATTTAGTTACTTTTGCTTGTAATAGCATAGCAAACAATAGATTAAAAAAAGTGAGTCTGCCAACAGAAAAATTAGTGGAAATTGTTATTGAAGGATTGAGAAACAATAAGGCTAAAGATATTCATGTTTTAAACCTTAAGAATCTAGAAAATGCTGTTTCAGAATACTTTATTGTTTGTCATGGCACCTCCAAAACACATGTTTCGTCAACAGCACAATCTGTAGAAAAAGAAGTTAAAACGGTTTTGGGAGAACATCCTTGGAAAAAAGAAGGATATACGAATGGGGAATGGGTTTTAGTTGATTTCTCCTCAGTTGTCGTGCATGTTTTCCAAAAAGAAGTGAGGAATTTTTATAATATTGAAGAATTGTGGGCTGATGCCGAAATAACTGTTCTAGAAGATGAATAATATGAAAGGAAAAAATAAAGAAGGAAAAGGTCCAAGAAATCCTAAAATCTTTCCGGTTTGGTTAATATATGTATTTATTGGGGGCTTATTAATTAGCTTTCAATTCCTAGACACATTTACTGGCCCAACCAAAATCAGCTCAGACGAATGCTATGAATTTATTAAAAGGGGAGAAATTAAGAGAGTTGTAATAGTAAAGGAAGGCGACTATGCTTATTGTGAAGCTCATGTTACCGATGAGGCGAAAAGCCTCCCAGCGCATCAAAATTTAAGGAAAGGTGGTCATTATGAATTTGATATTCACGATGCATCACAAGCCAAGAATGAAATGCAAAAAATTGCCGAATCAAGCTCAAGTAGAGGAGACAATTTTACTATTGTATCAAGAAACAAACAACCTTCAATGTGGGACAATCTCTTTAGCTATATCATATTCTTTGGTTTGATCATCGCCATATGGATGTTTATGATGCGACGAATGGGAGGCGGCGGAGGTCCAGGTGGTCAAATTTTCAATATCGGGAAGTCAAAAGCAAAACTTTTTGAAAAAGACACAACTGTTGACGTAAGCTTCAAAGATGTAGCCGGTTTAGCAGAAGCAAAAGAGGAGATTGTTGAAATCGTTGATTTTCTTAAAAACCCAAAAAAATATACAGTTCTCGGTGCTAAAATCCCCAAAGGGGCTTTACTGGTTGGACCTCCCGGAACGGGTAAAACATTATTAGCAAAAGCTGTTGCTGGTGAAGCGCAGGTGCCTTTTTTCTCCCTGTCAGGATCTGATTTTGTTGAGATGTTTGTAGGTGTAGGTGCTTCAAGAGTTCGAGACTTGTTCAAACAAGCAAAGGAAAAATCACCTTGTATCATATTCATTGACGAGATTGATGCAATTGGTAGAGCAAGAGGAAAAAATCCTGCACAACAAGCCAATGACGAACGTGAAAACACTCTAAACCAAATGCTAACGGAAATGGATGGTTTTGGATCTAACAGTGGTATTATCGTTATGGCAGCTACCAACAGAGCTGATATATTGGATAAAGCACTTCTAAGACCAGGAAGATTCGATAGACAAATCATGGTTGACATGCCTGACTTGAATGAGCGTCAAGAAATTTTCGAAGTGCACTTAAAACCATTAAAACTGGACGATAGTGTAGAGGTAGATTTCCTAGCCCGACAAACACCCGGTTTCTCTGGAGCAGACATTGCGAATATCTGCAATGAAGCTGCTTTAATCGCAGCTCGTAAAGACAAAAAAAACGTAGGAAAGGATGATTTTTTAGCTGCTGTTGACAGAGTGATAGGCGGCCTAGAAAAGAAAAATAAAATCATTAAACCAAAAGAAAAGAAGACCATCGCTTTTCATGAGGCAGGTCATGCTACTGTTAGTTGGATGATGAAGTATGCATCTCCCTTGGTTAAAGTTACTATAGTTCCAAGAGGAAAATCACTAGGTGCTGCTTGGTACCTACCAGAGGAAAGACAAATCACAACCATGGAACAAATTTTCCACGAAATGTGCGCTACTTTAGGAGGAAGAGCTGCAGAGGAAATTATTTTTGGAGAAATCTCTACAGGAGCATTGAGTGACTTGGAAAAAGTAACTAAACAAGCGCAAGCAATCGTTACAATTTATGGTCTAAATGAAAAATTAGGAAACATTTCTTACTACGATTCAACAGGTCAAAGTGAATTTTCGTTTGGCAAACCATACAGTGAACATACTGCTCAAGTAATTGACTTTGAAATCAGTAAAATCATTGAAAAAGCCTATGTAAAGGCAAAAGAGATCTTATTAGAAAACAAAGAGAAATTAACTAAGCTTGCCGAAGCCTTGCTCGATAAAGAAGTTATATTTAAGGAAGATTTGGAAGTTATATTTGGGAAAAGACCCGGTTCAGAAATAGATGAAGATAAGTCAGCATCAGGAGAACAAAACCCAGGAAGCAGTGAAGTTGAAAATACTGAATCAACTCTAGAAATTCAAAAAGACTCTGGTGAGTCTACGGAGGAAAAAAAAGACAAAATATCTCCCATTGAGGAAGAAAAAAACGATGAGAATCCAATAATATAAGCATGCTTAAGAGAGCAATTACAGGTTTAATTTTTGTAATGGTTTTAATAAGCTGCACATATTTTCATCCAATATTATTGTTTGGTTTGTATTTACTCTTCGTTATTGTTGGGAGTTGGGAATATTTGAACATATTAAAATTACACTCTAAAATTTCTCCAAATATTGCCTTAGGTATTTTTAACGCTGCAATTGCCTTTTTAGCAATTACCTCGGAGAATATTTTACAAATGAGCAAAGCTCCTTTTATCGCGATTTTATTGCTTGGAATTTTTTCCACTCCATTAATTGAGTTGTATAATAAAAAAGAAGAACCTTTTTCTAATATTGCTCACTCTTTGCTTCCTATACTATATGTCGCCCTGCCTTTCGGTTTACTGATATTCGCCAATAATGAATTCCCAAATTATTCAAAGGAATACAGTGCTGAACTCATACTTGGTTTTTACTTCATTTTATGGACCAACGATACCGGCGCGTATTTGTCGGGAAAAGCCTTTGGCAAACACAAATTATTCGAACGAATTTCACCAAACAAAACATGGGAAGGCAGTATTGGAGGAGGTGCTTTAGCAATTGGAATTTCCATATTGATGAGCTTTGTTTTTGACAGTATGCCTATTTGGCAATGGATTGGAATTGGAATTATTATATCAATCTTTGGATCAATGGGTGACCTTGCTGAAAGCTTATTCAAAAGAAGCATGGGCGTTAAGGACTCAGGTAAAATCATGCCAGGACATGGAGGTATTCTTGATCGATTTGATGGGTTACTAATCGCTTCTCCCATCGTATTTGCGTTTCTTTTGTTAGTGAATTAAACTACCAAGGGTTTTGAAAATCTTTCGGTTCAATTTTTTTATTTCTATCTATAAATAAACTTTCTTTTGGCTTTTTGTTCAAAACATCCTTTCTGGTTAAAAGACGAAAGATGCACACGTAAGGTGTAAAAAACAAAAAATAAAAAGCAGTTAAAAAGATCTTTGATGATAAAAAACCTACAATGTTTGCCATTTTAAACCACAAAAAGGTAATCAATAAACCCACTTTTGGAATTAACAACCCAGATAGCAAAACTGTCACTGAAATAATTAATGGCCAAAAAACAAAATTACCAGTTTTCAAGCTCAACACAACAGATAATATACAAGTTGCTATTGCAATTGTTAAAATAGTTTCAACCTTCTTTTGCCTGTATTCAGTAATTTGATTCATTAAAAAAGAGTATAAACAAAAACTCCTGCTGCACTGTTAGAGGCTGTAATGAATAGAAAGCCAAAAACAACCAATAATATAATTACTGGCGCAAGCCAGAACTTTTTTCTCTCTTTCATAAAATTCCAAAAATCTCTAATAGAACTCATTTTTTAAGTTTAATGCAATTTATAATTCTTTTTAGTTTTTACCCAATGAGGTTGATGTTCCTTCAGTAAAATAAAGTCACCAATGACTAAAACATCTATATCTGTTTCCATGAAACATCTGTATGCATCATATGGATTGCAAACTATTGGCTCTCCTCGAATATTAAAACTTGTATTCACGACTATACTACACCCTGATTTTTCTTTAAATGCATTTAAAAGAGCGTAATATCTTGGATTGTCCAATTCTGTAACAGTTTGAATACGGGCCGATTTATTCACATGTGTTATTGCAGGAAAATCGCATCTCTTACTAGCTAATTTAGCTGTAATACTTTGAGCTTTATCATCGATGTGAAAATCTCCTCTAACATTATGAACTAAGAGCATATATGGCGATTCACCATTATATTCAAAATATTTTGATACGTCATCTCTAATCACTGAAGGAGCAAAAGGCCTAAATCCCTCCCTAAATTTTATTTTTAAATTAATGTGATTTTGCATATTTACACCTCTAGGATCACCAAGTATACTTCGATTACCCAATGCCCTTGGGCCAAATTCCATCGAACCTTGAAACCACCCAATTACTTTTTGATCATTAATAAATTTTGCAGTTTCAGTATAAATATTTTTAGATTTAGAATAGTTAGCATTAAGGCTATCTAAAGTCTCCTGAATTTCTTGATTGGAAAAAGAAGGGCCTAAAAATACGGAATAAGATCCTCTTTTAACTTGATTAAAATAAATATGATGCGTTGCTAAAGCGGCACCCAAAGCGCCTCCAGCATCACCAGATGCAGGTTGAATAAATACGTTTTCAAAGTATCCCGATCGCTGGACAACACCATTCATAACACAATTCAAAGCAACTCCGCCTGCTAAACAAATGTTTTTAGAATTCGTTAGTATTTTAGCCTGTTTTACTAATCCCAACATAACCTCCTCAGTAACGATTTGAATTGCTAGAGCTAAGTCACAATAGGGCTGAGTTAATTCAGAATTTAGTTCAACTTTTTTAAGCCCAAATAACTTCGTCCATTTTTTATAATTGCAAGTCTTGTTTGAGTAGGTGAATGTAAAATATTCAAGGTTCAATTGAAAGGAACCATCAGACTTGATTGAGATGATATCCGATTTAATTAACTGAAGAAATTTTTGTGTTCTCTTCGAATTTTTATCACCATATGGAGCGAGCCCCATTAATTTATATTCTCCACTATTTACTTTAAAACCTAAAAAAGAAGTAAATGAAGAATACAATAAGCCTACGGAATGTGGAAAATTTATTTCCTTTAAAACTGTAATTTCATTTCTACAACCCTTTGAAATGGATGTTGTTGCCCACTCCCCAACGCCATCAACCGTTAAAATTGCTGCTTCATCAAAACCTGAGGGATAATAGGCACTAGCTCCATGAGATAGGTGGTGCTCAGGAAACAAAAGCTTTGTATGTTTCCAATTTATTTTCCCAACCTTTTTCAAATTATCTTTCAACAGTTTTTTAAAAAACATTTTCTCCTTCATCCATATAGGCATACTTTTCACAAATGATGCAAGGCCTTTAGGAGCCATGGAGATATGCGTTTCGATAATCCTTTCAAACTTCAATAAAGGTTTATCGTAAAAAGATATTGTATCAATTTCCTGAAGTGAAAAAGATGCTTCGCGAAGACAAAATTTTATAGCGTTTATCGGAAAACTTGAATCATGTTTGATTCTGGTAAATCGCTCTTCTTGAGCAGCTGCTATAAACTCACCGTTAGAATAAATAACTGCAGCAGAATCATGATACAAACATGATATTCCAAGTATTTTCAATTTAAAATATTTTTTAACGCTGAAGCAATGTGATTTGCGATAAAGATAGAACCCGAATCAGTGTAATGAACGGGATCATAAAAGTATCCCTTGTTGTCCTCCATAAGATTCTCTGCATCAACCATTGTAACATCCGAAATTAACGCGACTTCTCGAACAACCTTGTTAAACTCCTTGTGTAAGGAATCTAAATTATACCCTACACATTTATGAATATTTTTAATTTCATACTCCCCAAAACAACTACCCTGCGTCATTAAAATAGGAGCTACACCCCAAGATTTAGCATAACCTACTAGACCTAGTAAACTTTGCCGATACATTGACTTTAGGGAATCAATATTTATACCTTGAGGTAAAGGTTCGTCTGAAAACTCAGGACGCTTCATAGGGCTATCCTCGCCTTGAAAGGTTGTAGGAAGAAGTACGAGTGAAATATGGGGTATATACTTGCGAACAAACTTATTTTTAGGGTATCCAACTTTATACGTTTGCAATTGTTCTGTATTACTCAAAATCAATGATCTATGAGGGTGTTCATTAAAATAAGTACCCAAATTGAGAAGAACACTTAAATCGTTCACGTTATGATTGATAACAACTGCATCAGGCGCTAAACTCATTACTTTATTTGCCAGTAAATTGAGTGAGTGCATCGAATTGTTACCACTAAGACCTATGTTAAGGCAACTCACATCCTTAAGTTGCTCTTCAGCTTTCACATGAATTCGATTACGCTCTTTAACTTCTAAACACTCAGTGGTGGATCCGCCCAAAAAAACAACCGTTCTCAAACTCGAATCCGGAGGAGTGTAAGGAAGAATAAAACCCAAAGAATCTGTTTTATAATTGTCTGAAATTAGGTTAGGAAAAGGTTGCCTCAAACGAATAGCATTGCATTCGTTTTTTAAAGTATCTCGATACCTATAGTAGGAATAACCACAGTACAACTCAACAATGCCAACTACACCTAGAATCAAAAAAATAGCTATAAAAAAAAGGAAAAACCAATTGATAAACTTCTTCATTTTGTATTCTTATTATTTCGACAGTTTTATAAAAATCAACTTTTCAATAAGGACTTGAAATAATTGTATTGTTCTATTTGAGAGCGTATTTTCTTTCCTTGTTTTGAAACATATTTATTCTTTCCTTTTTCATCAATAACCCTTGCCTTTACGTTGTCTTTTAATTGTAAATCTAAAAATTCACGCATGTTATCCTGAATCTTAGGATCGTAAATTGGAGTAGTAACCTCAACTCTTCTGTCTAGATTGCGAACCAACCAGTCTGCCGAACCGATAAAAAACAACTCATTACCTCCATTGTGAAAATGGAACATACGAATGTGCTCCAAATATCTGTCAATTATAGAGACGACCTCTATGTTCTCAGACAAATCTTTTACACCAGGAACTAAAGAACAAATGCCTCTAATAATCATCTTTACTTCCACTCCTTCGCACGATGCTTCATAAAACTTCTTAATTAATTCAGGATCATTAAAGTTATTCAGCTTGATGGTTATTTTTGCTAGTTTACCTTTTTTTGCATTTCGTATTTCTTGATTAATTAATCGAATAAATTTGGATCTGGTATTGTATGGTGATATGATAATATTGTTAAAGCGCTTATTCATGTAAGGCCTTTCAACGAAATCAAATACCTTTTCAATATCATTTGCAATACGTTTATCCGATGTAAGCAATGAAGCATCAGAGTATATTTTTGCTGTTTTCTCATGAAAATTACCAGTTCCAACATGAACATAAGTTGTTTGACCTCTGCCTTCCTTACGTTTTACCATAATTAGTTTACTATGCACTTTCAAACCACGTAAACCAAAATGAACTTTTACTCCTTCTTCCTCGAGACTTTGACTCCACTTTATATTATTATGTTCATCAAACCGAGCTCTTAACTCGATTAAAACAGTTACGTCTTTACCATTTTTGGCAGCATTTACAAGTGCATTGATAATTCTAGAATTATTAGCAACCCTGTAAATATTTATTTTTATTGTTGTTACGTTTGGATCAATAGCAGCCTGACGAAGAAAATCAATTACGTAATCAAACTTTTGAAAAGGATAAAAACAAGCGACATCCTTCTTCTTAAGTACGTCGATAATACTAGGAACGCCTTCTAGGTCCTTATTGGCTAGTGGAGGCATAGATGGGTTTAGCAACTTAGCATTTCCAATCTGAGGAAATGCGATGTAATCTTTAAAATTATGGTATCTACCACCCGGTATTAAGTTATCGCTTTTTTGCAACTTCATCTTTTTCTCAATCAGTTGTCGCATATCCCTTGGCATTTCATCATCATATACAAACCGAACTGGCTCACCAACTTGACGGTTCTTTATACCCTTTGACAATTTATCTACTAAAGATTTGGAAATATCTTCATCAATATCCAATTCAGCGTCACGTGTAACCTTAATGTTATAGGCCACAATAGTATCGTAGTTAAAAATTGAGAACACTTGAGGCAAATTATACCGAATAATATCATCCAACATAATTAGGTACTTCTTTTTATCAGAGGATGGCAATGTTATGATTCTATCAACTTGACCTGAAGGGATTTCAATCAATGCGTATTCTGATTTTTCATTTTTATCCCTTTTATTGTACATTTTAACAAACATGTACGTGGCAGCATCCTTCAAGAAAGGAAAGTTTTTTCTCTTATTTATGATTATTGGGACAATATTGGTTCGAACTTTATCCACAAAAAAGTCTCGGACGAATTCTTTATGCTCATCTCCGATTTGAGTTTCATTTAAAAAGTAAATATTTTCCTTTTGTAAATCTTTAATTAATCTTTTGAAAACTCTATCAAATCGTATTTGTTGTTTTAAAACCTGCTTTAAAATATCGTCTAAAACTATTTTTGGATCCTCTCCGGTGGACAGCAGGTTATTACCAGATAATTCGGCAACTCGTCTAATGTTAGCTACCCTAACCCTGAAAAACTCATCTCTATTGTTGGAAAAAATACCCAAAAACTTCATTCTTTCGATGATAGGATTCGAGTCGTCCTCAGCCTCCTGTAACACGCGTTCATTAAAACTCAACCAACTGACCTCTCGGTTAATAAATTTTGATGGCATTTTTAAAGACATATGCAATTACTTTAGATGGAACAAAGGTAAATTTCAAAAGTTAACTACCCTATTCTTTATCCAATTTTATTTAAAAAGAGGTTCGAGTTAGCCACTATTTTTTAAACATCTTTAAAGCTTTTGGTAGATTATTTATTTTAACAAATCGGTAATTTTCTTCTGAAGCACCAAACCCTTCATAAAAACGACTCAAACCCTCATTTTTAGAACCCTCAAAATCCAATATGAAACCGGATTTAGCATACTTATAAATAACTGAATTCAATAGAAAAAATAAAGCACCTAGGTCTTTCCCTTTTTTTGAGTTTCCTGAAAATAAAAACGTAATCCGATTTTTAAACTTCATGAAAACACCACCACAAATTAGCTCATTATTATATTCTACACCTAAACAAATTAGAGCATTTTGATTACTTGCCTTATAAAATAAGTTCAACAAATTTTCATAATCATTCTCCGAGAAAGTTTTTAGATTAACTCCTCTATCTGATCTAAATAAAGAAATTATACTTTGAAGTGAAGGATTTTGGGTAAGTTTCAACCCTGATTTTTGTGCTTTTTTTAAGTTTCGAACATGATTTTTTGAAAATAACTTTTTGATGAGAGTATATTCTGTATTGAGTTGTAATACGAAGTTCTTACGTATTTCACCCTGTTCTGATTTATAATTCAAATTCAACTCAATAAATTTAAATTTTTGTATCAAAAAAGCAATCACTTTATCCTCCTCCTCTTTGGAATACTGAGGCGCAAATAAGCCCAACTGCTGAATAAAAAAAGGTGGATAGACGTATTTTATTCCAAATTTTCTTTTAGTGGGAACAGGAAACACACTGGTATAACATTCTTTATCTTGATTCACGAGCGCGCACCAACCTGGTGTAATTTCGTCTAAAAACCACGTAAGTCCGTATACCAGCCCGTTGGAAGATTTAAGAATACAATCGTTCCATTTTTTTTCATCTATTTGATTTCTTTTTAGAAAGTCCATTTACTCCTGTCCGTATTCAATCATTTCCTCAAATACCGTTTTCCAACCTTTCCAATGCTTATAATCATTCAGGCTATCGTTATGCCAGAGAGAAATAAAATTACCATTTACCATTTTGACCTCATCAATCAATCTCCTGTAATGAGGCATCGCATGTTCAGGACCAATTCCCATATAATACTTTAAGGTGCCTTCCATAATCGCAAAGGGATGCACCCTTAAATTGGTTTCCAACTCTAAGTCAAGATCATAAAAATAAAAAGGAGTGCAGGTTCCTGCTCTAAAACCATAACTAGAAGCATACCCCATGGTAAAATCATCGGTAATGTCTAACTCAATTAAGTTTCTGTATGTCTCAGGAAGGTTAATTTTCAGGAAATGCTGACGACTGCGCCAAATTTCACGATTTATAATTTTGCTCAACCTCCCCACCTCCTTTTCAAGCTGTCTAAAGCTTGCATTTGATGCAAAAGAAGGATGAATACCTATTTTAGAATGATCAGAGATTGATTTTATCAATGCTTGAAAATTAGTATTAGCAACAGGGATATTTTTATCATTCAAGCCGTAATCTCCCAAAAGGAAAAAATATATAAAGGTCAATTTTTTATCTTTTACTAATTTTTCCTGGTAGTCAAAGGTATCGTAGGGATCCTTTTGCAATCCCAATAAAGTCTTCGTCCGATCTTTAAGATCTTTAACGTCAAATGTGAAAAGTGCTTTGGAGTATCCCATGACCGTTCGCACAAAACCCTTCTCTTTGTAGGCAAATGCATTATCAACATCAATGGTAGTGATAAATTTGTAATTTCTCTCCGGAATTTCAAAATCCAAATATGCCTCTTTGAGAGATTCCACTAATTTATTCACCCAAATATTAATAACAGGCTGATGTAAAAAATCTTCCTTAAATGCTAAACTTTGATCCGCATCAAAGCGATTAAAATGATCTTTCTTGTGGGGTAAATACTCCTCATATCTTGCCGCTAAGTAAAATGAAGCGGCAAAAATATCAAATGGAAACATACTATTTCCTCCTACTCCAAAAAAAGCTTTTGTCCTATGAAATGGAATTATATTAATGTCCTGATCGTTAATCCCTTGTTCAAACAAAAGTGGTTTACTTCGAATAAAAAAAGAATCTCCTATTGGATTCAAAGTGTATGAAATTTTCACCCCCTCTTTCTGGTCAAAATCTTGCCGTTTGGTTATAATCTCAAAATCAATTTGCATCAAATCTCTAAAAACCAAATTGAATGCAAAACGGACTCTACTCGTTATTTTATGTGTAAAAACATAAATCATATGAACTCATTTAGTATTGTTCTGCAGATAAACGAACCAGCCATTCCATCGCCAAAGATTGGTTTAAACGAGGGTTGTAAACTTTTTATTTTACTATACCCGTCAATAATCCTCTCCTTTTCTGCTCCCACAAGAAGTGCTGCTTTCGCATCTAGAATTTCAACCCACTCGGTTTCTTCCCTTAAAATCAATGACTTTTTATTAAAAAAATAGGCTTCTTTTTGTATACCACCTGAATCCGTAATAATAATATCAGCATTTGAAATCAGCATAATAGTGTCCAAAAAACTTACAGGAGGAAGCAATAAAAAACCACTCAATTCTTGTTTGACAAACGACTTCCCAAACAACGTTAAAATTTGTTTTTTAGTTCTTGGGTGCACTGGAAAAACAATTTTTTTATTGTTCTTTTCACCAAGAATTTTCAAAGCTTGGAAAATTTGGGTTAAATTCTCCCTACGATCCGTATTACTTGGTCGATGGCAGGTAAAAAAAATAAAATCATTTTGAAACAAGCCATTTTCGTGCAAAATTCTAGATTTAACTTTGGCTTTTTGATGATAATACAAACTATTGTCGTACATAATATCTCCACAATGAAAAACAAGAGAGCTATCTATGGATTCCTTTTTTAAATTCCTAACTCCCTCAAATGTTGGAGAAAAAAGCAATCGAGAACAATGGTCCGTCAAAATTCGATTTCCTTCCTCTGGCATATTTATATTAAACGACCTTAACCCAGCCTCAATATGAACAAGAGGAATATCATTTTTAACCGCACTAATTGCTCCTGCAAGCGTGGAATTGGTATCGCCATATACTACAATAACGTCTGGACTTTCGATTTCTATCGCTTTTTCAATACTCGATATCATTTGATTGATGGGAAAGGGTTTTTCCAAATCAATTTGTTCATCATACTTAGGATTTGGTAAAAATAACTCTTCAAAAAAAACAGCATTCATGTTGTTATCATAATGCTGACCAGTATTTAAAACAACCTCTTGGAGTTGATCAGCAAATTCAGATTGAACAACTCGAGTTATTGCTGCAGATTTTATCACTTGGGGACGCGCCCCTAGCACTGTTAAAATTTTAATCATTAAAGCTCCAATTCGTCGGCAAAGCTATAATAAGAATTTCCTGCTATTATAAGGTGATCCAGTAAATTAATTTCCAACAATTCACATGCTAATTTCATCTTTCTTGTGATTTTTTTGTCCTGAATGCTTGGATTCAAGTTTCCCGAGGGATGATTATGCACTAAAATTATAGATGAAGCCAAATTGAGTAAGGCTTTTTTAAGAATTATTTTGTTGTCAACAACTGTACCTGAAATACCACCAGAACTGATTTTTTCTCTTCTCAATACGATGTTGGCTCTGTTCAAATAAAACACCCAAAACTCCTCATGGTTTAAATCAGCAAGAAAAGGCGATATTTCATTAAAAATATCTGTGGCAGATGTAATTTTAATTCTCTCAATCACTTCACTCTTTTTTCTTCTCGCCAATTCAAAAGCGGAGCACAAGGTAACTGCCTTTGCCTCTCCAACACCCTTAAACTGCATCAAGTCATCAACCCCCAATCTACCCAGCTCTGTTAAATTATTTTGAGCATAATTTAAAATTCTTTTGGCTAAACCTACCGCAGATTCATTTCTACTTCCACTACCCAATAAAATCCCCAACAATTCAGCATCGCTTAGGCTTTTACTTCCTTTTTCAATCAGCTTCTCACGAGGACGATCATCAACCGACCAATCTTTTATTGAATGCATTATTTCCACATTAGGAAATTATAAAAATTGGATTGATCTTGGCCGTGTGAATGAAATTAAGTGCTATGATATATTGCCTCAATTTTGATTTGGTTGGTTTTTCTAATAATCGAAAAAAAAACAATGATTTGAAAATAAAAAAAGGTTAACCTTTCGGATAACCCTTCAAAATTGTGTACTATAAAATATTTTACTTCAAGGAAGCTACATTCTTAGCTACAGCACTCTTTAAGTTGGCTGCCTTGTTTTTGTGAATAATGTTTCTTTTAGCAACTCTATCAATTAAAGAAACCACTTTAGGTAAAGCATCCTCAGCAGCTTTCTTGTCTTCCAAACTTTTTATATCTCTAATAGCATTACGCATAGTTTTGTGGTAATACTTGTTGCTGATTCTTTTCTTTTCAGCTTGTCTTATTCTCTTTTTTGCAGAAGCGTTATTTGCCATAATTTTAAAACTTGAAAGAGGCGAACCTCTTTTTGTGTAATTTAAGTAGCCCGTAGGGGAATCGAACCCCTGTTTCCAGGATGAAAACCTGGCGTCCTAACCCCTAGACGAACGGGCCAATAAAACCTCAATTTAATGAGGAATGCAAATGTAAATCGATTTTTCTTGTAACGCAAATTTTATTTAAAAAAACATCCGTTTCTAAATCGATTAACGAAATACAGAATGCTTTAATACGCCTTTGCAAATAAAACACGCTGATTTGAAGGTTTTCCAGAGTAAATACAAGACCCTGATTCTTTTTTATTCTCAAGTGGAATACAGCGAATAGTTGCACTAGTTTCTTCTTTGATTTTAAGTTCTGTTTCTGAAGCACCGTCCCAATGGGCTGAAATAAAACCTCCTTTAGTATTTAAAACCTCTTTAAACTCCTCAAAAGAATTCACTTCTGAAATGTGCTCGTCTCTATAATTCTTAGCCATATTAAACAAATTCACCTGAATTTCTTCGAGCAACTCAGCAACGTGATTTACAACATTGTCAAACGCAATTGTCTCCTTTGATTTGTTATCCCTTCTTGCCACCTCAATCATTCCTTTTTCGAGATCTCTATTCCCCAAAGCTAACCTTACAGGAACACCTTGAAACTCATATTGAGCAAATTTCCAGCCTGGACGTTGATTATCTCTGTTATCAAATTTAACTCGAATTCCTCTTTCTCGTAATGCTTTTATAACTGGCGCTAATTTGGCAGAAATTGCATTTAGCTGATCTTCACCTTTATAAATTGGTACAATAGCAACTTGAATAGGTGCTAATTTTGGTGGAACAACCAATCCTTCATCATCGGAATGACTCATAATCAAAGCCCCCATCAATCGAGTAGACACTCCCCATGAGGAAGCCCAAACGTGCTTCAACTTACCATCTTTATCGGTAAATTTCACATCGAAAGTTTCCGAAAATTTTTGACCCAAAAAATGAGATGTTCCTGCTTGTAAAGCTTTACCATCCTGCATCAATGCTTCAATGCAATAGGTATCTAACGCTCCCGGAAATCGCTCGTTTTCAGTTTTTACTCCTTTTATTACGGGTACTGCCATAAAATTTTCAGCAAAATCAGCATAAACATCCAACATTTGCTTAGTTTCCTGAACAGCCTCATCCCTAGTAGCGTGTGCAGTGTGTCCCTCCTGCCATAAAAATTCAGAAGTTCTTAAAAATATTCTTGTCCGCATTTCCCAACGCATGACATTCGCCCATTGATTAATCAAAATTGGCAAATCTCTGTGTGATTGAATCCAACCCCTATAAGTATTCCAAATAATAGTTTCTGAAGTCGGACGAATAATTAATTCTTCATCCAATTTTGCATCAGGATCTACAACAACTCCATCTCCCTCCTCATTATTTTTGAGTCGGTAATGAGTGACCACAGCACATTCTTTGGCAAACCCATCAACATGATC
>Ga0160423_10001844_pt1 | contig 17715 bp, 15 predicted proteins | sample CRUFie14St8metaG_FD_108191 | JGI IMG/M metagenome (GOLD analysis project Ga0160423, IMG submission 108191) | Marine microbial communities from the Costa Rica Dome - CRUD Field 142mm St8 metaG | ecosystem: Environmental > Aquatic > Marine > Oceanic > Photic zone | place: Costa Rica: the Eastern... | reverse complement strand
CCCGAAAGATGTCATTGCCTCATTGTAGACTGAGGCTTCCAAACGACCTTCCCGTACAAGCGATGAAAGTGCTGCAAGGGCGACGGCTTCACCATCGATTTCGAAGAAGCGACGAAGTGCAGGACGTGTATCGGAACGACCGAATCCATCCGTCCCCAAGACCGTGTATGGAGCGTGAACCCATTCACGAATCATTTCTGGAACGGCTGCAACATTGTCCGAAACTGCGACAATCGGTGCCTTGTCATCACCAAATTGTTGCTCAACCCAAGAGGTTTTCATCGATTCACTAGGGTGCAAGCGATTCCATCGAGAAACCTCCATACCTTCGCGACGAAGTTCGCCATAGGATGTTGCTGACCAGATTTCAGATCGGACACCAAATGTTTCCAACTTCTCGACAGCATCCAAGACTTGGAGCATGATTGGGCCTGACCCAATCAGTCGAACCACGGGGCCATCCCCATCTGGAGCAGCACGAAGTTTGTACAATCCCTTGAGAATTCCTTCTTCGCAATCCTTTGGTTTTGCAGGCATTGGGTAATTCTCATTGTAAACGGCAAGATAGTAGATGACATCACTGTCGTTTTCACACATATCGACAATACCTTGCTTGATGATGGTCGACAATTCGAACGCAAAAGCAGGATCGTATGCACGAACTGCAGGATTGGAATGTGCCATCAACAAGGAATGACCATCTTGGTGTTGCAAACCTTCGCCATTGAGTGTGGTTCTTCCAGAAGTTGCACCGATGAGGAAACCACGTGCTCGTGAATCCGCTGCGGACCAAATCAAATCAGCAACACGCTGGAATCCGAACATAGAATAGAAGATGTAGAATGGAATCGTTGGCGAGCCTTGCGTTGCATAAGACGTGGCTGCGGCGATGAATGATGAGAGCGCACCAGCTTCATTGATTCCTTCTTCGAGAATCTGTCCCTTTGCAGATTCTTTGTACTTCATCAATACCTTGTGATCAACCGGTTTGTACAATTGACCCTCTGGATGGTAGATGCCGAATTCTGCGAAGAGCGGATCCATTCCAAAAGTTCGTGCCTCATCAGGAATAAGCGGCACCACCCGTTCACCAAATTCCTTTGTTTTCATCAATCCACGCATGAGACGAACAAAGGCCATGGTTGTCGAAACTTGTGAACTTCCCTTCGTCCCATCATCAAACTCGGCATAGACCGATGCCTCAGGGAGTGTGAGTGCCATCTCAGGAACGCGTCGCTCAGGCATTGGACCCATCATTGCTGCACGTCGATTCTTCGCATAAGCAACAACGTCGGGAACATCGTTTGGATGAATGAATGGAAGTTTCTCCAAATCTTCATCAGAGAAATCAAGACCCATTGCATCACGAATCAAACGCAAATCGTTCTCATCGGCCTTCTTGCGCTGATGCGTTGTGTTTCGACCAGCAAAGGCAGGCCCAAGTCCATACCCTTTGATGGTTCGAGCAAGAATAACCGTTGGCTGTCCTTTGTGGGCACAAGCAGCGGCATAAGCAGCGTGAATCTTGAGGAAATCATGGCCTCCGAGATCTTCCGTCAATGCTTCAAGTTCCTCATCGGAATAATCCGCAACCAATGCAGTCAATTCATCTCCTGCAAACAGTTCCTTACGAATGACGGCCCCTTCAGCGGTGAACAATCGCTGTTCATCACCATCAACAAGTTCTGCAAGTCGCTTTGCCAACGTTCCGCTCATATCCTTTGCAAACAAGACATCCCATGAGGAACCCCAAAGCACCTTGATGACGTTCCATCCAGCACCGCGGAAGCGACCTTCAAGTTCTTGGACAATCTTGGAATTTCCACGAACAGGTCCATCGAGTCGCTGCAAGTTGCAATTCATCGTCATGACGATGTTGTCCAAGCCTTCACGAGCTGCAAGGGCTAATTCTGATAGTGATTCAGGCTCATCGGATTCCCCATCGCCCATGGTGTACCAAACGCGTGACAGTGTTGTATCTGCAAGACCGCGATGGTGCAAGTATCGGTTGAATCGAGCCTGATGGATCGCTGTCATCGCACCGAGCCCCATCGAAACACTCGGATATTCCCAAAAATCTGGCATCAATCGCGGATGCGGGTATGAGGAAAGCCCAGCCCCTCCAACCTCTTGTCGGAAATTGTGAATGTTCTCATCGCTCAATCGTCCTTCAAGCCAAGCACGAGCGTAAATCCCAGGGGATGCGTGACCTTGCCAGTAAACGTGGTCGCCCCATCCTTCACCATCTTTTCCTCGATAGAAATGGTTCAACCCAACTTCCCACAGATGAGATGTTGAGGCGTAGGTCGAAATGTGTCCGCCGATTCCATCGACGTATTTGTTCGCCCTTGTCACCATCATCATCGCATTCCAGCGATTGATGGTGTGGAGTCGCTTTTCCATCTCAATATCGCCAGGATAGGATCCTTGCATATCAGGAGCGATGGTGTTGTGATAGGGGGTCGTCGTCGTATCGATATCGATGCCCGCTTCAGCACCTGCCGCAATCGCAGAATGAAGCAATCGCTCAGCACGTTGAGCCCCTTGTTGTTCAACAACTTCCTGAACAGAAAGTTCCCATTCATGAGTCTGAATGGGGTCCTCATCAGGCAATGAGTTGTGAGCACCGGCACGTCGCACCTTGTTCCCCTCAAGACAAGCCTCGAGCACGCATGACTTGAACCCCTCGCAAGCATCACGATGCGCGATAGACCTTCCATTCGCCCCCACCATTGAGGAATGGAGCCTCACCAGAAGCCATTTTATCCCATCCGTTTGGAACATCGATATCAATATCTGGAGCAACGATTAGGTAGCGAACATCGCCCAAATCACCACGGTTGTTGATCACCTGTCCTTGCAACTCAAGTTCCCAATTGCTGTCAGGGGCTCGCCAATGACCCGTGATATTACGATTTCCATCCGAATCAACTTCGAGACGGAACGTGTACAGCCAATGCATGGCAAGTGCCTCATCATCGATGAAAAGGAAATCCTGACCGCCTTCAATCTCGTCCGAAAACGAACGCGCAGCATCGTCGGTCCACATCGTTTGACCATGCATGCCTGCGAGCATTGAAAGTGGAAGTGTAATGATCAATGCGAACAAAAGTGGCTTACTAAGCGACCATGATGAAACATCAAGAGAGCGATGAAGCAAGAGTGCGAGTGGGAAAATCAAGGCAGTAAGATATCGGCCATTATTCCCCATGAGAATCATGTTCTCCCAGAGTGGAAGATCCCAGCGATGGGCTTCAAAGACCCATAGCGAAGCAACCCACATCGCCATCAACAGCGTTCCCGATGCGATAAAGGTCACAAGGAATGTTGATGAAGCATCATCAGATTTCTTGACATTGCAAAGAAGATTTCGTGCAAACGGCCAACAAGATAAACCAACCAAGAGATAGAGGCCAAATCCATCAAGCAGTGCGATGATGAATGAAAACAGCCAAGCGGTTGGATGTGTCTGAATTGTCGATAACGAACCGCCTGAAGTGAATGATGCACCAATCATTGCCAGCAACACGATTGGAATTGCAATCGATAAGGCCATCAACGGATGTCGTGAATATGTTTGGAATTTAGGAAGTGTCCGATCGGCTACAATCCATGCAAACAAAACCACAACCAGACCCCATCCAATCATTGCGGACAACCCCTTGACGAGAACGAGCAAATGGATGCTCGCAATGGACAATAGAACCCATTGAAACAACGACCAACCCTTCTCAACGAAGAGATGCAATGCAGCGAGAATGATGCCTGCAACTGCAAGGGCGACGGTCGATTCAGGATAGAGTCGGCCTGTTGCAAAAATCAACGAAGGATGAATCGCAACGAGTGCAACGATTTGCGGTTGGCCCTTGGTCATGAACAAGATGATTCCAAGCAATGCAAGCATCGGTAAGAAGGCTGCAAACGGAAGCAACCATGAAGGATACAGTTCGAGAATTTGCCACCATCCTCGCTCAAGAATTTGAACATCATCAGGATTGCTTGCAAGTGGATCGTCTGGACGCACATCACCCCATTCGAGGTTCGGCGTCCCATCTTCATTGGATTCAATCGCTGCAAGATGGAGGTGGGTATCAAGTCCATAATCGCTCGATGTAATGGAAGAAAGATGGAGAAGAAGACCGAAAACGAGCAAACCCCACCACAACCGATTCTGGTTGGGTTTCTTCTCGCTCATGACCGCAAAGCCAGAGGGTTGGGTTCAACTCTTTCGGATGTATGGGGGTGTCATGAGCGGAATCTTAGAGGGTATCAACGTTCTCGACCTTTCTCGTATCCTAGCTGGACCATACACGGCACAAATGTTGTCCGATTTGGGTGCGAACGTCACGAAAATCGAAGCACCATGGGGCGATGATACCCGTGGCTGGGGCCCACCATTTGCAACCGATTTTGATGGTGAACGCGTTGCAGCATATTTCCTCTGTTGCAATCGAGGGAAATCAATTCTTCAGATGAACTTGAAAGACGAAAAAGAACGACTGATGGAATTGATCCAATGGGCGGATGTCATTGTTGAGAACTTCAAACCTGGTACGCTTGAACGACTTCTTGGCGAATTGCCCAAGGACGTGATTATCTGTTCGATTTCAGGATATGGGGCGACAGGGCCACGACGAGATGAACCAGGATATGATCTCGCTCTTCAAGCACGGAGTGGAATCATGAGTATCACTGGCGAAGCGGAAGGTGCACCCGTTAAGGTCGGCGTCGCTTGGATCGACATCATTACGGGACTCTATGCAGGAAATGCCATCCTTGCGGCTCTCCTCGATAAGGAGCGAACGGGTCGCATTCGTCATATCGATGTCAGCCTATGGGATTGTGCCATCGCCTCGCTTGCCAATCAAGCACAGAACGTTCTCGCAAGTGGTATCGATCCATCTCGAATGGGTTCAGCACATCCGAATCTTGTTCCCTATCGAGCCTTTGAAGCCAGTGACGGTTGGTTTGTTGTCGCTATTGGCTCGGATGCACAATGGGCGAAGTTTTGCACAATATCTGGCATCTCTGCCCGAGAGGAATGGAGTGCCAATGCAGGACGTATCGCCAACAGAGATACGATTGAAGCATTGATTCAGGAATGGGTTGAACGCTCAACGCGAAACGAATTGGAAGAGTTGCTCGAAGGCATCCCTTGCGCTCCAATCAACACCGTTTCTGAAGCACTTGCTGATGCGCAAAGTGTTGCTCGAAATGCCCTTCTTGAGCAAGACGGTGTAACCACACTTGCAAGTCCGCTTCGCTTTATGCAATCTCAATGAGATTCACCAAACGCGCGGCCTCGACCACATCGCCGTCTTCCCACCAATCAACTGCGATGAAGGTTGGACGCTTTCCGTGATCTTGGATGCATTCTTCAGCACGTTCAACCATGAAATCAACGTCGTTGGCTTCAGCTGAACGTGTCGGATCGGAGAGACCTGCCTGATTCTTAAGCCAGTTGTTCATGTGATAAACCGGCTGGGACGCATCACCTCGAAGTGGACTGCAATCCATCGATGATGTGCTCTCATCCGCGTAATTCGTGGTCCAACTAAACGTTAGAAAATCATGGAAGTATGGATGAGAAGCATCTCCAGATTGCTCCCAAAACACGACCAATCGCTTCTCCATGTTGATCAATTCAATCAGCGTTGGCCATTCAGTGTTTAGTTCATGAACGTACATCATCTCGGTCAAACCAACATCATCGAGTAAGGCTTTGAGATGGTCAGCTTCAACATGGTTCTCGACCAACAAGGTGACGATGTCTCGACCTTCCGATTGCATTTCAGATTCAAGTTTACCCAACCAAGCCCAAGGGTCCACGTTACCGTACGTGCACGGGCTAAAGCCACGACTTGAATCACCATGACAGAAACGTACGTTGGATGCGCTTTGGTCCGTGTCGGTCAAATAGTGCGTATCAAGCATGAAAGCACGCATTCCCGCATTCCATTGCGCTTGAAAACCGGTTCGATGATTGCTTGCAGGATAGAAGATGTTGTCTTCATGCGTTGAAAATGCATTATGCGTTTCTGGAAAGGTCACTTCGTCGTAAGGACGATGGCAGAGGATGACCATCCCATTGCATGGAATTGTTTCCATGAATTCGCAACTTCCATCATCATCTGTGGCAGCCTCGTCGTAATTCATCGCATTCGGATCTGTACATCCAAAGATGGGTTCAGGATAAACACAGGAGCCATCATCTTCTTCCGCACTTTGGTTGTAATTCTCAGCAGTCTCGTCCGTGCATCCACGAATGACATCAATCACAATGCCGTCTTCAACAGCCTCTTCGCCTTCAAAATAAGTGCACCCGGGCATGAGGACGAACACGACCACAATCAGTGCAGCCAGCGCTCGCATAGTGAACAACACACCACAATATGACTTGAAAACTCCGATTCACATGCATTCTTTGCATCATGTATTGACAGAATGGGGAATGGCTAATGTAGCAAAGACGAGCCATTCGCATCATGGAACCTTCAGAAGTGGATGCACCTCTGAGCGTTCTTCTCGTTCACGTTTGGTATTGGCCACACATCGGCGGAGGCAATCAACACGTTGAACACATTGCACGACAGTTGGTTGCGCGTGGACATAAAGCAACGGTGTGGTGTGCAGACATTCCTGAACATGATGAGAAACGATTCGTCCGCGATGGCGTCGACATCATTCGATTGCAACCGAAGCGAGTGTTAGGCGGTATTGACCCAGTCGTATCCATCAAAGATCTTGACATGAACTTCGACATCGTCCATCTTCATGACACGCTACCTGTTTTGATTCGACGCTCAGTCAAACGAGCACGAAAAGAAAAGATTCCAGTTGTGACCACATTTCACAACGATTACATCAAGACGAGTCTGGGTGGAAAGATTCTGAAGCGCATACGTTGGGTACTTCAGGGCCGAAGAACGCTTCATGCATCCGAGGCACGCATTGCGCTCACACCGTATTATGCAAAGCATCTCAAAGGCAGAGGTGTTCGCAAACCAATCGATGTTTTACCGAATGGCTTCGAGCCTGTTGCTGAAGATGCTGTACGTCCATCTACACTTCCGGCCGAAGAGGAGGAACGCCCTTTACTCGTATTTGTTGGACGATTAAGTGAGCAAAAAGGGCTCGACGTCTTGATGGATGCTTGGGATTCACTCTGTCAACAAGGTGAGCCGAACGCACGACTTGCAATTGCAGGAAGTGGTGAATTAAACGAATGGTTGGATGAACGAATCGCCTCCTCAACCCATCCTCAATCCATTGCAAAATTAGGGCGCGTGAAAGATTCTGAAAAGCGCTGGTTGTTCGAGCAAGCAAAAGGGGTATTGATTCCATCTCGCTTTGAAGGATTGCCGACGGTTTTGCTCGAAGCCATGCATGCTGGAGCACCTACGGTTATGGCTGATGTCAATGATTTGGGTCGTTTGGTGACCGATCCAAATGCGGGATTATCAGTGACACCTGGCGATTCCGACGGACTTCTACAGGCCATCAACGCATTGCTTGAAGCCGATGAAAGCCAACTCAAAACCTGGTCAGAAAACGGCCAAGAAGCATCCAAACCCTATCTCTGGTCGAACATTGTTGATGATCTTCTGAACGTTTACAAGCGGGTGAGAACATGAGTAAACCGCGTCTCGTCATCTTGCATCGCAACATGGGATTGCTTGGCGGAGCGCAACGTGACCTCATCGTTGCTCTACCTGAACATGCAAAACGGTGGTCGATTACTGTCGCCACCCTCAATGCGCCTCAACTGTTACTCGACCGTTGCGAACAACTCGGTATCGATGTCATCGCTCCCGATATTCCATGGCAACAACCCAGTGGTCCAATGGCCGAAATTACTGCCCGTTCGGGACGTACTGCGCTCAAAGCGTGGCGACGATTGCGAGGAAAACTGCAACCTGTCCTTGATGCTGCAGATGCGTGTTGCGTTGTTCTCGGTACAGGAGGATTGGAAGTCATCGATTTGATTCCCGACAATCGACCATTGTTCGTCTACATTCATGAGCGGAACAAAGGCATCTATGATGATGTTCTTCAACGAGATATGGATGGGAATCTACGCAATTCATTGATTGTGAAACGCCTTGCACTTTCCTATCTTCGTCGATGGGATCAACGGTGGCATAAGCGCCTATGGAAGCGCCCAAAGACGGTTGTTTCAGCCAATACACCAACTAGTTCACGCATGCTTGCATCCTCATACGGATGGCCGGTAAGCAACGATTGGATTGCAGGTGATGTCCGGTTTCGAGATGAACAATTACGCCCTGCTGAAGTTGGCGTCCTTTGGCCAGCCATTGACCCATCTGCATGGCCTGCTGAAGAGACGGAACAAGAACGTCAGGTTTGGAAAGCTTTCAGTCACAAGCCATCCGGTCCATACCTTCTCACCATCGGTCGAGCTTGCTACATGAAGGGAAGCAAAGAAGCGGTTCAAGTTGCAGCATCAGCATCGCTTCCATTGGTTCATGTTGGTGGCGGAGAGGTTGATGAAATGCAACGTCAAGCAACAAAATTCGGCGCTGAATTGGTTATCATGCCACGTATTGATGAAATGGAAATCGTCGCATTGATGCGAAATGCACACGCCTTGATTGCAACAGCCCGAACCGAAGGATTTGGCCTGACACCGATGGAAGCAACAATGGTTGGAACGCCTGCCCTCGTTGTCAGCGATTGTGGGTTTACCCACACTGTAACAGACGGATTCAATGGCCGTCGATTACCATGGCCAACGACCGAAGAAGGGCTTGCAGAATGGACCAAAGCTGTTGAACAGGCTGGTGATGAAGCCAACCGAGTTGCATGGTCGAAGGCCGGTCGTGAACGTATATTGGAACGATTTTCAGCAAACCATCAAGCCGAAGGGTTAGCTCGTAGCCTTGGTGCAATGGGCGTTGATGTTGAAACAACCGATCTCGAAATGTTGCCTGGACTTGACCCTGCTTAAGTTCAAAATGAGAATAATGAGGTTTGGCCACCTTCTCGAATCAAATTCGCTTTACGCAACTTTGTCAATGCTTCATCGATACGTCGTTGACTGAATTCTCGTTCCTCTTGAAGGAAGTGAATCAATCCCTTAACATCGACTTGTCCTGGTTTGAGCGCTTCGTCCTCAACTGTACTTGATGGGTGATTGAGGAAGATTTCGCGAATCTCATCCAAGCGTTCCGGAACGTCCTTCCCTTTCTCTTCGCAAATGGCTTCAATCGTTCCAAGCAATTTGATGAGTTTGATACCAGTCTTCGGTCCAATCCCTTTCAATCCGGGATGGAAATCTGTTCCAATCATGATGGCCAAATCGATCAGTTGCTCTCGAGACAGATTATGTTCTGCAAGCATTTCTGAAAGAACAATCTTCTGAGCACGTACCGTCCGACCATGTCGCTTACTTCCATCGCTCATCAAGTTACGAACAAGAATTGGACTTCCGTACAAAAGTGCATCCCAATCCTGTGTAGCGACAACATCGAGTTGTCCTTTCACAGCCATTACAGCGGCTTGACCTTCCCCCTCAGCTGCTGCATCAACCCAACGAACACCGAGAAGATCGAGCATTTGTTTGGTATCCTCGACCATTTCTGGACTGTAATGGACAATGCGTTGCGCCATCTTTTGAGCGGTCTGGTAATCACCATCTTCAAGCGCTTGTTTGTGAGCCGCTTCCGCTTCAAGTCGCCGTTCTCGGCGTGCTGTGAGTTCATCGGCCTTCAATTCGGGTGCTGGGCCATCGAAGATAAACACGGGCTGGATTCCGAGTGAAAGCATGGTTGTGGTTCTCGTTAGCATGCCCATTAAATGCGCAACAACCCGTCCTTTGGAATCACGAAGGGGGCCACCATCACCCGTAGGAGAACGGTCGCGAATCGTGGTCAAGAATTGAAAGGCCGTAAGAAACGCATCGATTCCAACACGCTTGCCTTTCAGTTCTGCGAGATTGATGTCTTCCGCATTGGCAAGGTCGCGAAGATTACAGCCCATATCCAATGGTTAACGTCGAGAGTATGTCATGGTTCGCATGCGGTGCGGTGAAGAACCAGCACCAATTGGGAGACTTATGGGCGCGTGCATTGTCTCCTTACGCGGATGGCATCCCGCGCTTGCCCAAGCTGAACTCTCAGCACTTTTTCCTAATGGTAGCGTTGAACCTCTCGCTTCACCGCGACTTGCTCGCCTCACGTGTCTTGAAGATGTGCCGGAATTATCAATTTCATCCGGCATTGAAGCCATCTTTCCCAATGGTATGAATATGGAATGGCTTGGAGAATCTGCGCTATTGAGGCATGTTCAAGAATATCTCAAAAACAATCCGGATGATGGTTCGACCTGTGCAGTCTCTGCATGGAAGCATGGCGAAGGAATCGAGGGGTGTTCTCGAACCAAACTCGCAGGAAAAGTCGGTGGAATCTTGAGTCAAATGGGCGCATCCATCGATCTTGAAAATCCTGAATCCACCTTTGGAATCTTGCTCGATGGCTTTGCAAAAACGGTCACATTTGGTTGGTTGAAACATGGATTGAAAGGCGATTCAAGCGTTGAACGACGAGCAACGCAACGCCCATTTTTCAAACCAGTAAGTTTGGAGCCTCGCCTTGCTCGACTTGCTGTCAATCTTGCCTGTGGACCACTTTCTGCAGGAACATGTCTCGATCCAATGACTGGGACGGGTGGCTTCACAATTGAAGCAATCTTGAGTGGTCGGAGTGCGGTTGGAATCGACCTTGATGAAGTGATGATTCAAGGAGCAAAAAAGAATCTTGAATGGACTGGTTCACATCTGAATCCTTTCGTTCAAGGGGATGCAACCAACATCAAAGACGCCCTTTCTGATTTGGGAACAATCCCCTTTGCGGGCGTCGTTCTTGATCCCCCCTACGGACGAAATTCACATGGTTCAATGGACCATCAGGACCTGCTTCAGAAAACACTTGAGAGCGCTCGAGAAGTCGTCGGGGGTGGACTTGTGTTGATCCTTCCTAGCGAGCCTCGTTCCGAGCAATTATACCGTCCGCTTTCAATGGATGAGCGCCCTTCACTCAAACACTATGCCTGGGAAACAATCGAGATGATGTTGACTGAAACAGGATGGCTTTACCAAAACGCATGGTATGTTTCAGTGCATGGCTCGCTTGGACGCGTTATTGTTTTCGCAACAATCGCTCCTCGAGATTGAGCAATTCGATCGCATCGAATTCGGTCGGTTCAGGGAAATCATGACGATGCAGACAGCCTGCATCCAGGATGGCATCATCGTTTGAGTTGAGCACAATTGGATACTTTCGACATCCCTCAGGTCGAACTTCATAGACGGAACAAATACCTTCGGCGTTGGTATCTGAACTCGCTGTTAAGAGAAAGACACACGCTCGTGTCTTCTCATCATTGAGAAGCGTAAGGATTCCATTGTTTTCCCACGTGAACGTTTCAAGCGCCATTCCCGTTCGTCGAGAAAGACGCTTCGCTTCAGCTTCAGTCAATGGCATGGTCGTTTCACGGCAACATGCTGAACATCCCATAGGGATGCATGGAAGTTGCTTGACCATGCCCTCAACGGGAATGACTTTGCATTTGAATTTCGTTGAAGATTCTCACATCGAACAACGATTAGAGCGGTAATTCCGAAGGTTCAGTGCGGTGAGAAAAGCGCTCAACGGAGCCATCTTCACGGACAAGGAATTTGTTAAAATTCCACTTGATGGCTTCCTTGCCTTCGTGATCAGGAACCTTGCACAACTCAGCATACAATGGATGGCGGTTGTCACCATTGACCTCGATCTTGGCCATCATAGGGAAGGTCACACCGAACTGCGTTTCGCAGAATGTTGCAATCTCTTCATGCGTGCCTGGCTCTTGTGCTCCAAATTGGTTGCATGGAAATCCAACAACAACCAGCCCCTCGGACTGCTTTGCTTCATACAATGCTTGCATACCCTCATACTGTCGAGTAAAGCCACACGCACTTGCAACATTGACGATGAGATAGGTGCTTCCACCAAGGTCTCGAAGCGTCGTTTTGTTTCCATCAATGGTCTCAATTTCAATATCTCGTACATCGGTCATAGATTGAATATTGGGCTTCTATTCTTGAAGGTGTGGTTTCAGAATTGATACATTTACTGCAAGAAAACTATACACACAATCTAGGCCATTTTTCCCATCCATTGACTGGAAGATGAAAGGCAAATGCTCTTGAAGTGCATCCACATGGTTCAATCATGCACGTACTCATGGAGACATCAGCAGGAAACATTACCATCGAACTCTTTCACGGAAGCGCCCCCGATACGGTCGCAAATTTCGTCAAACTCGTCAATGACGGATACTATGACGGACTTCACTTCCACCGTGTCATCGAGGATTTCATGATTCAAGGCGGTTGCCCACACTCCAAGGACCCAATGTCTCGACGAGCAGGAACTGGTGGACCTGGATGGAAGATTCCTTGCGAGCGTTCAGCCTTGAACCTAAAGCACGACAAGCCTGGTATCCTCTCAATGGCCAACGCTGGACCAAACACTGGAGGTTCGCAATTCTTCTTGACCACGGTCGCAACACCATGGCTCAACGGGAACCACGCTGTCTTCGGACAAGTTTCGGAAGGCATGGATGTTGTTCAAGCGATTGAGCGATGTCAAAAACTACCCGGTGACCGCCCAGCACAACCTCAGCAAATTGTTCGTTGCTCCGTTGTAGAGTGAATACAATGACCATTCTCGCCATTCATGGTGGGGCTGGAGGCGATGGAGAATGGCGGGGTTTAACCTCGCTCGATCCTGAACGAATTCGTTGCATGCATCACGTTCTCAACACGATTGGTGATGCACTTGAATCCGGTTCAATCGATGCATTGGAAGCGGTGACGCAAGCCGTTGAATTGATGGAAGACGAGCCTCTCTTCAATGCTGGAATCGGTTCTGTTCTCGATGAAGATGGAACTGTGACCATGGATGCTTCCATCATGAACGGAACAGATGGTTCTGCTGGTTCAGTCGTCAATGTACGCCGAATACGTCATCCGATTCGGGTCGCAAATCTCATTCTCAAACAGGGGTGGCCAGTCATGCTCAACAGTGAAGCTGCGGACGAATTTGCCATTCAGAAAGGTGTCAAAAAAGTCGAACCATCGTGGCTGATTACCGAACTTCGTCAAAAACAATGGAACCTTTGGAGGGAGCAAAACGCCCGGCCAGGTGCAACCGATGAGGACGATTCCGTTCTCGATCACGACCTTGAAGCCATGGGAACAGTCGGAGCGGTCGCACTCGATTGTGACGGAAACGTTGCCGCTGCAACCTCAACGGGAGGTATGACAGGGAAACCGAAGGGACGTATTGGCGATACGCCCATCATCGGTGCTGGAACATGGGCAGATACCAACATCGCTGTTTCTTGCACAGGTGTTGGTGAGGCATTCATACGAACCTGTGCAGCCCATCGTCTTGCTACCAAATTTGAAACTGGTTTGAGCCTTGAGAATGCGTGTAAAGACGTTCTCGATGCTGTTGAGCCAATCGGTGGCCGAGGCGGGGTTATTGCCGTGACAAAAGACGGAGATGTTGCAACGCCATTCCAGACCATGTTGATGTATCGAGGGGTTTGGAAGCATGGGGAAATTACGATTGGAATCGGTCCGAACGATGTGGATTTGGATTCGATGGATTGATAATCAATCAAGGTGACGGTTTCAATATGGGAAACGACCGAACCTTGTCCAAGGCTCGTAAAATCGCACAGCGTCTCGCTGGTCAGATCGAGAAGTTGAGTGATGCACTCGAAGATCTTGAGTTGGAATTCGCCATGTTGATGAAAACCATCGACAAGATGGAAGCCAAACAAGGTTCAAATCGCGATGTACAAATCGACGTTTCCGTCAAGGTTGATGAAGACGACAACGACTTTGATGTCACCAATACCTCTGCACCTACTGTCAAAGGCCGACGTAAATTCTGATTATTCCGTTGCTTCCATTCCAACGTGTTTTCGTGCATCAATGAAGGAGCGTACGCACAGGAACGTGTAGATTAACCCCGTTACAAAGAGCATCAACATCGACGTGGTTGCATAATTGAGACCATCCGACATGACCATGAAAAACCGAGTGCCTCCAATTGCAGCTAGCAAGCCAAATGTAACAGCAACATGCATCCATAATTTCCTGCTTACACCGGGTGTTTTTGCCATTTCACCCGAAACCATGAGTGGCAATCCAAACAAGGCTGGAGCAAACGAAGAGATTGATTGTGCTCCGGAGACCCCAGTCACGATCAATCCCCAGAGCGTTAAGCCGATACCGTATGCAGTTGTGAGATTTGGTAGAAAATCCGATTGTTCTTCCATGAACATTCCATGCAAAGGAGGTTTATCAGTTCAGTTCTTGCCCTAGACCTCGCTTTGCATTGATTTAATAACGGCCGTTTGTGGTTATTAATCATGGCAAAACACAACGTTGGAGATCGTCGTATCGTCTCCGTAAGCATTCCCGAAGATGTTGCTCAAGAACTCGATCGCTGGACTGGCGGAGGTAAGAATAATGGACGCAGTGCATGGATCGTTCAAGCTATACGAAACCGCCTTGACATCAAAGGAACGTACCATCAACTAAGTCGAGAAGCAAAGGCACGCTCTCCGCAATCGGATGTTGAATTTCGGATTGAAACCGATACAATGGGCGAAATGAAAGTTCCTAGTAACAAGTACTACGGTTGCCAAACAGCTCGCTCCTTAGTGAATTTTGACATTGGAGATGACGTCATGCCACGGCCTTTGATTCGAGCCTTTGGTATTCTCAAACTTGCCGCAGCTCGCACGAACCGAGATCTCGGTGTTCTCGACCGTAACGTTGCAGATTGGATTGTTGATGCTGGTGAAGAAGTGATGCATGGCGACTTAGACGAACACTTTCCACTCCGTATATGGCAAACCGGATCGGGTACACAAACCAACATGAACACGAACGAAGTTATCGCCAATCGAGCCATCGAAATGGCTGGTGGCGTTCTTGGTAGTAAGGCGCCCGTCCATCCAAACGACCACGTCAATAAAGGGCAATCATCCAACGATACGTTTCCAACGGCAATGCACATTGCAGCAGCCGAAGAAATCGAACATCGTCTCCTGAAATCTGTACGAAGTTTAAAGCAAAAACTACGTCAAAAGCAAATGGAATTCAATGACATTGTCAAAATTGGACGCACGCATTTGATGGATGCAACACCGCTAACACTCGGCCAAGAATTCGGCGGTTATGTCCATATGCTTGAAGCAGATCTTCGTCGTATAGAATACGCACAGAAGGATTTGTTCGAACTTGCTCTTGGAGGCACTGCCGTTGGGACAGGATTGAATTCACATCCAGACTTTGCGCAATTGGTTGCTAAAGAAATCGCAAAACGAACAGAACTTCCGTTCATTAGTGCCGAGAATAAATTTGCTCAATTAGCAGCACATGATGCAATTGTTGCCGCAAGTGGAGCACTCAATACACTCGCTGCAAGTTTGATGAAAATTGCCAATGACATGCGTTGGCTTGGTTCTGGACCACGTTGCGGGATTGGTGAATTATCGCTTCCAGCCAATGAGCCAGGGAGCAGTATCATGCCGGGAAAGGTCAATCCAACACAATCGGAGGCATTGACCATGGTTTGCTGTCAAGTGATGGGCAATCATACAGCCATCACCATCGGCGGTAGTCAAGGAAACTTTGAGTTGAACGTCTTCAAACCGATGATGATCTACAACCTCCTGCACAGCATTCGATTGCTCAGCGATGCTTGTGTCGCCTTTGGAGAACGATGCATCGATGGATTAGAAGCGAACAAAGAGAACATTCAGAAACATCTCGATAATTCACTCATGCTCGTAACCGCATTAAACAATCATATCGGATACGATAAGGCGGCCAAGATTGCAAAGAATGCCCACGAGAATGGACTTACGCTACGGGAAAGTGCCATCGGACTCGGTCTGCTCACCAATGAACAATTCGATGCGTGGGTTCGTCCTGAAGAGATGATTGGTCCAAAGTAATCAGGCCTTGAACTCCTCACCACAGGCTGGACACCTTGCTCGTCCTTCGTAGGCAACAGGTACGCGCATCGTCGCATCGCATGCAGGACACTGAACCAAACGCTTCTGTTCGACTGGTTTTTCTTCACCCGTTTCTCCAAAGTATTGCCATGGTCGAGCAATGAGCACATGGCTTCCAACATAGATCCAAAAACAGATCTTTAGCAAACCCCAGAAGAAGGAAAATGCGGTATCAAAGGAATCACTAGAACTTGCCCCAAAACTCATTGCTGCAATGAAAAAAAGGACAATCAAACCGATACCAAAAATGAATGCTGCCGAGATTGCTGAACCCAGCATGATCATGTATCCAATTGATTGTTGGTCTCGGGCCTTTTCTTTCTCTTTGTACTCGAGATAGTCTTCCGTTGAAAAGAGATTATTTGCAAGGGTCAACTTTGGTCCTTCAACTGCTCCCATCCGCTTTGAAAGAATGAAGCAACCAGTAAGCATGAATGGGGCAGAACAGAGATAAGGGAGAATCGCCGTCAACGGCTCAAAATCGGATTCTCCTGGAATCATGAAAACGAAGAGGCCTAGAACAATGAGAGCCGATGGAAGAATCAACTCCTTCGGGTCCTCCATGAATCTACATTTCACTCCAACATATCAAACCACAGCCTTCTTTTTGGTTGAGAAGTCACACCTAGTTGTTTGAAAACAATGTCTTCTGGATATGCAACGATTTGCCTTCAGAGAGCGTTTTTATCACGTGGAGGAAGGTTTGCACATCGTTTGCTTTCTTCTCATCGGATCGTTTTTGTAATGTTCGCAATGTCATGGCCAATCGATGGTTTCCAGAAAATGCGTCCTTATGTCGCTCAAAATAAGCCCAATACATTGGCGATATTGGGCAAGACTTCGTTGGATGAAACTTGCAAGAAGTACAGAAATCACCCATTTTCTTGATGTACGGTGTTCCGGAAACATAGGGCTTGGTCATCATTGCATCACCAAGAGCGAAGGTTCCCATTCCGAGGACGTTCGGCTCGACAACCCAATCGAAAGCGTCGACGAATGCGGCATGAAACCAATCGGTCAATTGACGTGGTTCGATGTCCATCAATTGGGCAAGATTGCTGAGAACCATTAAACGAGGAATATGATGTGTCCACGCTTCATCCATCACGCTTTCAACCGTCCAATCGAGACAGTCCATGCCGGATGATTGGCCCCAATAGGCCATAGGTAACGAGGTGGTTTGTTTGAGATGATTAGGATGCTGTGTATCATCGCCCTGCAAGTACATTGGCCAACCTGCAGTTCGATTTGGTGGCGTTGTTGTATTGACATCAAGCAGGTGGAATCCATCCGTCACTTCGTGGACATGGTGAACATATTCTCTCCAAATCATTTGACGAAGATAGCCTTCCTGTGAATTGAGAGGAACATCTGCATTGACGACAACATCGATGACTTCCTGCGGGAGCACTCGATGGATGTTAACTGAGGATGCGAGACGAGAATGGAACAATCCTCTGCTTTCTTTCGTCATAGCATCCTCGTATGGGCCAAACAATGTCAGGATGTCCGAAAGGAAATTCAAGGCTTGGCGATGATCGTCAAAACTTGTCGGTAAGTAATTCAAACGGGCTTCACCAGGATGTTCCGCGAATCGTTCGTTCACAAATG
>Ga0160423_10001843_pt1 | contig 17721 bp, 14 predicted proteins | sample CRUFie14St8metaG_FD_108191 | JGI IMG/M metagenome (GOLD analysis project Ga0160423, IMG submission 108191) | Marine microbial communities from the Costa Rica Dome - CRUD Field 142mm St8 metaG | ecosystem: Environmental > Aquatic > Marine > Oceanic > Photic zone | place: Costa Rica: the Eastern... | reverse complement strand
AGTCGAGAACTGGCATGTACATCTGATGCGTGTGAAGTTGTAGATATTGGGGAAGTTGCATGATAGAATTAGAAGTTTCTGGTGATCAGTTTATCAGAGCAAGAAAGAAAGCTATTGATATGGGTCGCATAGCAAACTCTATTACAAATGGTGGGGGCAACCTTGCTGGGTTTATCGGAGAGATAGTTGTAACGGATTACATAGGTGCAAAAGAACAGAACACATATGATTATGATATAGTTGATAAGGTCGGCAACAAGATCGATGTTAAAACAAAACGTTGCAACTCCGAACCCAAAGTAAACTATGACTGTAGCATTGCGGCGCACGGAACAAAACAGAAATGTGATATGTATGTATTTGTTCGTGTGTTGAATGACTTCTCAAAAGCTTGGATACTGGGAAAGATAATGAAAGATGAATACTTTGAGAAAGCAAAGTATCATAAAAAAGGTGAACTCGATCCTGATAATAAGTTTCGATTTAAAGCTGACTGCTACAACGTAAAGATACATCAGTTGGATACAGTTTATGGCACAGAATAGATTAGCCGAATTATTTTCGTTTAAAGCATATCTTAATCAAGATGGTAAAGTAGATATACGTATGGAATCTGTAGACCCAGAAGAACTTATTAGGGTCATGGAAAGAGGTCTTCCAGAATATGAAGGCACATTTAAACTTGCATCTCTAGTTCGTTACCTAAAAGTAACTGGTGATGAGATGTTAAACAAATCAACAATATATACACATTGAGGTGAATATGGCTGAAGAAGCAAAAGAAGTAAAACCGGGCATGAGTTATGAAGATATAAAGACTATGATTATAGGCTCGGAAGAGAAAGTAACGCTGTTAAATGTGGTTACAGCCCTTATGAATGAAAATTTGCAGTTGAAAAGGGAACTTGACCAGTTAAAAATGGACAAATCTAAACAGTAACGTTCTTAAAACACTGAGAGGGGTAAAGCTATTTCTCTGGTACATATACACTAGAGACTATAGTTCTACCCCTCTCAGCACGTTTATACGCAGACTTTTTTTGTAAAGCCTACTTTTTTTTCTGTTTTTTGCCACCATACTTCATGGGTTGCATCATTGGGTTGTTTCCCATAGTAGTTCGCATACGATTAGATTTCATCTGATCTTTTTGCCCCATTGTACTACCAAGAGTTGTTCCCATACTCATGCCACCATACATCATTCTTTGTCGTGGTCCGTTGTAATATGTTTTCATATGTTCTCCTTAATCTATTATTCCCAAAAATTTTAGTTGTTCTCCGTATTTTTCTTGCACTTTAAATTTAACTCCTTCCGTAGGTATTTGGTACAGATCTGATGCTGAATAATCTTCTTGTGAACCATACCTTGCTGTTGCAACTAAAAGAGCATTAAAAAATCTTTCATTCTTTTCAGGGCTAAGAGGTCTACCTGTTTCTATCATCTCACCAAAAAGTTGTGCAACTTCTTTATCCTGAATTATAGCCTGAAGTAATTTCATATTTCGTAATCTAAATTGTTGTACGGCCGCTTCAGTTGCAACATATCGAGGAGATACAACGTCTCTATTTATACTGTACATACGGCTAATCCAACTTTCAACAGATAAAGCTCTTGGAACACTTGTTAGTGCAGTTCTTGATTGGTTGTACTTTGCATCGTATAGTTTCATATATGATGCTATATCTTTTAAAGTTTCATAGTGTTCTGTGCCTAAAACTTTTTCTAATGTTGCAGGGTTTGCTGATAGTATTTCTTCAAGTTTATCAAAGTTAATGTCAAAAACTTCTATTGTTCCTGCATCTTTAATACCTGTAATTTTCATCGCTGTTTTGCTATAGACTTGATCGCCTATATATTGAGATAGTATTTTTCTTGTAACATCTTCAAATTCTTCTGGTGTTCCATCAAATACATTTTTAAATCTTTCAAGAATTTCTTCTCCTCTAACTTTGTTTCCAACAATGACGTTAAAGAAATCTTCTTCAGTTCCTATCCTTCCTGCTTCTCCCATTTCTTCACCGATTAATTTTCGTAGTGCTAAAAGATTTTTTTCTTCTCTTTCAACTTGTTCTCTTATCGGTTTTATTTGACCATTAAAAGCATCATCAATTATCTTTTCAGCTTTTGCTGCTTCTATTTCAATATCTTGATGTCTTGCACGTTGTTGACCTAAACTAAAAAATCCATTTGATCCTACGTAATCATTAGGATCAACTAAAAAATCATTTTGTCTAACATGAAAAGTATTTGCTATGTTTTTAATTCCATCATTAACTTCATCAATAGTTTTTCCTGCAACTCTTTGCTCTTGTATCCACTCTTTTATTTTAAAATCTAAAACAGCAGAAAGTCCTTTATATTTATAAGTGTCTACTTTATATTCTCCATCTTGCAACTCACCAAACGCTCTCGATAGTTTATCTTTAAATATGTCAGCATCTCCTTTTGCAATCTCATCCATGTTAATCCATCTAGAAGAAGGTTTCTTGTATGATAATCCTGTTGGATCAAGTTGTGAAAGTGTTGCAGATCTATCTGCTGGTAGCCATTCCATAAATAAACTATTTTTAGAGTATAGAACATTGGCTACATTCTCTGTATAAAATTTCTTTAAATTTTGTACATCAGTTCTTAACTCTGGTAGCGATTCAAATATAGGTTCTCCATTGGCATCTACACCAGTTTGTGTAACAAAGTTATCAAATATGTTATTTGCACGAGCCGTTAAATTTTGATAAGTTGCAGATACAGATCCTGCAGGTATACCTGTTTTAGTAGAAGAGTAATCAAATGCTTTTCTAGATATAGCAGATGATAGTTTATACATGTCTTCAAAATTTATCTCAACTGCTAAATCTTTTCCGTCTTCGTAAAATTCAGAACTAGGATCTGTCATTATATGATACAAAAGATGGGAATCTTTTTTAGGATCAAATCCTGTTTTTCCTTTTACTTCTGCTTGCATTGCTTCTCTTGGAAAATTATACTCATCAAAAAGTTCTGATGCTTTTCGGCTAAATGATTTAGATAGACTACTTAAATCTCCACTTGATATGCCATCTTTTACCATACCTTGAAGAGGTCTAGACGGATCTAATTCTGCTGATAATATATCTATAAAAAATTCAGTTGCATTACCAGTAGCGTTTTCATATTTTTTATTAATATTTGAAAAAGGCACACTACCTCTTTGTGCTATTTCTCCTCGTCTAGCTTCCATAGAAACTTCAAGTAGTTTGTTTATCCTATCTGATACAACTTGTTTTGTAATTTTATTTTTTGCTATACGTGTTCTTGTTGCATATGAAGTTATTGCAGAATCTACATTAGTTATTTCTTTCTTTAAAAGTTTTTGTATTTTTGGTATTTTAAATAATTCATTTGTAAATATATCTCTGTTTTCTTTTGAATTAAAACTTTTAATTAAGTCATCAACTTCATTTTTTATTTGTCTTTCTAATGTATAACTTATACTTAATGTTTCTTTATATAATTGTTCGGCTGTTGCATCAGGACCTAATTTAACTTGAGTTAACCCATAGAGTTCATCAATCATTACCTGTATATCTTGTTTTTTAGTGTCTCCAAGTTTTACACCAGATAAATAATTAGTCATAATTATTGCTTGTTTATTTGATGCGGCTTGAGCTATAAGTGCATTTATAGCTTTTATTTTTGTTTCTTGAGCTTTAATACCATTTTCAACTTGAGCCGTAAATCTATTTAAATCACTGCCCATTTCTGGGTCCATTGTTTGAGGAGCAAGATCATCCATTAAGGTTCTTAATTCTGTAACCAGCCTTTTTCTTATTGCAGAACCTTCCTGTAAATCACTCATACCTTTTACAGTTAATGTTTCAGCCGCATTAATTGCGTTACCATATGTTGCGTCAAATGCTTCTAAAACGGCAAGCCCTGTAAGTTTTGCTAGGGTCATGTTAAAAGTTTCTTCAGGCATGCCTTTACTTACTAATCGTTTTTTGTATTTGTTAAGAAGAGAAACTCTTTGTGTTACGGATTGAATTAACTCTGGATCTGATCTTGCAAGAATATCTGTAAATTGCTCTAAACCTTTTTGGCTTGCAAAATTAATTGATTCACTTAATAAATCTCCCGGACTAAATCCACTTCCGGGTATTCTTTCTAATGCATACAATGTATGATAATGAGCCATGTCGTAAGCTTTTTTAAGTGTAGAATCAGGGTTTAATATAAATGCATGTTTTAAATATGGAATATTGTCAGCTATTGGTGCTATGATACCACCATGAACTACTCCAAATATTTCTCCGAATACAGGATCAAAATTAAACTCTTGTGCAATTTGTCCACCTGCTGCGCCATATAATACAACTCTTGCTTCAGCCATACCTAACTCTCTTAAAAATGGGGCAACATTTGAAAAAGCTTCGGCCGCTACAATTTTTTCATTAGCTTTAAATAGTTGTCTGTTAAGATCTCTTGCTCTTTGTGATCCTGCTGTTGGTTGTTCTGATGCAATTTTACTTAATATGTTGTCTCTAGCTTCTACAGCACTCTTGTATTCTGTTCTCTTTTTTAATGGTAGGGTTGTTTGCCACATTTGAACAGTGTTTGCCAACTGACCTCTTTGAAGACCTTCTCTAAACTTTGGAAAGAATTTTTTTCGTGGTCCTATAAGTTCTCCATATTTGTTGGTTACAAATTTATTTGTTACAAAACCTTCAACAGCTTCATCTAAACTTTCAAACTTATCTCCGTACTGTTTTAAGTAACCTGTAAACGCTTTGCCTGTTGCCGCAGACATACCTGCAGTTATTCTTGCTAATGCAGTTCCGGGAATAAGCCCTTCCATTCCTATACCCAACGCTCTTTCAGCTACGTTGTTATCAAAGTATAAAATAGCTTCTGCATCTTCTAAACTTATATCGTTAATGCCCCTTGATTGTATATACATATGAAAATCTTTAGCCATACTTGGAAAATATCTTGTTAAAAATACTTCACGTTGTTCTGGTGTTTCAAGACCACCAAAAGTATCAATTTCAAACTGGGGCAACTTATTAAGTGAGTCTTTTAAAAATTGTGTTCCTTCTCCATATAAAAATAATAATCCAGAACCTCCAGCTTGTAATAAGTTAATAAAACGTGATGATAATTTTCTTCTACCCAATCTTCCACTACCCACTTCTTCTGCTAAAAACGCAGCTATCTTTGGATCACCTTTTAAATTTTCATCTAAGGTATCTAACAAGTTGTCAACACGTCTTGATCCGTATGGAAACACATCTCCAAGAATAGGTATATTAGTAAGTTTTGGTACGATGTTTGAATAAAGTTTACTGTCAGGGTTAACTAATGCATATGTAAGTAATTGGGTAGGACTTGCTTGTGCAAAGAAATTTCTATCAGCTTGAATTTTTTTGGATTCCAAAAGAGATACTGGTTTTTCTAATTTTTCTTCGCCCCCAACAAAAGGTAAATTGGAAAGAGATGGAAATGTTTTAAGCACAAAGTCAGCACCTAAAGAAGAATAGCTTGTTGGTTCAATTTTAGTTGTTTCAAATTCAATGTTTTGTGTTTGCCCATTAGCAAATACTAAAGTTCTTCCATCAAATTTGTCTATCATTTCCATTTTTTTATTTAAAGACATGTCAGGAGTAAATTCATATTTTCTACTTCCATCTCTATTTGTAAATCCAGTTAAATCTTTATTAAATGATTTTTGCATCTCTTGATCTGATTTTAAAACTCCAGAAAACAATGCTGTATCTTTTACCTGTATTGCAGGTTTTACAAATTTTTGAATAGCTGTAGTTTGTCCTTCAGAACCTATTTCAGCAATAGCTGGGTAATCAAGTCCTAATGCTCCCATAATAGGGCTTGTTGCTCTAAACTCCCTAAAAAAATCTCCTGTCTTTTCTCTCAATGCTGTTAAGGGAGGAGTGTCCACAGAAGGTTTATCTGTAATTTTAATTCCAGAATCAAACAGTGGAACATTTCCTGCTATTGCTTGTTGCAAAGGATTGAACTGTTGTTTTTCTTTTACAGGTGCAGGAGATATTTTATCAAGCAGTGAAGTGTCTTTGTCTGGTTGCTTACTATAGAAGTCAAGAATTGTTTTATATTGTTTTGTATTAGTTTTGCCAAGCCGTGCATTATTAATTAAATAATCTCCAGCTTTTTGAGTATAGTTTACCATCTTAACCTACGTTATCTAATATGTTAATTACATTTTGAGGGGCAGGAGCATCCTTTTTTATTAAATTTCCTTCACTATCAATAGTATATATTTCTTGTTCTGTTTCAATATTGTCTTCTTCCTCGTTTCTTTCTTCTGTATTTACTTTAAATTGAGGAAATAAATTATCAATAATTTGACGATTACCAGCTTTTTCAGGTCTAAAATTAGGTTTAAATCTTTCACGAGCGTATATGCCAGCCATAACTCTTGATGGGTCTGTAGTATAGCTAACTGCTTCAAAAATAGCTATATCAGGTTCAAGGTTTGTTAACAATTCTAATGCTCCACCAACCATTGCAGGTGCAGATGTCCAGTTATCTGCTCCAATAGCTCGTAACATGTTTTCAACGTCTTGGTCAGAAATTGTTCGACCACCAGTTCCCCCTTGAAGATAAGATGCCAATTCGTAAGCCATCATAAATTTTAACAAATCTCTTCTTGCACCTTGAATGTCAACTCCGTCAGATATTCTTTTTTGAATGTCTCTTAAACGGTCTTGGTTGTTTTTATAAGCCATTTCTTCATATTTTAAAAACTCAGCATTATCTTTAAATTTTTCTTTACGTATCAATTTACCTTTGTCATCGTAAATATGTTTAAATGATTCTTTTCTTATTTGGGTTAGTTCTTTAGAATCTGCTTCTAAATCTTTATATCTAAATCCTTCATTACCATCAGCATTAATATTTCTTGTAAACACATTTATAAACGAATTAATAAATTCTCCTTCATTTCCACCACCTATAAAAGCAGTTTTAAAAAATTCTTTTAATTGCTCTGGCAACACATTAAAGTAATCATTATAAACATTTAAAAATGATCCAGTTAATTGTGTTGCTAAAGGATCAGCTTTAAGTTTATGTTTCGCTGCGTAATGTGCAAATTTAGACAGTGAATTTGCAACACCTTCTATGTCAGCATCAGGAATAGTTTCAATGTAAGTTTTTCCTAAAGCTCTAACTTTTAGTAATGAATGTTTTTTATTTGAAACGCTTGATGCTGATATAAGACCAGCTTTATTGTATATATCATCTATGTCGCCAGTTGTTATAAATCTAGAATTTGTAACAAATGCTTGTGAAAGATCAATAAAATAAGTGAAATCATGCAGGTTAGCATTAGCATGAGCTTCAATTATACTTTCAAAATACTGTGGTCGTTGAGCTTGTGTAGATTCAAACGTATCTTCAATTTCAGCAAATACTGGCTGACTTAAAGTTTTTGATGCAGTTACATAACTTACTTCTTTTAAAGGATTTAAATTTATATTTTGAGTTTGTAACTCTTGCATAAAGTCAAGAACTGGATAACCATCACCTTCTGGATTACCTTCTAGGTAAACATCTTTAGCTCCAAAATTTGTTTTGTTAATAGGGGATTTATATAAAATATAATCCATACTATCATTAAGTTTCTTTTGAGTTACGCCTTTTCTATTTGTTCTAATTATATCTCTAAAAGCATTACAGGCATTTTTTGAACCTATACTTACAGGAGTACAATTATATGTTATTGAAGGACCATCCTCATCTTTAAACTCATACCCTGTAAATTCTACTTTCTTTTGTGATCCTAATTGACTGTTTAAAAGATTTTCTTTTTTTTCTTGTTCTGCAATAACAGGATAATTATATAAAAATTCAATATGTTTTTCAACACTTTCAGCATCGTGAATATCTTTATCCATCGCAGCTATAATAGGACCAAATATAGGACTTTCAGCTAACCCTTGAAAATTTCTTGCAAGAGAATAAACAGTTGTTTTAACCGTTTGAGGACCTTCTGCTCCTATAGCAAAAGGTTTTTCTTTAATCAAATGTTCTGTTTTATATGCGTATAATTGTTCTTGTAGCGTAGTTAGCAGGATATTTCTTGTTTGCTGACTTCCCTGCATAATTAATTGTTCAGCATCTTCGACATTCATATTAAAAGCATTTATTCCTGCTCTAAGTTGTTCTTTACCATCTAATTTTTTTTCAGATGCTAACCAATCTAAATTAGGCAACTTAAATTTTTTCGAAACAGTTTTTCCTACAAGTTGTTCGTTTGCATCTAAACTAAATTGTCTAATACCAGTTCCCGGCACATCAAAAGTATAATTAAATGCTTCAGCTTCTAATATACTTTTGTTTGTGTTTTCAAGTTCATTTTTATAGTCTTCAAGTTCCTTTTTGTATTTAAGTTCAGTTTCTTTTTTACCTTTTTCTATTTCTTGTTTTTTTTCTGCTATAGCACCTGCAGTAGCTGTCATAGGAAGACCTACAGTAGCAGCCCCCCTAACAGTTTCTAAACTATAAGTATCTTTTAAAGTTTTTTGAGATTGTGCTGTTGCTATTTCAGCATAAGTTGCATCTGCAGGTAAACCTAAACTTAAAGCTAACTTTTTTCGTTCAGCTTCATTTGCAGCTTCTGATTCCGTTATTCTTAACTGTGATGAAAACTTTGCTAATTTTTTTGATTCTCCAGTCTGCAGTTGCAACCTTCTAAGAAATTCTGCATCTTCTTCGGCTTTTACTTTTTTACGTTGCACTTCTCCAGCATAGCCAGTTACAGCACCACCACCTACTGCTAATCCTAATAACGCTGCTAACGGTAATACCATTTACACATCTCCCATTTCTAAAAAGTTTTGAGGGGCTTGTTGCCTTTGCTGTGGTTGTTCTACAGGTTTTGCCTTTGCCATACGAAGACCTTGATTTACATTTTCTTTTAATTGTGTAAACATTTCTGGGTTTCTTTGTTTCATAGTTCTAAACAACTCAACATCACTAATTTCGTTTGATTGTGGATCTTCAGCATACAATTTAAAAGGTGCATCTACATCATCAGCTAACTTCATTAAATATAAAGTTAATGCAGGTTTAATAAGTTCTGCAACATCTGGGTTAACTTGTCCTTCCATAAATGCATTAAAAGTAACTGTAGTCACTATTTCTTCAACGGATACTCCTGCTACCATTAATTTAACAATGTTATCTTTAGTTTGATCAAATTGATCAATTATAGAATCTATAGCTTGATTAGGGTCTGTAATAGCTGGGGGCTGTTCCCATTTCCACTGCCCTTTTGGTTGTGTCATGCCTATGCCCGGTGGGGCTGATGAAGCCATAATAGGATCAGGTTCACCAGTGCCAGCACTTTGGGCAGCTTGCAAAATTTGTTGGTCTATATCATTTTTACTAATTCTAGGTCTAATCATTATTTACTCTATGTTAATAACTTTTGATTGTGTATGGATATTGGAATTTCTTTTTCTACTTGTGTTGTAGTAGTATCCCTAAAAGCAGAAACTGTTTTCATAGGGTTATCATTAAAAGAGTTTTCCATGTATCGTCTAAACGCTGGATCAAGAACAACATCTGCTAATTTACTACCTAAAGGAAAATTATTTTGTGTTTCAGTTGAGGTAAATTTTGTATTCAAATCAACAGCATCTATAACTGTAATATCATCAGACATCAAATCATCTTTAAGACTAAATACACTGGGTTCTATAGCTCCTTGTATGTTTGGAGTTTTTGTTCCTGATGAAGTTCCTTGTTTTGAACTTAAAAACGACCCTACGAGATCAGCACCTACTCCAAATGCTGCTTTTCCCATTGAAGTATTTCCAAAAAGTGTTGTAGCTACGAAAGCTTTTAATAAACCTGAAAACATAAATATACCTCTAATCTTGTGCTAAAATTGTACCTATGCCTTGACCCACTTGTAAAGCTAAGTTACTTAAAAATTTCTGTTGATACAAATCTTTGTTACCTGCAATTTGCATAGCTGCAATAGATGCATTATGGGCCCGTGCTTCTCTATTTTCAGCTATTTGCATCATCCAAGAAGCTTGATCTCTGTAATGATTCCACATGTTGTTTTGTGCGTTAGTTGTTTGATTCATTAACGCTTGATAACGTATTCGATTAGCATTGTTCTGTTCAGCCGTATTTACAGTATTTATCTGTCTTCGCCATTCTACATTTGATTGATCTATCTGCATACGTGCATTTGCGTTAAATTGTTCTCTGTTGAACGATGCCTGTTCATTAAATTGTTTCATAGCATTTGATTGACTTACGTTAAATTGATCCATACTAAGTTTTCTAGCCGCATTAGCTTGTTCTATCTGTGCATTTAACTCCGTATAAAACTGATCAACTTGCATTTGACTTTTTGCGTTAAACTGTTGAGCGGCATTTATTGCGGCCTGATCAGAGAATATTGCCTGTATAGCTGATTGATATTCAAGAGTACGAGCTTGTTGTTCATTATTAAGATTTGCCATATCCATTTTTAAAAAGTTTTGTGCATTTGTAACTTGTGCTGTCATTCGTGCATCAAGGTTTGCCTTTTCAAGATTTGCAAATGTAGCCGCATTGGCTAATGCTGTTTGTTGCCGAGTGTTAAGATTAGCAAGATTCATTTGTTGCATCATCTTTGAGTTTTCTAACATGACTCTTTGTTCAGCAGTAAATGTAAGATTGTTAGCTTCAGATACTCTGGCCGCATTTATAACGGCTGCCTGTTGTTTATTAGTTAACTCTTGTCCTAATATCTTAGCACGTATCTGTGCGTTGAGTACAGCAGCTTGTTGTTTGTTTGTAAGACTTTGCATTTCAAATGTTTGAAAAGCTCTTGCATCAGCCATTGCTATCTGTACGCTACCTTCTAGGGCAGCTTGCATGATAGCTTGTCCAGCAATCGAAGATGCTCCAATACCACGTTGCAACATAATTGCGTTGGCCGCTCTTATTTGTCCTGCTGCATATGGTGGGATCTTGCCCCCTTCAAAGTCTTTTTGCAACAACTCAAGTTGTCCACGTGTAGTTGCACGATCTGATGGTTCAGCCGTTGCCGCAACCATATTTATTTCAGATAATTCTTCTGGGGTAGCTACTGCCGCAGTTACTTTTTCATCTTCTGTAACTACTCTTTTTGTGTCTCCTGTAATTTGTTCGGCTGTGCCTGTTTGTTCTTTTGCAAATAGTTGTTCTTGGTTTAGATTAATTTGTTCTTCACCAACTTCTTTAGATACTGTTCCCTGTGCAGCTTCAATGTTTTGTTTTGCAACATCATCAGCAGAAAGTTTAGGATCAACAATCGGTGCAGGAGTAGCTTCTTTTGCCTTTACTAGATCTACATTACCTATAGTGTCTGCTTCTAAATTAACCCCTGCGTTAACCAAATAGTTTTTCATGGTTGTAGGATCTGTACCAATAAACTCATCAGATTTTGCAACGAGTTCTTTTACAGATAATTCAGGATTAGAGTTAGCTAACTCCTGCATTTTTGCATATTGTGTTTCGTCTAAAGGACTTGGTGCGTTTTTTAGATCTTCCATATTTGCTTCCTGTACACCTTTTCGTATTGCTTCTAGTTGTTTCTTTTGTTCGGCTAGTTTTTTAGCTTCGGCTTCAGCTTTGGCTTTGGCTTCAGCTTTCTTCTTTGCTTCGGCTTCACGTTTTGCCTTTTCTTGTGCAGCTTTTCTTTGAGCTTCTAATCGTTTTTGTTGTTCTCTATCTTCACGATCTCTCTGTCGTTGTTCACGTTCTTCACGATCAGGTTCACGTACATTGCCACCTTCGAATGAAATATTTGAAGAGAACCCTCTAGCCACTATTTACTGCCAATTAATATCTTATCTAATTTATCTTCTAGTCTTTTCAATGCATCCATCACTGTGTGCATATCTTCTTTTACATCATCTCGCTTTGCATATTCCTCTCGTGTCTTATTAAGAAGAATATCCAAGCGTTTTACTTCCATAAACATACCACGAAACACCCATATAGCAGGTGCTATGACGAGTGTTAGTAGTCCATTCCAAAATAGTATTGGGTTTACTTCCATCTACGCTTCCTCCAATACTTTAATTCGTGCTTCTAATTCTTTGATGGTATTAATAGCAACCATGAGTAGACCATTGTAATCAACTGACATACCACCTTCTTCACCATAGGCTAGGTCTGGAATAACTTTTTTAAGGTCTTATGCCATTACTCCATAGTGTATGTTGCTATCTAAATCATCATCAGTTTTTACTTCAACTTCTTCACCTTCTTCATTTGTTTCATAAGTTATTTTTTTCCATGTATATGATTTAGGTTGTATGTCTTTAAGTTTACTCCAACCATCATTCATTTCACCTTTAACATTTTTTAAAGTTTCATCAGAAGAAACACCATTAGGAAAACTAGCAACACCACCTTGTGTTATATGAGAACTTTCTGCTCCATTAGCATTTCTACCTTGAAACACTTTACCTCCACCATTATTATTTCTAGCAATAATAGTTGGACTTGAAGTATCATTTAAAGTGTGTAAACAAGTAGTTTGAGTTGCACTAGCAGTTCCAATTTCTATTTTACCACCAGTTGTAAAAAATATATCAGCAGTATCTGCACCAGTACCACATCTTAAATCAAGCCTTGTATCAGTTCCATTATAACCTAATTGAAAGTCTGGTCTTGTGCCATTTCCTGCTCCAAAACCAAGAAAAAAATCATCAGTCATGTGAAGCCCTTTGCCAGTTGCAAAAGTAGCAGTTGCAAATCCTATTGCAATATTTCCTGTGTCACCATTAACAGTAAAATTGTTTGCAAATGTAGGAGATTCAATTCTAAAATTTACATCTTGACCTTCTTCATTAAATACTACTTCACTAGGTTTAATAGAAAACATGGTACGTTCTGTTCCATTCATCATATTAAATATGTGGAAAATACCATCTTCTGTGCCATCAGAAGCATCAGCAATATCTGCTCTTATACGATTATAAACAACTACTTGACTATTATCATTGTTACCTTCAAATCTAATAGTTGTCATTGTATCGTCATCAGCAGGACTTGACGAGTTTCTATAAAATCTTAAAGCAGGACCACCACCTGCATCTGCATCTGTAGATATTAATTCAAGGGTGTCATCATTATCGGCAGTTGATATAGACAATTTATCATTCAAAAGTAAACCTGTATCAGCAACGTGAGTAAGTGTTACATCATTATCTGCTCCAAAATTAATTACGGCACTATCTGATTTAAGAAAAAGGTCATCACCAATAACCACGTCTTTTGCTACACCTAAACCACCATCTGTCTGTATAGACCCTGTTGTAGTTGACGTAGAGTCAGTAGTGTCATCTGTTTTTATAACACCACTAGCCGTAATTGCTGCTGTTGTTGTTGCACCTGTAACACCTAATGTACCACTCATTGCAACATTACCACTAAACGTACCACCACTTGTAGCACTGACCATATCGGCAGTTGTAAAGATGTCATAGACTAACACAGTTACTTCATCATTTGCTACAGTCGCTGTTAGTCCTGCTATTGTGTTAGCTGTGTTTGTGTTATAGTCTGTTCCTGCTTTGAGCAACACACCATTGAGAAACACATCCATGTATACACTATCTGAAAAGGTTAGTGTAGCACCATTAACATCATTGCCACTTATTGATGTAGTACCTGCATTTGGAGTAAATACAAATCTTTGTCTTACACCAAAGCCATCTGTTGTTCTACCTATATATGCCATTTATGCTTTCTCCAATGTTGCTACTCTAGCTTCTAATTCTTGTATTGTTTTAACTAACAATGGTACAAGTTTACTTTGGTCTATACCTTGATATACATCTTCTGTTTTTGTTTTAGTCCAAGTATATCCTTTATCCTTTTCCATTTCTTTTTCTGGAACATTTTCTCGTATTATTAGGTCATCTTCATCTTTAATAACCCCTAAATCTTGTGTTTCATCTTTTGTACCATGTACTGCAAAGGGTAAAACGTCATCAACTTCGTGTGCAAGAAAACCCATTACAGTTGTATCTTTATCTTTTTTAAAATTAAACTTTGCTGGTTTAAGTTTTTTTAATTCTGTTGTTGCATCAAAAGAATAATTAATATTTTCTTTTAAACGATAGTCAGAAGATGTAACATAATTTGTTATACTACCATTAGTATTTATATTTCCAACTGCTGTATTTCCAGCACGAAAGCCAATAAAACCACCAGAACTACTGTCTGGGTCTAAACTTATACAATTTGTTCTTCCTTGTCCTTCAATACTTAAAAAAGCACTTTGCAAAGTTTCATCTGTATTAAGTAATAATTGACTATCTTTTAGTCGCATCATTTCTGACCTTGCACCACTAATTCTAAAACCAAATGCTAACTCATTAGCATTATTACCATCATTTTGTTCAGCAGTAATATAAAATTCACCATTTGATTCAGTAGTAAATGACATACCAACACAATTACTTGCACCAGATGTTGCGTTTTTAAGATTTAATACTACGTTATTTTGTGTTTGGTTTGCATTATAATCAGTGTCAGAGTCATTTTGTATGGAAACTAGACCACTACTATTAATCGTCATTCTTTTAGTAATAGTTTGAGAACCATCAGCCGTTGTATAAAATTCTAAACGACCCGGCATATCATCACTTCCGGGTGTTCCATCTACAGCCGCTCTTATACTAGCAACTTGTGGTGTTCTGTCACTGCCATCAGCAGCCGTAAATAAAACTTCTCCTACATTATCATCATCCTGAACAACAGTATCAGAACCAACAGAAGTACCTCTTGACTTACCTAAAATTAATAATGCTTGACCATTATCATTAGAATTTCTTATTATTGCAGCAGAAGATGTATGGTGGTCTGTTCCCTCAATTTGCACTTGAGGTGTTGTACTTGGAGCAAAAGACTCAGCAGTCGTAGCACCCATTAGTAATCTACCTGAAGAATCTATTCTTATTTTATCTGAACCACCAACTTTTACATCTATAGTATCATCTGTATCAGCAGTAATAGAGGTATCACCATCAGCATCAAGTATAAGTTCAGTTCCATTCATGTCTATGTTAGAACCTGTTTGCACCTCAAACGTGTTTGCTTTAAATGCAAAGTCATCAGCACCTGCTATTTTAATATCAATTTGGTCATCAGTATCTGCCGATATAGATGTGTCAGCATCTGCATCAAGAATAAACTCTTGACCATTTAAATCTGCACTTGCTCTATCTCTTGCTCTTCCCATTTATTTCTCCCTATCCACAATACAACGCACATGGCACTGTATAAGAACCATCACTATATGTTTCTTGTTTAATGTTTGTTAAAACTTTACCAATAGTTTTAGTACGAATAATATCATCACTTTGTTTCTTGGCTGTGCCGTCACCATTAGATGTTAATAAATCACCTTTAGAAACTGTTTGGTCTTTATGTATTCTTACAACCATTGTACCTAGTGATGCTACATTCATATCATTTACTGTATCATCGTCTTCATCCCAAGACATAAAAACACCATAAACATTTGTACATTCTGCTGTATCAGATATTTTAGTTTTAACGTGTTTTTCGTCACCTTGTTTTAATATTGTACCTGTATATTCAACACCATCTTCGGTGTATGTCATAGTATCACCTACAGATTTACCATTTGGTAATAAACCTATATCTCTCTTTACAGTCAAAGTTTCTTTCACATCACCTACTTTTTTACCTTCGGGAATTTTGTCTACATCAAGAGCATATTTTATTTCTAAGTCAAACTCTACACTATACCAATCACACATTTCATCTATTGTTTCCATTACTGTTCCACGAAGTATGTTTGGTTTTGAATTATCAATTAATCTTGACCAGTGTGTTCCTGTAAATGCACCATAAGATGTTGTTGAACCACTTATCGAAATTTGACCCTCTGAAGTTGCTGCTGACCTTAACCTTATCATTGCACCATCATTTCCTCTATTAACATCAAGAGGAAGATTATCTGAAATAGAACTTATTTCTATATCACCTTCTTTTCCAAACGCAACACCTCTGACATTATTAGCAGGAAGATTTGTACTAGTCATGTTTGCAACAAAATTTAGTCTAACTCCACTGCCATCACTGTCTGTTAAACTCATTCCTGTATTATTATTATGTTTACAAAAGAACCCAGCATCTTTATCTGCACCAAATAAATTTTCAGTGTTGTCTGCACTTCCAACTCTAATTACATCTGTAAATATTTGCATAGAATTTGCTGTGCTTAATATACAAGAAACACTGTTGCCACCACCACTATTATGATAAAGCCTAAATTCTTGGCTATCACCTAACTGTAATGTATCTTGAATACCTGAAAAATCATTAGCACTTCCAAGCTGTAAATTACCTGCTGAAGTCAACGTCATTTTAGTTGTCGCAGCTTCACTAGAACCTGTCATAAAATCTAATGATGTTGCATTACTAGATGCACTGTGGTCGCCTTCTGCTCTAGCTTGTATTGCTCCTGATACTAAAATAGCATCTGTGCCTGTACCTTCATCAGGTGCTTGGAACGCAATTTTACCTATAACATCATTTGCAGCTAAATCAGTTTCACCTGTTTGTAGTGTCAATAAAAATGGGTTATCATCACCTGTAGCAGTTGACTTTAATATTAGACCATCATCAGGGTCATGGGTTACTGTAACATCACTATCTGCACCAAACTTTATTGCAGCACTATCCGATAACATTAGTAAATCATCACCAATAACAGCATCTTTAACAACACTTAATCCACCATCAGTTTGCAACGAACCATCTGTTGTAGTTGTAGCGTCTGTTGCATCATCTGTTTTAATTATACCACTTGCAGTTATTGTTGTAGCAGTTAATGCTTGTGCAGCAATAGTGCTACCTGACTGTGCTGTGAAGGTATTAGCAGTAAACTGAAAATCGTCTGCTCCACCAATCTTAATATCTATTTGGTCATCAGTATCGGCTGTGATACTTGTATCTGCATCAGCATCAAGTGTCATTTCTTTGCCATTTTGAGCAACAGTATTTAATAATAATGGTGAAGGATTATTTCCAAAATAAGGCATTAGGTTATCTCCATAATTGAAAGTGCAACATCTGTAGCACCACTCCCTGTGACACTAATAGTGTCTGTTGTTTCTAGTACAACTTTGTTACCTGATAATAATTCTAATGATGACCCTGCAGGAATAGGTGCATCAGTAATTAACTCTACTGCTTGGTTAGCTTCATCATTAGCACCTGCTCTAGAGCTTGTGTCTGATGAAAGTGTTACTGTAGATGTTATTTGAGAAGTTGTAGTGTTGCCAAGTATTAATCCTAATACAATAGCTGTAACTCCTGAACCTGCTGTGTATATAACATCTGCTGATGTGACTCCTGCTTTTGTTACTACTTTAAATGTATTTGCCATTTGTTTCTCCTTATCCTAGTGCTATGGCTAATGCTGTTGCTTCATCTGCTGCAGTTGCAGTTGTGGCAACTGTACCTGCACTACTCGGTAGTGTTAAAGTAATATCTGATGTAGATGAAGGACCTATCAAAGTTACTTTATTTGTACCATTATCACTATCTTCAAAGAACTCTAAAAATCCTGCTGAAGTAGAACCATTCTTTAACTGTATACCTGCGTTTGCTATTGGTGTTGTTAATGTAGGTGTAGTTAAAGTTTTATTTGTTAATGTATCTGTTGTTGCTCT
>Ga0160423_10001841_pt1 | contig 17724 bp, 17 predicted proteins | sample CRUFie14St8metaG_FD_108191 | JGI IMG/M metagenome (GOLD analysis project Ga0160423, IMG submission 108191) | Marine microbial communities from the Costa Rica Dome - CRUD Field 142mm St8 metaG | ecosystem: Environmental > Aquatic > Marine > Oceanic > Photic zone | place: Costa Rica: the Eastern... | reverse complement strand
GTGAGCGGCAAGACGCAGGACCGCCCGATGCCGGCGCCCGAGGGCTACTGGCCGTTCCGGGTGGGTGAGATCGTGGTCAATGGCCTCGACGATGTCCCCGCCTTCGCCGGCTTCCAGCCCGCCTTCCCGAACCCCGCCTCCGCCATCACCTGCATCCCGGTTGAGCTCAGCCGTGCAGCGCAGAGCCGCATTGCCCTGCGCGACGCAGCCGGCCGCGAGGTCGCCGTGCTCTTTGAGGGCCAGCTTCCGGCAGGCGTGAGCAAGCACTTCATCGACGCCGCGCCCCTTGTGGCCGGCGCCTATGTGCTGACCCTCGAGGTCGAGGGCCGCGGACTGTGGTCCCAGCGCCTCATGGTCCGCTGATGATCTTCCGCACCCGGTTCGCCCCCCCTGCTGACCGCTCTCGCGGCAGTCGGCATCCTCGGGTGCACGCAGGAGACCGTGGAGCCATGTGCCCCGATGGAGCTGAATTGTGACTGCCCCCTGGACACGTCTTCACCCGTTGACATGAACCTGCCGGATTGCTGGCAGGACCTCGCGGAATTCGGGGTGGAGCTGGACACCGCCTATCGGTTCACGTGGCAGGGTGTCGACATGGGGCACGCCGCCACCTTCAGTGAGGGTCACCTGACGTTGGACCTGATGGGCACCATCACCTACACGCTCGACACCGACATCATCGACTGTCGCATCCACTGCACGATCGGCAACCCCAACGGCCTGCACGACGGAATGGTGTTGATGCGGGTGAGTGACACCACCTTGGCCGGCAGCATGCAGTGCGGCATCACGGAATGGGAGCCCGATGAGTTCGGTGACCCCGTGACGATTTTCCTCACCGAATGAAAAAAGGCGGCCCGATGAAGGCCGCCTTTTTCACGAAGGGTGTTCCGTTCAGTCCCGGCGGCCGAGCAGGCGCAGCAGGAACAGGAAGAGGTTGATGAAGTCGAGGTAGAGACTCGTGGCCCCGAGCAGGGCCAGCTTCCGCCCGGTCTCGCTGCCGTATTCGACGCCGGCGGCAATGCGCTTCAGCTTTTGGGTGTCATAGGCGATGAGGCCAGTGAAGATCAGGACTCCCATCACGGAGATGGCGTAGTCCAAGGCGGACGAAGCGAGGAACCAGTTCACCACGGAGGCGATGATGATGCCGATGAGCGCCATGAAGAGCAGGCTGCCCATGCGGCTCAGGTCGGTGGACGTCGTGTAGCCGAGGATGGACATCACGAGGAACGTGCCAGCAGTGATGCCGAACACCTGCATGATGCTCGATCCGGTGTAGACCAGGAAAATGCTGCTGAGCGAGGCCCCCATGACCGCGCTGAAGGCCACGAAGAGCAGGGTCAACGTGGACGCGCTCATGCGTTGCAGGCCGAAGTTCATGGCCAAGATGAATGCCAACGGCCCGAGCATCACGGCCCACCCGAAGAGGTTCATTCCGCCGGTATCGCTGAACATCAGCATGATGGCACCACTGGTGGCGAAGTACCACGCCACGGCACCCGTGATGGAGAGCCCTGCGGCCATCCATCCGAAGACCGCGTTCATGAAGCCGCGCTCGTCGGTGACGATGGGGGCGGCCTCGGTGAAGTCGGAAGCCGGCTGACCGCCTTGGAACAGGCGAGGAGGATCTTGAGGTGTCATGGCCGCAAAATGCACAAAGGAATTGGAACGGCGCGCGTCCTGACGACCCGGCGTCCGCTGGAGCGAACCCGGTTTGGGGATTGTTCTGAACCCCGAAGGGTCAAGGCCGCCCGCTCACTCTCCGCCGTAGTAGTCGGCGTAGTTGTTCTCGGTCTCGTAGAGCCGGATGTGGTGCAGGGAGCAACCGGTCTTGCCGATGGGCCCCTCGAGCTGCTCCCAGATGGCGATGAGCAGGTTCTCAGTGGAGGACCTCACCCCCTTCATCCACGGGACATCGAGGTTGATGTTGCGGTGATCCAGTGGCTCCTCTACGTATTCCTTGATGATGTCTTTCAGGTCTTTCAGGTCAATGCAATAGCCCGTCTCCTCCGAGGGCACGCCCTTGAGGGTCACGTGCAACTCGTAGTTGTGGCCATGCCAATTGGGGTTGGCGCATTTGCCGAAGACCTCGAGGTTCTTCTCCTCGGACCAGTTGTCGTTCCACAGCTTGTGGGCGGCATTGAATCGGGCGCGGCGGGTAACGTAGACGTATTTCATGAGGCGGGGTGCGAAAGTACCTTCGCACCATGATTACCATCACGGGGGCCGCCGGGTTCATTGGAAGTGCATTGGCTGCGCGCCTCAACGAGGAGGGGTTCAAGGATCTGGTCCTCGTCGACGACTTCCAATCGAGGCCCGACAAGGCGAGGAACCACGAAACGCGGACCTGCGCGGAGCGGGTAGACCGGGCGGAATTCCCGGCATGGCTCGAGGCCAACGCGAACCAGGTCCAGTTCGTCTTCCACCTCGGTGCCCGAACCGACACGACGGAGCAGGACCGCGCCCTGTTCGACCGGCTCAACCTCCACTACAGCCAGGCCATCTGGCGGCTCTGCGTGCAACACGGCCTGCCTCTGGTCTACGCCTCGAGCGCAGCCACCTACGGCGCCGGTGAGCACGGATACAGCGATGCGCACAAGGGCGTGGACCTCTTGAGGCCGCTCAATCCATACGGAGACAGCAAGCAGGACTTCGACAAGTGGGCGCTCGCCGAGGCGGAGGCGCACCGGGCGCCTTACTTCTGGGCCGGCCTGAAGTTCTTCAACGTCTATGGCCCCGGTGAATACCACAAGGGCCGCATGGCGTCGGTCGTCATGCATGCCTTCCGCCAGATCGGCGAGACGGGCGGCATGAAGCTGTTCCGCAGTCACCGGGACGACTACGCGGACGGTGAGCAACTCCGGGATTTCGTGTATGTGCGCGATGTGGTGGACGTCTGCCACTGGCTCATGCACCATCGGAAGGACAGCGGGCTCTACAACCTCGGATCCGGCCAGGCCCGCAGCTTCCTCGACTTGACCCGCGCCACCTTCCGCGCGCTCGATGTGCCGGAGAACATCGGCTTCATTGACACCCCGGAAGACATCAGGGACACCTATCAATACTTCACGGAGGCCGACCTGTCCAAGCTGCGCGGCATCGGCTATGACCGACCGATGACCTCACTCGAAGAGGGCGTGACGGAATACGTGAAGGAATTCCTGCTGCAGGACCGAACCCTGTGATCAGCCTTTGCGCTCGACGTCGTCCGCGATGTCGACGAGCTCGGCCCGGATGGCCTCCAGCCGCTGGCGCAGCGCTTCCATCTGGCGGTGCTCCTTGAGGGCCTGCTTGAGCTGGCGCTTTGCGCCGTCAATCGTGTAACCCTTGCGCTTGAGGAGGTCGTGCAGGACGCCGATGATTTCGATGTCCTTGGCCGTGTAGGCCCGCTTGCCACTCCCCTGCTTCTTGGGATCGAGTGCGGTGAACTCCTTTTCCCAATAGCGGAGCAGCGAAGCGTTCACGTCGAACTGCTCCGCAACTTCGGAAATGGTCCAATACCGCTTTGTGGCCATGGCCTTGCAAGATGCGCAAGGCAACATCGGGGGCCAAATCCACCTTGTCGGCGAACGGGGCCTGCCTCAGTCGAAGCTTTGGTTGGCGTTCTCCGACGCGGCCAGGAGCAGTTCGTACTGCTCGGGCGAGAGGTCATTGAAGTAATAATGGGCCGGATTGACCCGCTTGCCCTCCTTGAACACTTCGTAGTGCAGGTGCGGCGCCACCGATGTGCCTGTGGAGCCCACGAGGCCGATGACCTCGCCCCGCTCCACACGCTGGCCCTTGCGCACCAGGATCTTGGACATGTGCGCGTACAGAGTCTCGTAGCCGTAGCCGTGCTGGATTTTGATGTGGTGACCGTAGCCGTTGTACTTCTTCTTGACCTCGACCACCTTGCCGTTTCCGGTGGCGAAGATCTCGGTGCCGGTCGGGGCCGAGAAGTCCATGCCCCAGTGCATTTTCCGGACCTTGTAGATGGGGTGGATGCGGTACCCGTATCCGCTCGCCATCCGCTTCAGGTCGCTGTTCCGGACGGGTTGGATGGCGGGAATGCTCTCCAGCATTTCTGCCTTGCTGCCCGCGAGGTCGACGAGCTCCTCGAAGCTGCCCCCTTGGGCGACCATTCGGCGCTCGAGTTCGGCCATCTGCTCCCGCAGGGCGATGACCTGCTCGCTCTGCTCGAGCCCGCGGAGGTCCCGGTAGCGATCGGCGCCCCCGATTCCGGGATTGCGCAAATGGTCCGGATAGGGTTCGGCCCCGAAAATGTTGCGGTAGATGACCTCATCCCGCTCGGTGAGCTCCTTCAAGGCCCCGCTCATGTCGGCCACCTGCCCTTCCATCGTGGTGAGCTGCGACTCGAGGAATTCAATCTGGCGCTTCTGGCTGCGGACCTTCGGGCTCTCGAAGTACTGGTCGAAAATGAGGATAGAGCCCACGACCACAGCGGCAAAGAGGATGGCGCGCGACACGAGCCAACGGACGTAATCCGCGGTGGTGAACGGCACGGCCTCCGTGCGGAGCTGTGCCTCATTGAACCGGATATGATGTTTCCTCATGGGAAAAAATCCGGCGTAAAAATACGCGAAAGTCCCTACTTTCACAACCGGAAACCCGCGACTGACGCGGCTTTCACAGAGTTTACCACCAACACAGGCGTGTGAACAACGCCACCACAAGGACACCATGGACGCCGCCCAAATCCGCCGCACGTTCCTCGATTTCTTCCGTGACAAGGCCCACGACATCGTTCCCTCGGCACCGATGGTGCTGAAGGACGACCCCACGCTCATGTTCACGAACGCGGGCATGAACCCGTTCAAGGACATCTTCCTGGGCAACCGGCCAGCCAAGTCCCCGAGGGTGGCGGACACCCAAAAATGCCTGCGGGTCAGCGGCAAGCACAACGACCTCGAGGAGGTGGGCGTCGACACGTACCACCACACCATGTTCGAGATGCTGGGGAACTGGTCCTTCGGCAACTACTTCAAGCAGGAGGCCATCGATTGGGCGTGGGAACTGCTCACCGACCGCTACGGCATCGACAAGGACTGCCTCTACATCACGGTCTTCGAAGGCGATGCTGGAGACGGTTTGCCCCTCGATCAGGAGGCCATCGACATCTGGTCCAAGCACGTGCCCGCCGAGCGCATCCTCAAGGCCGACAAGAAGGACAACTTCTGGGAAATGGGCGAGACCGGGCCCTGTGGTCCGTGCTCGGAAATCCACGTGGACATCCGGAGCGAGGCCGACCGGGCGGCTGTCCCCGGGGCTGACCTCGTCAACCAGGACCACCCACAGGTCATCGAGATCTGGAACCTCGTCTTCATGCAGTTCATGCGCAAGGCCGACGGTTCGCTCGAGCCCCTCCCCGCCCGCCACATCGACACCGGCATGGGCTTCGAGCGCCTCGCTGCCGTCCTGCAGGGCAAGCAGAGCAACTACGACACGGACGTCTTCCAGCCGCTGATCGGCCACTTGAGCCAGGCATCCGGCAAGGCCTACACCGGTGGAGATGACAAGGTGAACGTGGCCCTTCGCGTCTGTGCGGACCACGTGCGGGCCGTCGCCTTCTCCATCGCCGATGGGCAGCTCCCCTCCAACGCCGGCGCGGGGTACGTCATCCGCCGCATCCTCCGCCGGGCCGTGCGCTATGGATACAGCTTCCTCGGCCTCGACCGCCCGTTCCTCTTCGAGCTGGTGGACGTCATGGCCGACCAGATGGGCGACTTCTTCCCCGAGCTCCGCGCCCAACAGGCCCTCATCGCCAAGGTGATGAAGGAAGAGGAGGAGGGTTTCCTGCGCACCCTCGACAAGGGCATCCAGCGCCTGGATGAAAAGATCGCCGGGACCCAGCGGCTAGACGGCCAGGACGCCTTCGAACTGTATGACACCTACGGATTCCCGATCGACCTGACCGCGCTCATCTGCGGGGAGAATGGCGTCGAGGTGGACCAAGCCGGCTTCGAGGCCGCGCTCGCCCGACAGAAGGACCGCTCGCGGTCAGCGGGCAAGATGGAGGCCGGAGACTGGAACGTGATCGAGGAGGACAAGGTGGAGGAGTTCGTCGGCTACGACCGGATGGAAGCCGAAGTCCGCATCACGCGATGGCGCGAGGTCAAGGTCAAGGACAAGACGCGCTTCCAATTGGTCTTCAACCTGACGCCCTTCTATCCGGAAGGCGGGGGACAGGTCGGCGATACGGGAGCGCTCATCGCCCCTGACGGAACCGCACTGCCCATTCTCACGACCCGCAAGGAAAACGAGCTCATCCTGCACATCGCGGAATCCCTGCCGGCCGACCCCTCAGCCACCTTCACGGCCCGGGTGCACGGCGAAAAGCGACGGGAGACCACCTTGAACCACACGTCGACACACCTCCTGCACGAGGCCCTGCGGGATGTCCTAGGCACCCACGTCGAACAGAAGGGTTCCCTCGTCAAGGACGCCGCCCTGCGCTTCGATTTCAGCCATTTCCAGAAGGTGACGCCCGAAGAGCTCCTCGAGGTGGAGGCCCGGGTGAATGCCGCCATCCGCGAGAACCGCGCCCTCGATGAGCGGCGGAACATTCCGCTCGAGGAAGCCAAGGCCGCGGGCGCAATGATGCTCTTCGGGGAGAAATACGGGGACACCGTCCGGATGATCGGATTCGGGTCCAGCATCGAGCTCTGTGGCGGCACCCACGTGGGCGCCACGGGTGAAATCGGCCTGTTCCGCATCACCTCGGAAAGTGCGGTTGCCGCGGGAATCCGGCGAATCGAGGCCGAAACGGGACAGCGTGCCGTGGACGGCACCGTGGCCCAGCGCGATGTGCTCCGGCGCGCCACCGAGGCGCTCAAAGGCCCCTCAGATCTCGTGGCTGCAGTCGAGGATTTGCAGGCCAAGGTCGCCTCCCTCCAGAAGGAGGTCGAAGGGCACCGGCGTGAGCAGGCCATGGCCATCAAACGCCAACTCGTGGCCGACATTGAACGGCCCGGCGGTGATGGCACCCCGGGCATGCTCGTCACCGAAGTGGACTTGGACGCCGGGGCCATCAAGGACATTGCCTTCCAGCTCAAGGCGGAGGCCGCTCCGCTCTACGCGGTGTTCGGCAGCCGGGCCGGCGGGAAGCCGACCATCACGTGCCTCATCACCGAGGAACTCGCCAAGGAGAAGGAATGGAACGCCGGACAACTCGTCCGGGAGTGGGGCCGCCACATCCAAGGCGGCGGCGGCGGTCAGCCGTTCTTCGCCACCGCAGGCGGCAAGAATGCAGACGGCATCCCGGCCGCGTTGGACGCGGCCAAGGCCCTGTTCTCCAGCTGATCGAGGGAAATGCGAAGGGTCAGGCGAACGCCGCGCTGGACCCTTTGGCGTAGACCGGCCCCTCGTACTCCTCGTTGTAGGCGAGGCCGAGGTTGAGGACGTAGAAGGCATTGAACACGATCACCAAGACGTGATCGAGCCAGTGGTGCTTTCCGAAACTCTGCGCGAGCTCCACCATCCATTTGGCCAGGAAGTAGAGGTTGGCACCCGGGACCAACACCCAGAGGGCGTGGGTTTCAGGACGGCCCACGATGCGCATCAATGCAACCAGGTTGAGGCCGGGAATCAGGGCGTGCCAGAAAGGCTGACCGGCCTTGGCATAGAGGCGGGCGGCGCCACAGGCGGCAATCGCGCCAAGGAAGACGATCAGGACGATGCGTTGATTGATATCCATGTCAAGAGAAGTTGCTCTTGCAACATAGACGGTGTACTCTGGACATGGTTGCCTCCAACCCCCTCCCCATCAACAACTTGACCTTGATTCCGAGCGGATGTGGGGTCAGCCCATGGCCACGTGCCGCTTCACGTCCGCCTCGGAGACCTCCTCCCCACAGAGGATGACCAGCCGCTCCACCGCATTGCGCAGTTCGCGGATGTTGCCGGTCCACGGGGCCTTGGACAAGGCCGAGAGTGCCGCCTCCTCGAAGGTGGGCGCCTTCACCCCGAGGTCGGCGGCGATACCGCCCAGGAAATGCTCCACGAGCAGGGGCACGTCCTCACTGCGCTCTGCCAGACTCGGCACATGGATGGGGATCACGTTGAGCCGGTGGAAGAGGTCCTCCCGAAACCGGCCTTCCCGGATCTCTTCAGCGAGGTCCTTGTTGGTCGCGGCGAGCACCCGCACGTCGACCTTGATGTTCTTGTCGCCCCCGACCCGCTGGATGACCCGCTCCTGCAAGGCCCGGAGCATCTTGGCCTGGGCCGGCAGGGCCATGTCGCCGATCTCGTCGAGAAACAGAGTGCCGCCCTGGGCCTGTTCGAACCGGCCCTTGCGCTGCTTCACCGCGCTGGTGAACGCGCCCTTCTCGTGGCCGAACAGCTCAGATTCGATGAGCTCGCCGGGAATGGCGGCGCAATTGACCTCCACGAAGGGGCCGGACTTCCGTTCGCTCTGGGCGTGGATGCGCCGCGCTACGACCTCCTTGCCCGTTCCATTCTGGCCGGTGATCATGACCCGCGCATCGGTGGGGGCCACCTTGGCGATGATCCCGCGGATCTCCTCGAGGGCGGCACTCTGCCCGACCATCTCATGCCCGCCCGGCGTGCGCTTCTGTTGGCGGAGCTTGACGGTTTCCTTGCGCAGGTCCTCCCGGTCGGTGGCGTGGCGGAGGGCAACCAGCACGCGATTCAGGTCCAGCGGCTTCTCTATGAAATCATAGGCGCCGGCCTTGAGCGCCTGCACGGCGAGGTCCACCGTGCCGTGCCCGGTCATGACGACCACCGGGGTCTCCACGCCCTTCAGGGTCAGGGCCTCCACCACCTCGATGCCATCCTTGCCCGGCATTTTCACGTCGCAGAAAATCACGTCGTGCTTGCCGTCGAGGGCGGCCTTCAGGCCCGCATTCCCGTCCTCCGCCTCGTCCACGGTGTGCTTCTCGTATTCGAGGATGTCCTTTAAGGCGTGCCGGATGAGGCGCTCGTCGTCGATGATGAGGATGTGGGCCATGCCGCGAAAATGCGGGAAATCGAGCGCATTCCACTGCGCCCTGACCAACTGTTGTCCCCGCAAGTCAGCCGTCCGTCAGGGGGCACCACTCCGCCTGAAGGGGGAGCTGCGGCAAGGCCGCAGCCGTCTCCGACAACAGGCCCTCCGCCAAGGTGTGGCGCGAACGGAGCACGGTCTGTACGGAAGGGAGCCGGTCGAGGAGGTGTTCAATCAACGCGCAGGCGATGGACATGTATGGAATGCGATCGGGGTGCAATCCCGGGATGCCCGCCAATTCCTCCTTGCTCGTCGACATCAGGGCGCGGCACCGGGAGCGCAGCGTGCTGTATGGCAGCGCGTCCGCCACCTCGCGCGGGCGCCAATTGGCCGCAGCCGTCTCCATGGCGGCCAGCGAATTGAATGCCCCGCTGGTGCCGACGAGCAACCGGGGCGGATGCCCACTGCACGCCTCAAGAAGGGGGGCGATGGCCTGATCGACAATCCGGGCCAGGGAGTCGAGGTCCTTGGGCTTGAGCGGGTCGGACGGTTTGATCCAGTCCGTCAGCCGCGCCACCCCGAGGTCGAGGCTGAACCGGCCGTGGACGGCCTGCCCGTCCCAGAGCACCGCCTCCACACTGCCGCCTCCGATGTCGAGGGTCAGCGCGGCATCGGTGCCCAGGACGTCTTGCGGGACGGTGTCGGCCACGCCCCGTTGAATCCACTCCGCCTCCTGCGCGCCATCGATCACCTCGATGGCCCACCCCTGTTCATCGGCACGCCGCACGAATTCGTTGCCATTGGCGGCGTCCCGAAGCGCGCTGCACCCAATGGCCCGCGCGTGGGTCACGCCGAAATTCAACGCGGTCTCCCGGAAGGAGGACAGCACGTCCAGCCCGCGCCGCATGCGAAGCGGCGACAGCCGACCCGTTCGGAAACTGTCATGTCCCAGGCGCACGAACCGCCGCTGCCGGAAGACCGACTTCCACCCGCCCGCGTCGAACCGGGCGATGTGCAAGGTGAAGGTGTTGGTGCCGCAGTCGACCACGGCGAGGCGATGCCGGCGGTCACCCTCCATGGCCGCGCATCCATTGCCAGATGAGCTTCCACCCGGTTTGGGCATCCCCGGCGAGGACGCCATGGCGATACGCCCTGCCCGCGATCCAGAGGACCCCGCGGGCCGTCAGGAGAAGGAGTGCGATGGACAGGCCGAGTTCCCACAGCGGGACCCCCACCGCGACCCGAATGAGCATGATGACGGGAGAGGTCAATGGGAACCAGCTCAACCAGTCAAAGGCCACCATGTCAGGATTTTCCATCGCCTGAATGCCGAAGACGTAGGCGAACAACAGCGGCATGGTGAGGGGGAACACCATGCCCTGCCCCTCCTGCTCGGACTGGACGGAGGACCCGATGGCGGCGTAAAGGCTGCCATAGAGCAGGTACCCTCCGACGAAGTAGAGGATGGTGCTGATCGCCATCAGGGGCCAATCGATGTCCAGCAGGATGCTCGTGGCCTCGTTCTCGGCCATGACCGTGAGCAGATCGGCCGGCACTTCGCCTGGTCCGGGCACGCCGGATCCGGACAGCATGCCGCTGTCGAAGACGAATTGGAACGCCGAGAAGCCCGCGGTGGACAGGACGCACCACGCCACGATCTGCGTCAGGGCCACGGCCCCCATGCCGATCACCTTGCCCAGCAGGAGCTCCTCGGGCCGAACGGCGGCAATCAGCACCTCGACGACCCGATTGGATTTCTCCTCCACCACACTGCGCATGATGAGCCCACCGTAGACCGCGAGCACCAGAAACAACAGAGCGCTGAATATGAAGCCGACGAATCCCCGGACCTCCTCGCCCCCGCCACGAGTCCGCCTCCCCTCCTCGGACACTTCCCGGTCCACGAGGTTGAGGTCGAACTTGAGTCGCTGGTACGCCTCCCAGTTCAACTCCGTGCTGGAGAGCACCTTGGCGTGCTCCATGGCCCGGCTGAGGTCTCGTTCCATCCAGCGCTTGGCCTGCATCCCCGGCGAACTTTTGTAGACCACATACCCCGCCTTGTTCTGCAGGACGCTCTCGTCGAACTCGACCAAGGCAGTATACCCATCGGCCTGCCAGACGCTGTCCGCCGGGGCTTCCCGGACGAAATGGTAGGCGTGGTTCTCCCGCTCCGGAAAGCATCCGGGGCAACGCGGCACGAACTGCCCGCTCTCTGCATCCAGGCGGGTGATGAGCCCGGGCATGTCCTCGACCAAGACGAGGTTGCGGGTATCCGAACTTCGGCTCAAGACCACGGTCAGGGCGATGAACCCGACGCTCACGAGGGGCATCAACAGGGTGCCGAGGAGAAAGCTCCGCTTGAACACGCGGGTCCGCCATTCGCGGGCGATGACGGCGCCGATCAATCCGCCCTTCATGATGCGGTGGGGGTTGGGGTGCCGGCCCGTTCGACCGCCTGGATGAACAGGGACTCCATGGTCGGCCGGACCTTGACGAATTCGAGAATGTCCACGGCTGAACCCAGCGCCTGCAGCACTTGGCCGGGCTGTTCGGAATCGCGGAGGCGGATGGCTGCCTTTCGGGTGCCCGCCACCGCATCGGCCTCGATCCCGTCGAGGTGGGCCAGGGTCCCGAGGGCGTTGGTGAAGGCGATGTCGTTGCCCCGGAAGACCACCTCCTGCTCACCGGACCACCCGGATTCCCTGAGGTCGTCTGCGCCGCCGGAAAGCACCACCTGCCCGCGGTTCAACAGCACGACGGAATCGCAGAGCCGTTCCACGCTGGGCATGTCGTGGGTCGAGAGCAAAATGGTCGTTCCCGAGGCGGCCAACGCGCGCACCTCGTCCACGATGCGCCGGGCATTGATCGGGTCGAAACCGCTCAGGGGTTCATCGAGAATGAGCAACTCGGGGCCGTGCACCACCGTGCAGATGAACTGGATTTTCTGGGCCATCCCCTTGGAGATGTCCGAAACCTTCTTGTCCCACCAGCCTTCGACCTCGAGCCGCTCGAACCACGACTTGAGCGCGCCGATGGCGTCGGTCCGATCCATGCCCTTCAGACGGGCGAAGTAGACGGCCTGCTCGCCAACCTTCATGTCGCGGTACAACCCCCGCTCCTCCGGCAGATATCCGATGGACCGCACGCGTTCCCGGCTCCAGGGCTGGCCTGAGAGCTCGATGGTGCCTGCGTCCGGCTCGACGATGCCCATGATGCTGCGGATCAGGGTCGACTTGCCCGCACCGTTCGGGCCCAGCAAGCCCATGATGCTGCCTTTCGGCACATCGAACGACACCCCGTCCAGCACGCGCTGGGACCCGAAGGTCTTCTCCAACTGTGCGATGCGGAGTGCGTGGGTCATGGATCAGCTGAACATGTCCCGCACCCGCTCGAAGAAGCCTTTCTCCCGGGGGTCGGGGTCCGGTTGGAAGTTGGGCGCCTCCCGCCACTTTTCCAAGATGTCCCGCTCTTCGGAGGTCAGGGTCTGCGGGGTCCACACGTTGAGGTTGACGAGCAGGTCTCCCTTGCCATAGCTGTCCACGGAAGGAAGGCCCTTGCCCTTGAGCCGGACAATCTTTCCGCTCTGGGTGCCCGGCTCAATGCGAATCTTGGCCTTTCCCTGGAGCAGGGGAATCTCGACCTGGGCCCCGAGGGCCGCCTCGACGAAGGAGACGTAGTGGTCGAGGTGCAGGTTGCGGCTGTTGCGGGTGAAGTGCTCGTGTTCCGCCTCGCGGATTTGGACCAACAGGTCACCCGACATGCCTCCGGCCGGGGCGGCGTTGCCCTTTCCGCGGAGGTTGAGCTGCATGCCGTCCTCGACGCCGGCCGGGATCTCGATCTCCACGACCGTCTCCTCCCGGCGCAGGCCGTGCTGGTCTGCATCCTTGGGCTTGGACTTGACGCTCCGCCCCAGACCGCCGCAAGCGGGACAGGTGGAGGCCGTCTGCATCTGGCCGAGGATGGTGTTGGTGACGCGACGCACCTGACCCGTGCCCCCGCATTGGCGACAGGAATCGTACTCGACCCCTTCGGCCTGAACGAGGCGGAACACCTTGACCTTCTTGGTCACGCCCTCTGCGATCTCCTCGAGGGTCAGCTGGACCTTGATGCGCAGGTTGGACCCCTTCACCCGGCGCGGGCCTCCACCGCCACCCCCGCCGAAGGCACCCCCGAAGGCACCCCCGAAGATGTCGCCGAACTGGCTGAAGATGTCGTCCATGTTCATGCCGGCACCGCCTCCCGCGGCACCGCCCATTCCGGCGTGGCCGAAGCGGTCGTACTTGGCCCGCTTCTGCTGGTCACTCAGGACCTCATAGGCCTCTGCCGCTTCCTTGAAGCGGGACTCGGCATCCGCGTTGTCGGGGTTCTTGTCGGGGTGGTACTTGATGGCCAGCTTCCGATAGGCCTTCTTGATGTCGGCATCGGATGCCCCCCGGTCGACGCCGAGGACCTCGTAGAAATCTCGCTTGGACATGGTGCGGGTCAGTTGCCGACGACCACCTTCGCGAAGCGGAGGACGTTGTCATGGAGTTTGTAGCCGGGCTCCACGACGTCGACCACCTTGCCCTTCATGTCCTCGCTCGGTGCGGGGATCTGGGTGATGGCCTCGTGGAGGTCCGTGTCGAATTCGGCGCCTTTGGCCTCCATCCGCTTCAGCCCCTTGGCCTCGAGGATGCCGCGCATCTTCTGGCCGATCAACTGGTATCCCTCCTTCATCTGGTCGGGGTCCTGCTCGGCTGCAGCGGCCCGCTCGAAATCATCGAGCACCGGCAGCATCGCCTCGGTGAGGTCGCGGCCTGCGCTGCGCACGAGGTCCGCGCGCTCCCGCATCGTGCGCTTCCGGAAATTGTCGAACTCCGCGTAGAGCCGGAGGTACTTGTTCCGCCAGGATTCCTCCTCCTCGTCGAGGGCCGGTGCGGCCGTCTCGGCTTCCGGCGTGGCGGCAGACTCCTCGGTCGAGGTCTCTTCTCCTGCCGTGGTGGCCTCCGCGTCCTGCAGGGGCTCCTCCTCGTTCATGCTGTGCATCATCATGGGGTGGCGAATTTGAGGCGCCATGTCCAATCCCCGTGCCACGCGGTCCATGGCCGACAACGTGACAGGACACGTGACAGGACAGGCGACCGGTTGTCAGTTCGCCCGCGTTGACCTGACAGCAAGGGTCAGAGGCGCTCGACGTGCTTGTCGATCTGGATGTGGAGCTCCATGCCCCGGAGGTTCTTGGCGACGATGATGCCGTTCTCGTCCACCAGGAAGCTCATCGGGATGCTGCTGACCCCATACAGGGCGGCCGCTTCGCTGTCCCAACCGGCGAGGTCACTGCCGTGCCAGTCCCAGTCCAGCTGGTCCTGCTTCACGGCCTTCTCCCAGCTCTCCTGCTTGCGGTCCAGCGACACGCTGGCAATGGTGAAGCCGTCGGCCGACTTGAACTTGGCCTTCCGGTACTTCTTGAAGGCGTTGACCACATTGGGGTTCTCACGGCGGCAGGGCCCGCACCAGCTGGCCCAGAAGTCGACCAGGACCAATTGGCCCTCGAGGTCGCTGAGGCGAACCTGGTCTCCCTCGATGCCCTGGAGCACCAGCTCGGGCGCCTTGTCGCCGATGTTCGTGCCGACGCGGGGCTCTTGCGCAAAGGCCGATGCACTGAAGGCGAGAACACCCAAGAGAAGGGCGAGGAAAGGACGGGGAATGGACATCGTGCTCATTTGGATTGTCAATTTACGGAGGGAACGGACAAGGATGCCCCGTCAGTCTGCAAGGCGCTCGATGTGGGCACCCAAGGCCCGCAAACGGTGCTCGATGTACTGGTACCCGCGGTCGATCTGGCCGATGTTGTGGATGGTCGACCGGCCCTCTGCCGACAGGGCCGCGATGAGCAGGGAAACGCCGGCCCGGATGTCCGGCGAAGTCATGGTCACACCGCGCAACGGCGTCTTCCGGTCCAGTCCGATGACCGTCGCCCGGTGCGGATCGCAGAGGATGATCTGGGCCCCCATGTCGATGAGTTTGTCCGTGAAGAACAGGCGGGACTCGAACATCTTCTGGTGCACGAGGACGCTGCCACGGGCCTGGGTCGCGGTCACCAAGAGGATGGACAGCAGGTCCGGCGTGAATCCGGGCCAGGGCGCATCGGCCACGGTCAGGATGGAGCCGTCGATGAAGGTGTCAATCTCATAGTGGTCCTGGGCCGGGACGTAGAGGTCCTCCCCTTTGCGCTCCAACTGGATGCCCATGCGCTGGAAGACTCTGGGAATCTGTCCGAGGTCGTCCCAGCTGACGTCCTTGATCGTGACCTCGCCACGGGTCATCGCTGCCATGCCGATGAAGCTGCCGATTTCGATCATGTCAGGCAGGCAGCGGTGATCACAGCCGCCCAGGGACTCGACCCCCTCGATGGTCAGCAGGTTGGACCCCACGCCGGAAATCTTGCCGCCCATGCGGTTGATCATCTTGCAGAGCTGCTGGAGATAGGGCTCGCAGGCCGCGTTGTAAATGGTCGTGGTCCCCTTCGCGAGCGCCGCCGCCATCACGATGTTGGCCGTGCCGGTGACAGACGCCTCGTCGAGGAGCATGTGGTTGCCCTGCAGTCCATTGGGCGCTTCAGCGCGGTAAAAGGTCTCGCCCGCATCGTAGCGGAAGCTGGCGCCCAAATTCTCGAAGCCGATGAAGTGCGTATCCATCCGGCGGCGGCCGATCTTGTCGCCCCCCGGCTTGGGGATGTATCCCTTGCAAAAGCGGCTCAGCAGCGGCCCCATGACCATGACGCTGCCCCTCAGTCCGCTCCCTTTCTGTCGGAACTCGGGCCCTTCGAGGTAGTCGAGGTTCACATCATCGGCCTGGAAGCGGAAGGTGCCGGCATCGACCTTCTCGACCTTGACGCCCATGGAGGACAGCAGGTCGATGAGCCGGTTGACGTCGACGATGTCCGGCAGGTTAGAGATCGTGACGGGTTCGGAAGTCAGCAGGACGGCGCACACCACCTGGAGTGCCTCGTTCTTGGCGCCCTGCGGGGTGATGGATCCGTTGAGGGGATGTCCTCCCTCGATGACGAAAGTGCCCATGGCGTGGTCAATGGTTTGCCTCCCAAGGTGGGACAGGGCAAGGGGCAAGTGACCCGGGGCGGGGGTTGTTTTCGACAAGGAAGCCGGGAGGCCGCGAAGGCGGCATCCGCGGACGGAAATCAGCGCTTGCGCTTTCCGCCTCGGTGCTGGCGGAAGTTGTTGGAGGTCTTCCGCTTGCTCTTGAGAATCTCGCTGGAGGAGACCAGTTCCTTCTCGGCGGGAACGTCCAGGGCACCGCCCGACATCTCGCGGAGCTGGGCCCGGATCAGGGCATCCTCCACGGCGCCCTTGTTCCAGGTGAGGTACTGGCGCTTCAGGAGGTTGGCGATCATCATGGCCAATGCGGCGCGCTCCTCTCCTTCCGGCATCTCCATCGCCTTGGCGATCAGGTCCTCCACAATCCGTCCGTAAAAGGACGGCCGCTTGCCGATCTGCGTGTAGGTCAGGGACTCCGGACCGGGATCCTCTTCGGGCTTGGCCGGCGGCGGGAAGGGAGCATCGATGTCGAGGGACCACCCGGACATGACGTGGAGATGGCCCCACAGCTTCTCTTCGTGGTCGGTCATTTCCTTGGAGCCGGGCACGAGGGTGCGCATGACGCTGACGATGGCCGCGGCGCACTTGCTGCGCTCTTCCCGGTCTTCGATGGTGATGCAATGGGCCACCATGTCGTGGACGACCCGTCCGTATTCGGGGATGGCGATGTCGGGGCGGCGGCTGTTGTAGGTCAAGCCGTCAAAGGCCGTCGTGGCGGGAGAAGTGGGCATGTCGCAGTGACTGGAAAATGTGGTCGGCCCGAGGGCCGGAGACTCAGCGCTTCTTGAAGATCTCGGACCGGGCGCCGTAATTGACGAAGTACTCGCCACGCGCAAGATAGCGAAGGATGACCTCCTTGCCATGCCCCTGCAACACCACCGTGCCGAAGGCGTCGACCACTTCGTACTGCGTCTCGGCGGTGAACACGATGCGCTGGTCGCGGGGATCGTAACGGAACCCGAGCGCCTTGGTGCTCGACGTGAACCGGGCCTCGCCTTTGACTTCGAGGGCTCCATCGGCACCGAGGTGGGTCAACCGCAGGATGTTCTCCCCCCGAATCGGCTGGATGACCGTCTGGTAATGGCGCTGTCCCGGGCCACCCAGCCCATCGATGCGGACCACATCCACCCATTTGTCCCACTTGAGCTGCTGGAGGACAAAGGGCATGCGGCCCCGTTCTTCGGACGTGACCCACTTGACCTCTCCACTGTCGTCGGCGTCAAACGAGATCAACTCGAATCCCGGGGAGGGTGCAATCACCTCGGGGTTGAGGATGCGCGGTGCGCAACCCGGACGGTGCAGCAAGCGCACGGCCACACCCTTGCCCAACGCGATGCCATGGCTGCGCAAGTCGATTTCGAACGCATGGGAGTTGACCTGGTCGCCGGTCACGAGGCCATTGACCCGCACCTCGTAGCAACAGAAGCCCACCCCATCCGGGTTGGTCTCGTTGACCACCAGGAGGTTCTCGCCCTGGTACAGGCCCGAGGTCTCGATGGCTTGCTGTGCGGAGAGACCGGTCACGGTCACCAGCGCAGCAAGGGTCAGGAATGGCCGAAGGATGCGGCCGGTTGCGAAAGGAAGGTTCGCGTGAATCGTCACGGCTTCGAAACTACGACATCCATCCAAAGTGACTGGAGTCCGGGCAGGGCCTGACGAAGGCGGGAGACGTAAATTGGCGGTGTGTCC
>Ga0160423_10001838_pt1 | contig 17739 bp, 13 predicted proteins | sample CRUFie14St8metaG_FD_108191 | JGI IMG/M metagenome (GOLD analysis project Ga0160423, IMG submission 108191) | Marine microbial communities from the Costa Rica Dome - CRUD Field 142mm St8 metaG | ecosystem: Environmental > Aquatic > Marine > Oceanic > Photic zone | place: Costa Rica: the Eastern... | reverse complement strand
GGGGGTCTGGGGTGCCGCGAGGTGCTGAGGCTGGCGTCGGAGGTGGCGGGCGGTCTGAGCTTCCTGGAGGGCCAAGGCGTGCTGCACCTGGACGTCAAGCCCGAGAACATCCTTCTGGACGCCGAGGGAACGTACCACATCGCGGACTTCGGGCTCGCGGTGAGGACGGGAGACGCGTGGGAGGAGGGGGACGGGAGATACCTCGCCCCCGAGCTCCTGAACGACGACGCTCAGGCCACGCCCAAGGCGGACGTGTACAGCTTTGGTGCTGTGCTATACGAGTGCCTTTGCGGTCTTGGTGTAGCGAGAAACAGGGTGGAGACTAGCGAGGAGGAGTTCAAGGCGAGGGCGAAGCGGTGCCTCGTCGACGAGGGCGGGGCGCCAGATCAGCTCGCGGGCCTCGTCATCGAGATGCTGTCGCTCAGGCCAGAGGACCGTCCCGCAGCCAGGGAGGTCGTCCAAAGGGTGTTGATCTTGGAACGTTGAAAACGTTGTCGGAACACATTTTCGTTTTTTATTGAAAAGTCGAGAAATATTGTTTTCCCATTTTCGGCGAGAGGTAACTTCCGCCGCCGCCTCTGCCGCCGGGTCTGCCAGCGGAATCCCGCAAGACCTGATTTCTACACACGAGGGAAAGAAAGAAAAAAAGGGGGGCCCAGGGGTCCAGGGGGTCGAGCAACCACAGCAAGAGAGCAACTCGCCGCGCGCACCCAACTTAAACCGAGGAGCGTACGACAACATGAAGGTGAGGATCATCTACGACTAGGAGGATCGATGCGGGACTGTGACCGCACGACTCGGGCGACGACCGGCGCGCCTGCCATCCCCCCAATCGTCGGGTTTGCTTTGTCGGAGCTCTTGAGCTAATGAACGAGCTTTGTCTCTCTCTCTCTCTCTCTCCGTGATGCCGCAGGTTAACGTGGCCTGCCCCTCTACGGGCGCCCAGAAGCAGATCAAGGTCGATGAGGATTCCAAGGTGAGTGAGGCAGCCTGCGCACGAGACCAGAGAACAAGGGAACGACACAAGTCCTGGGACCTGTTTTTTTTTTTTTTTTTTTGGCCGGCTCGCTGACCCGAACCCCCCTACCCCAACACTCGTCGTCTTCTTCTTTTTACTTATTAGTTGAGAGCCTTCTATGACAAGAGGCTGGCGGCCGAGGTCCCAGGTGACGTCCTCGGGGATGAGTGGAAGGGATACATCTTGAAGATCGCCGGTGGAAACGACAAGCAGGGCTTCGGTATGAAGCAGGGCTGCCTCATTCCTGGAAGGTGCAAGATCCTAATGGCCCCTGGCGACCAGTGCTTCCGCGGGTACGGAAGGAGGAAGGGAGAGCGCAGGAGGAAGGGAGTCCGCGGGTGCATCGTGTCCCCCGACCTCTCCGTCCTCAACCTCGTGATCACCAAGATTGGCGAGTCTCCTATTCCAGGCCTCACCGACAAGGAGATCCCTAAGCTGAGGGGACCAAAGAGGGCCTCGTCCATCAGGAAGCTCTTCGCCCTCTCCAAGGATGACGATGTCAGGAAGTACGTCAACATCTACCGCAGGACCAAGGAGAAGGACGGGAAGACCTACTCCACGGCGCCAAAGATCCAGAGGCTGATCACCCCAACCAAGCTGCAGAGGAAGAGGCGCGTGAAGAACCTGAAGGCGAAGAAGATCCAGAAGGCCAAGACCGAGGCCGCCTCCTACCAGAAGCTTCTGGCGCAGAGGACCAAGGAGGCCAAGGAGAGGAGGTCTGAGTCCCTCGCCAAGAAGAGGGCGCAGTCCGCCGCCTCCAACTAAGGAGGCTAAAACGGGAGGAGGAGAAGGCCCCGCCTCCCACCTTCTTTTATATTGGGAATCTATACACTATAGTCACTTAACACGAACACGCTCGCGAACACGATCGGAAGGAAAAGAGCACAGGTTACACACACACACACAAAAAAAGAAAAAAAAAAACTCAAAACCCTGACATCTCCGTGATTTCGTACTGTCCGTCCAGGGACTGATACACGGTCACGTTCTTCCTGTCGTCCCCGCCCGCACAGTCGGGCGACAGGCTCAAGAAGTAGTTCATGCCGGCCACCACCTGGCTCTTGGCCTCGCACAACTGCAGGGTCCCCCCCTTGGTGCTTGCGTTGGCGTTCAGAGACGGCACGACGAGCGACGCGTAATTGAACACGTTGACCAGGTCCTGGAACCTCTCGTCCACGGAGACGTCCGACCATCCTCCCGCAAGAAAAGGACCGGGCATGTTGATCCCAGGGTACTGCTGCAGTGACCTCCGGCCCATGCTGTACAGGCTCTCCGAGGTGGTGCCTATGGCCGGCATCCCGCCGGTCGGTACGCCTCCGTGAAGCAGACGCCTTCTGTCCAACCTCGAGTTCACCGTCGTTCCTATTGCTGGCATCTCTGGGACGTCCGGCAAGTCAGGGAGTGCGTCTTGCGCGAGGCACGAGGAGGTCGCGAGCAGCGCCGCCATCACCATGGCCATGAGGGTACGCCACGCCATGATGCTTGACCACGGGGTCGGGGGGGCCACCGACGTGTTGCCGCGCTGTTGCTGTTTTTGCTCTCCCTTTCCCTCGCCTTCTTCGTTGGCTTTTGAAGCTGATCGTCGGGGCCCGTGACTCTCTTTTTTGTGTTTCGGTCTCGGCATCCACCACCACAGTAGATTTCCCGTCTTGGAGTGTAACGTCTGGGAAGGGAAGTCAACCTGCCTCTTTTTTTTTTTTTGTAAAATTGGAAATTTCCACGTCTACCAAATCCGGACATCTTGTGGTGGGTGCGTTACCACGCCCTTGCCACACAAACGCAAACCGGAGCGCCAGAAGAAAACACAAGGTGAGAGGGCGACCGCCCCACGATGGCGACCGAAGCAGCGCCGACCCCGTCGTCCACCATGACGACGACGACTCCCCTTCCTCCTCCTGGCGCTCGTGGGATAAAATTGACTGAAGCGGCGCACCGCGACCTGCGTCTCCACTCCTGTTTCGATCTTTAGGGTTTTGTGTGTATTGTGATTGACTGACGAAGAGAGAAACGAGAGAGATGAAGACGATGGGACTGATTCGCATGATGGCCGCCCTCGGGCTGGTCCTCGTCTTCGCCATCGCGGCGTGCGAGAGGGCCTCCGCCACCAACACCACCGCCGCCGGCGCCGAGGCCGACTCGGTCGACTCCATCGCCCCCGCGGAGGTCCAGAACGCCTGCGTCAAGACATTCAACGAGACCATGGCCAACCCCAACGCCTTTCTGGTGGACGTCAGGTGAGACCGAGCAAGAGAAAAAAAGAGAGAGAAAGAGAGAATTTTGCTGACGTGTCGTCCCTCGGAAATACCCTCAGGTCCGCGGACGAGTTCAACAAGGCGCACATCCCGGGTGCGGTCCAGCTCAGCGGCGACGAGCTTCTCGTCGCTCTTCCCGAGGACAAGGCCACGCCCATTTTGCTCTACTGCAACAGCGGCAGGAGGAGCGCGGCGGCAGCAAATGCAGTGGTCGGTTTGGGGTACACAGACGTGCTCAACCTGAAGCCAGGCATCAAGGGGTGGAAGGCCGCGGGAATGCCCGTTGCTTGAGTGCCTTTTTGTTTTTTAGCTCTTTTTTTCTTCTGTAGTACGACGCTTTGCTTCCTTTTTTGCATCAAGTCTCCGCGCTTCCTCCCGCGCGCGGCTCACCTTGTCTCCATTCGCGCCCTCGTACACACCCTCGCCTCCAGGTTGGGACAGATCAAATCAATAGACAGGATAAACATAAATATGTAAAGGTGGCTGACCTTCTTCTCTGTCCTCCTCACCTCGCCGCCTCTCGTTCCCCATGGAACCCCCTCTTGCCGCTCCGCTGATCTTCATCTCCTGCCCCCCCGGAGTGGGATCTGTCTGGTGGATCCTGGAGCCTACGTCACCGAAGCTGCAGATCGCGCACGCAGGCCACCGACCGACCGCGAGAGAGAGAGAGAGAGAGAGAGAGAGGGAAGATGGCGGCCTTGCCCTGGCTGGGACGCGCGCTCCTCTCCGTGGCGCCGAGGGCGGCGGTCGGAATGCGCACCAGTGGATTGCGCCCCGCCCCTCCCCACCACCTCGCTAAGCTCTCCTGGCGCCCTCCACTCACTGGGCTGACGTCCAGGACTGTTTTTACGGGGGGTGCCAAGCTGGGGAGGGCAACCTACCCATCGTATACCAATGTAGGCTTCGTCCCCAAGCGGGCACCGATCACAGGTCTGCGGAAAGCATGCGAGCGCTTGACGACGAGGAGTTTTTCGAGCAAGGCCTTGCTTGGTCCGAAAGGTCTGGCGGGCGTGGCACTCCCGGTGGACCGGAGGCTCCTGTCCACGACAGCCATGGCCTCCGCCTCCTCCATGTCCTCCTCCGCCTTCACGGGCGCCATGACGGAAGCGAGCAGGCGCAGCGTAGGACGTTGGCTCGCCCTTTGCTCCGCTTGGGTGTTTTCCATGGTCGTCTTGGGCGGCGTCACCAGGCTGACGAGGAGCGGGCTTAGCATGACAGAGTGGCGCTTCGCGGGGGAGCGCCCACCGATCACCCTCGAGGACTGGCGCCAGGAGTTCGCAAAATACCGCGCCTCTCCCGAGTTCAAGAAGGTCAACATGTCCATGACCCTCGAGGAGTTCAAGTTCATTTATTGGATGGAGTACGCCCACAGGATGTGGGGCCGCGTGCTGGGCCTCGTGTTTGCCCTCCCGTTCGCCTACTACTCGACCACCCGGCAGCTCTCGGGCCCGCTCTTGCGCAGGCTGTTGGTGCTCTTCGCTCTGGGCGGGGGCCAGGGCCTGGTGGGGTGGTGGATGGTCAAGAGCGGGCTGCAAGAGCCGGAGAGGAAGACGGACACTCCCAGGGTCTCCCCGTACCGCCTGGCCGCGCACCTGACCTCCGCCTTCGCCATCTACTCTGGCCTGGTGTGGACCACGCTGCAGGTCCTTAGGCCGACGGGCCTGGGCGAGGACTGTGTAGGCGAGGTGGCGCGTAGGAACGCGTCGAGGCTGGGGAGGCACCTTAGGCCCTTTGCCCTGCTGGTGGGGTGCACCGCCATCAGCGGCGCCTTCGTGGCCGGCCTGGACGCCGGCCACGCCTACAACACCTTTCCCCTGATGGGTGATCCGCCCTCGTTCTTCCCGCAGGACTACTGGCTGGAGGCCAACGAGTTGGGCTTTCTGAGGAACGCCTTTGAGAACACCTGCGCGGTGCAGTTCCACCACCGGTGCCTTGCGCTGACCACCCTGACGGCCGCCACGGCACTACTCGCCGTTCACGGCAGGCGGCGACTCCCGGTCGAGTCCCGGCGCCTGCTGTACTGCCTGTGCGGGGTTGCCTGGGGGCAGGTGGGCTTGGGAATCACCACTCTGCTGACTTACGTACCGGTGCACTTGGGGAGCGCGCACCAGGCCGGGGCGCTGACCCTGATGTCGGTGGTGCTGGCGGCGGTGTACGGGGTTCGGGCGCCGGCGAGGGCGGCGACGACGGCGAGGAGGGCGGCCGCGGCGGCGGCGGGAGCCGCGCCCAAGCCATCTCCAGCGGTGGCCTGATCCCAACCGGTGAAGCGAGAGACGTAACGACTTCGTTTATGATGCGACAATCACGTGTTCCTGTCGCGCAAAGGCTTTTTTTTCGTGCCTGTCCCATCCCGTCCAGCGTACTCCTCTTTCCTCTTTGGATTTGTTACAAGGTTTGTTTATCTGTGTGTGTGTGTGCTTGCGAGTGTTCTACTCGCTTCCAACGCTCCAACACCACCACCACAACGTACGTTCACTAAGGCTATACCCTTCCCTCCCACAGGGAATTCGGGTTGACCTCTTGCCTGAGGAGCAAATCGCGCACCTCATTCGGGGGGTTCAGTCCCAGTCCCTGCGCTCGCTCCCACCTCTCCAGTCTTGACACACCGGTGCAAGGGCCGTAGCGCGAGTTCAGGTCGAAGGAGCGCAACAAGTTCTCCTCCGCACAAAGGTCTTGGTCACCTTCATATCGTCATACAGAGAAAGCAGGATGGATGGTGACGCGTGTGCGTGTGCGTAGGTTAGCGCTTCGCTCGCCCGACAGGCCGTCCGTCCAAGAAGAAGAAGAAGTCCTCGTCTCGTCTCGTCTCGTCTCGTCTCACCTGGGATGTAGATATCACTTTCGTTGGTTTTCGCGACGTCTTCCCGGTTGGCCGCGTCCGGCAAGTTCGCTCCCCCCCTTGGCTTCGCATAACCCTGGCTTGGCCTCGCTTCCGTGACCTTCTCCTGCTTGAGTTTGATCCTCCCCTGCGACATCCCTGTCGTCGTCGTCCACTCCATGGCTCTTCAGGTCGCGCTCGCCTTGTTTTCGATCCTCCTCGTACCCCTTTCTCCTGGGCCATATCTGTCGCTCGTCTCGCAACGGAAAAAAAAAAAAATGGAAATCTCGATTCTCGAACGACAAGAGATCTGCTGTGAAGTCTTTGGATCCAGTGATGGCGCCGAGGGAGATTGGCCGAGGCGCGACGGAGTGGGAAGAGAAGAGGGCACTTCTGAGGTGGCTCGACCGGGATGTGTACGTCAAGCTCGGCGTGTCTTCGATCGAGGGCGTCGGCGTCTTTGCGGTTCGGGTCATACCGCTCGGGCAGAACCCCTTCACCACGTGCAACGACCACCTGCTGCGTAGAGAAAAAATGATTACTTTGAGTGAAAGGGAGATACAGGAGTGCGCGGAGGGGGCGGGCACGAAAGCAATCTCAACACTCGTGAAGAGCTTCTTCGCCCCGCTCACCGAGATTGTCGAGACGGATGGTAAAGGTAAAGGCAGGGAAGTGGAGTGCAGGGACGAGGACGGAGGCTTGCTCTTTGGGGTGAACGCCACAGGGACAAATACACTGGACGCGTCGTGGTACCTGAACCACAGCGACGAGCCAAACGTGAGGTTCGTGGAGTGCCACGTGGACGACGGGTTCAATTCGTACGAGGCCCTGCGCGAAATCGCTGTGGGTGAGGAGCTCACTGTGGACTACAGGGAGATGGGCGGGGAGTACCACCACAACGCTACGACACCGCAGCAGCAGCAGCAGCAGCGGTAGCCCTCTTGAGCATCATAGTGGGATGGATAGAGCGCGCGCGTGAAGTGTGTGAATTAAAAAGAACAAAACGAATGAATACAAATGGGTGATCATGGTCAAGGGTGGGTCACCAAGAGTACCACGCGTCCTGGGGGCTCCTCGCCTCCTCCTCCTCGGCTGCCGCTGCCTCCTCCTCTGTCATGGTCGCAGTGTATTTCCCGTCCACCGTCTTGCCCGTGACTCCGGGCCTCACGTTCGCCCGCCGCAGCGCCTGCTCCCACTCCTCGCCGGTCCGGGCGCCCTCGCCCTCGCCCGCGACGTAGGGCACGGGGAAGGGCTGGGTGGTGCCGAGCTCAAAGGTCGCGCCCAGCGAGGACGGCACCTCGCCCATCACCGCAGACGCGATGAAGGACGCCACGTCCTGCCGAGCGACCTTGCCCCGAATGGTGTCCCCCTGCGAGACCACCAGGTCGGCGCCCTCGTCCTCCTCGGTCAGGGCGCAGGGCCTCACCACGCAGTGGCTCAGACCGCTCCGCCTCACCAGGTCCTCCGCCTGATCCAAACCCAAACCAACAACCAAGACATAATAATTCGCGTCAGCACAACGTTCACTTTCACACACACACCGTCTCTGTCTCTCCCTCTGTTTGTCTCTTCGATACGGATAAGGGCTGCGGGAGTGGAGAGTAACGTACCTCGAGCTTGTAGGTCAAGATTCCCCCGAGCGCGTCGTTCAGCTTCACCGCGGGGGGTTCCTCATCCACATTGATCCCAGGCCTGTTGGGCCTCGTCACCCCCGCGCTGCTGACGTAGACGAACCTCGGGGCCCCGCCCTCCTCGCCGTCGACCTCGCCCTCCGAGTACACCTCCATGGACGCGATCCTAAGCTCAAACTCCCCCGCTTCGAACTTTGGATTGAGCTCCCCGTCATACTCAAACTTGCTCAGCATGAGCTGAACGCTGCAGATATTGCTTGGGTCCAGGACGGGGGCCTCGTCTGCCGGCACAGTCTTGGCCCTGAACACGGGCTTGAAGCTCGCGAAGGGGATCTCCACCTCCTCCCACTCGTCCTCGGACAATTTCGATGTGTCAAAGGAGCACGCGTACCCCACCGCGTCAAACGCCGGGTCCGTCCTCAGCAAGACCTTGTATCGCAGTCCGGCCCCGCCCGAAAGGCGCAGCCTCAGGCCCGACCCGGCCGACAGGTCGAGCCTCGGCTCCAGGTTCCTCGTCCTGACCGAGGCAAATCCGCCGTTGTTCTCTGTTCTCACGACCCCGCTGAAGACGAGGCCCGAGTCCCCCGCGGCGGCAACGCGCGCCGAGCTCTCGCTCACGCCTCCCATCACCACGTCGTCAAGGGATCCGAACCCGGAGGCCACGCCGGGCATCTGGAGCACGTCCTGGCCGCCGCCCACCCCGAGGCCGGCCTGGAACGCGCTCAGAAGGTTCTTCACCCCACCGAAGTCCACCGCCTGGGGGGTGTCGCCAACGATCTCTGGGTCGAAGAACTTGATGCCTTTTGGTTTGACGGACCGGGGCAGGGAAAAGGAGGGCAGAAGCGATGATGTGCGGACGTCAGGGCGTCATGGAACACGCGGTCGCCGCCTTGTGGCGGTTTTTGGCCAACCCTTTCTTACCTTGGTAGTACTTGTCCCTGTTTTCCGTGTCACCCTCCTTTGGGGCGACCTTGCACGCGGTCGCGCAGACGACGCGCTCAACGCCCTCGAAGTGCTCGGGGAGCAACGTCTTCGGCTGGGTGATGTCCGCGGCGCAGAGCTCAAGCCGGGATCCAGGAGCGGCGCCGTCAAGGCAGTCCGAGGCCGTCAACATCGCTCTCGCCTTGGCCGCGTCGCGGACCAAACACCGGACCCTCGCGCCGCGGGACAGGAGGGTCGCCACGCAGCGCTTGCCCACGCCACCCGTGGCCCCCGCCACCATGACGACGGGCGCACCTGCCGTTGCCTCTTCGCCCAGACCCCCCTCCGCCTCCGCCTCGAAGAGAACCTCGACGACGTCCCCCTCCGCGGTTGTCTTTGGCTTTCCGCGCACGAGCCCGACGGCCTTGCCGACCAGTCGCACGGGAAAGGTCGCGACGCGCTTCAGCCCTCCGCCCCTGAAGAACAAGAGCTGTCCCGCAAACCTCCTCAGGCTCCACTTCTTCTTCTTCTTCTCTTCCCCCGGACGGCCTGCCCCCTGGCCAGCCCGGCAACGAACCGTCGCCGAGGGACTACTCCTTCTCCTGGAGCCGGCCACCAAGCGCGCGCGCGCGGGCGTCGCCCTTCTCGTGCCGGCCGCGAACCGGTGTCCTCTCCCCAAGGCAAGCACCGTGGTCATCCTCCCGCCCTCTTTCTCTCTCTCTCTCTCTCTCGCGTGCGCTCGCTGCGCTGTGCGACCTCCATTAATTGGAGTCCAATTGATTGTCAATGATTGTCAGCCAGAAGCTTCACATGGGCCAACTCGGCAAAGATCTGAAAGATCTTGGATTAAAATATTGAATAAATACGATCGATCGATCGGGAAAAGTGCAATCATCACAAAAAGATGATCACAACGATCAGAGCACAGAGCTGACGATCTCAGTCGCTTGTGGTGGTGGTTTTACGAAGGCGGGACCATGCCGAACTTGTCGTAGTAGTACTGGTCGGTCCCCTCATTCCCGGCCTCAGAGGCGTAGGTCTTACAAAAGTACTCGCCCGGCTGCCCGGACGCGTCGTGGTCGAGGCACTTGCCCTTGCAAGTCATGCAGTTGCTCGAGGCGGGCCCTACATACGAGGCGGTGCCCGCGTTGACCAAGTCGCTGATGGGCTGGAAGGTGCAGGGCATGGCGTACTTGAAGGGCTCGTCCCCAAAGTTCACGGTGTAGGACATGGTGCCAAACTTGCCGTCGCCCTGGAAGGCTGGGTAGAGCTTGATGTTGTCCTCGTCGAAGGGGTCCTTCTTAAGCTGCACGAAGTCCGTCGTCGCGATCTTCTTCCCGTGCTGCCCCCACCACGTGTTGACCGTCCCCACCGAGCACTGGTTGTCCGCCACAGGGTTGCCATGGCAACAGTGCGGTCTGTTCTTCCCCGTCATCCAGTCGTAGTCATTGCAGCTGGGCTTGCCGTCCGGAATTGGGCAGTTGGCCCTGCCCGTGTAGTCGATCATGGACTGGGACATGACCTCCTCGTAGCGCGGCGGGTGACAGGAGAAGTTAGTGGAGTTTGCCTCCGGGTAGGAGTTGTAGGTGGTGCCGGGGCCGTCCCAGCCCCCGCAGTTGCTCTGCCACGTGTCATTAATTCCCACCCAAAAGGTGTTGGTGTTGGTGTCAAAAGCGATCTGCACCGTGTCACCGGGAAGAAAGACGTTGCCGTAGGTCGACGAGGAGCCACCGCTGTACCAGTTGCCCGTGTCGTACGAGTTGCCGTACGCGAAGGCCTGGTTGTCTCCGCCGAGGAACAAGCCCTGGTTGTTGTAATCCCTCGTGGACGCGCCGATTGACACCGATTGGGGGGACTGGTAGTTCACAAAGTGCTGCAGGGTACCATTCACGGACACCTCCCAGTAGTACCTGGGCCCACCCGAAGTGGGCGGCGAGGAGGTCTGCTGCACCGGAATTCCCACCTTGGAGATCACGATGTGCTCGCCCTTGTCCTTGGGGAAGGTGATGGTGCGGTCCTCGTTGGAGAACACGACCCTCTCATCCGCAACGCACTTGTCCAGCTTGGTCTCCTCCACAAAGGCAGAGTCGCACGCCGTGGCAGCGGGGTCCCTCGTCTCGTGCTCTGTAGGGCACTTCCTCACCGTGATCTGGCTGAGCTGGTCAAAGGTCATGTCACCGTGCGTCTCCGCAGTCCAAGCAAAGCCGCCGTGGAGCCAAACTTCGTAGGTCCCGTTCTGCTCGATCTTGTAGCCCTTGAGGGCTATGCCGTCGCCGTACTGGATGTAGTTGTACCCCCACTTGAACTGCTTGTTCGAGAGCAGGGGGTTGCTCAGTTCCATGTAGCCCCAGTTGGTGACATTCTTAAAGTAAAGCTCGAGCTTCTCCATCTTGTTCACCTTGCCGGTGGGGGCGTGGCTTGGGTACACGGCGTCCACGCAGATCACGTCGCCTAGGAGTTTTGCGAAGCGTTTCGTCAGTTATTCAATCTCTTTTTCTTCTTCTTTGGAGGGACAAATGCACGCGGGGGACTTACCCTCTGTGGCGTTGAATTGCAGCCTAGTGACGTCGCTCGTGTCCATCACGGGGGACTTGTTGGGGGTGTCGAGGTACTTGTACGAAGCGTCGCAGTCGTCGAGGCCGTGGACCATCTCTTGACAGCACACGGCGTCCGCGTGGAGGAAGGGGCTGGAGGAGCCGCACCTGTGGCCCAGACCGTAGGCTCTACCGAACTCAGCCACCGTGACATTGCCGCCCTGCGAGGTGGTGAGGGGCGACACGTAGGTGTTCTCGGGGTAATGGATGTGCCTGGGAGGCAGCTCGGGGTACCCATCCGTCGGGCCCGGCCTGACCTTGATCTTGAGGTCAAAGGCCCCGGCGCTGGGCCTGCAGAAGAAGTCGCTCGCCCCGCTCCCCTGCTGGATCTGCTCCCTGAAGCAGTTGTTAATCGTGCTCCTGACGCGCAGGAGGTACTTCCCGGTCTTCTGCAGGCGCCAATTGCTCAGGTGGTGCGTTCCCTCGTTGATGGTGTCCCCGCCGACCACCGGGCCAATGGGGTAGAACTTCTCGCAGTTCTTGTGCCTCTCCGCGAGCCTGGGGTTGCCGTTGTGGGCTCCCCACACGAAGTTGGGGCATCCGGGCTCGTCAAACCCGAGCGAGGCGTTCTGCGCGAGTAGCGGGCAGTGCGGCAGCGTTGGCTCAGTCTGCTTCCCGACCGACACGATCTGCAAGAAGTACTCGCCGTAGGCGCTGAACCCATTCTGCACACGCTGGTTCTTGTCGTCAAAGTAAGCGCTGCCCTGCGCCCTTATGGTGTAGGTCCCGTTCTCCCTCAGCACGTGCGGAATCGACTTCTTCTCCTGAAAGAAGGACCCATCCTCCGTCTCGCTGACGTAGGGGTTGGGCTGGGTCTCGAACGTGCCGATCATGGATCCCACAAAGTCGTTCTGGAAGCCAAGGTGATTTGAGGCCTCCACCTTGCCGCTTGGGGCGATCAGCGTGAGGTAGCTGTCCAGGCAAGTCTGTCCCTTACCGTAAGGCTTGCCGCAGCGGCTCAGATCGCCAGAGGTCTTGGGCTGGAACCCGGGACCCATGCCGATGTAGACCTTGTCGTTCGCCGCGCCAGTGAATTTCCAGTCGTCATACTGTGCCGTGTGGTTGATGTAACCGCCAACGGTCTGGCCGTAGGACATGTGGCCGGGGGGCAAGACGACCTTCTCGCCGTTGGGGTCGGTGCCGTCCACCGCGACGTCTGTGATCTCCGTGCTCAGGATGTAGTTTCCACCCATGTACCCGAGGGCCTTACAGGAGATCAGGTAGAATCCCTTTTGGGTGATCCTGATCTTGATCTTGCGCTCGTTTCCAACATAGAGCGCCGAGGCGGCGAGCGCGATGGGTCCCTCGAATCTTGGCGGGCAGGCCACGTTCTCGGCGTTGCCCTGGTACGGCCAGCAGCACTCCTTGACGTTGTACGTCGAGTTGACGAAGCAGAACTGGTCGCTGTAAGGGAAAACCTTCTCGAACTGGGAGTTTTGGTTGGAGGGGGGTTGAGGAGAGGAAAGGGTCAGCGGGCGCAAGGCGAGGCGAGGTTGGTTGTAACGCCTGTAACGCTTTTGGGCCAGGGAGCGGACTCACCCCGACGAGCATGGGCCAAGGGTCCTGCGCGTTTGCCCTGGTCATCTTGATGTTGAGGGTGTAGCCCCCGGCAGGAGGGTCCAAGTACACCCTGTGGTGGTTTGTGAACGCGCCCGGGCACTGGTGCCTCGGCTCCAGCCCGTACGGCACGCAAAATGACTTGGGCACCGAGTTGATGTCCCACAGCTCCCCGCCGCACGAGCACATGCAAGAGTAGCATGTGCACTTCGTTGCGTGGTCCTCCAGGCAGGCGGTCTGGTTGAACTCGGTCACCCCGCCATTGTCGATGATCTCCTGCGCCAGCAGAGCGGCCTTGCTGGTGGTAACGTGCGGCACCAGGTCCGTGGGGTTGTTCACCTGTCCGTTGCCATCCGGCGCGATCAGCTCAAAGGTGGTGGCGATCTGGGATCCGAACTGCCCGTCGAGCTGGACCTCGAGGTAGTGCCCCGCGGTGCCCTGGAACTCGTGGTCGACGTACTCGCCCTGGTACACCCCAGTCGTGTCGCCCTTATCGCTCTGGAGCATCCTTGGGAGGTTAGGCTGCTGGCAAGACCACCAGTCGCAGTTCCCGAGGGTATCGTACATGGATTGGTTGTACGCCGCGATGTAATCGGGAGGGAATCCATAGATGGTGCCCCCAAGGCCATCGTTCGAGGCGTTGTAGGTTGAAGCATGCGTATTGTAGTAGCCCGGGTCCTGAAGCAGGCGCCTCCTGCCGCTGCCGCTGCCAAAGTCCCTGTAGTGCTCGATCCCGATGATTCCCTTGGCGCAGTGGTCCCAGGATCCCCCGGTGGGGGTGTACACCGATTGGGCGCACGGCCCCCTGGCACCAAGCCACGGGTCAGAGTGATGGCCGCTAGGATCCTTGCACTGAGAGGGCGTGGGCAGCAGGCCCGCATTGTCCTGAACGGTGGTCGCCACGCAACAGTCCCCCCCGTCCCAGTTGCACTGTTCGGTGTTCGTGTCGTCATCCGACCCGTCGCTGCACGTGCCGTCACCCAGAGCCTGGCACTGCTTGGCGAAGCAGTTGGTCCAGTCCCTGTTCCTGAGGTGCTCCCTGTTGCTACCTTGCAGGAAGGCGGGGTACTTCTCGAACCACTCCGAGCAATTCTTAGGCACGTGAAGGCACTCGAAGAAGGAGTTCGAGCCCTCCATCCACGATGTGTAGGGCCCACCGCAGTCGCAAAGGCAGGTGCCGTCCGAGGCGTAGTTCTGACACGAGCAGTCCCCCGTGGCCTGGTTGGAATTCCCCGCCGGGTCCACGATGGTGGGAGGGGTAGCCAAGTTGGTCGCACCCTCGCTGGTCTGCTTCAAGGCGCACACACCCTGGACGCAGGTCGCCTGGGAGGAACCACCCATGTGGTCGCACCCGTACAGGACCTCGTTCCAAGGCGTGTTCTTGTAGCAGTCTGGGTCGGGGGCGCCGCAGCCGCAATCACACCCATCGTCAGCGTTGTAGTAGGAAGCAGGGCAAAGTATCGCCTGCCACTCCGCGGGTGCTGTCTCCGGCAAAGAAGAGGTGGCCCCCGAGGCCATCCCGGTGGAGCTCACGGTGGCCCCCGCTGCTGCCCCGCTGGTGGCGGGCGCAGGCGCTGCAGGCGTTGGTGCGGGCGTTGGTGCTGGCGATGGTGCCGGCGTTGGTGCCGGGGTAGGCGTTGGCGCGGGCGTTGGTGCGGGCGTTGGTGCGGGCGTTGGTGCTGGCGATGGCGTTGGTGCCGGCGCAGGCGCTGGGGTGGCCCCAGGCATGCGGCACTCCCCGTACACAACCCCGTTTGGCGAGGTGAGCTTGGCGCACTCCTCCTGCGGGGACCCGCAGTAGATCATCTGCCCCCCGTCGTCGCAGTCTGGGTCCCAGACCCCGCACTCGCAGTCGCAGCCGTCGTTCGCGGAATACCAACCGGGAGAGCACGTCCAGCCCTCGGGCACGGAGGGCTGGCCTGGCGGTGGGGGTGGCGGCGCCGGAGCTCCAGGTAGAGCGGCACAAACCCCCGTAGAGGTGCCGTCAGAGTTCTGGACCTTCTCGCAGGTCTGCGAGCTTGCGTCACAGTTGTACACGTAGGAGTCTGCGGCGTCGCAGTCAGGGTCCCAGGCTCCGCACACGCAGTCGCACCCGTCCTCAGCGTTGTAGTAACTGGGGGAGCAGGTCCAGCCCGGAGGCGGGGCGCCAGAGGCGGCGACGGTCTGGACGCCGGCGGTGTCAATGGCGGAGGAGGACGATGAGGTTCCCTCCGTCAGCAAGGCGCCCTGCATGGGCAAGGCCTCGCCCCCAGGGATGGCGCCCATGGTGAGCAGCCTCCTCCTCCTGCGGGCGGCTACGTCCGCAACCCTGGAGCCGGCCTGCTTCTTGGCTGTCCCAGAGGGAAAGATCTGGTACTGGGCCTCCAAGACGCGGGCTTTGCCGTCCCAACCCTCGAACTCAGCGGTCACGGTGGCGTTCCCGCCCTGCACCGAGAGCTTGGAGACGGCCTGGCCACACGCGTGCACGATCTCAGCCTTGGACTTCACAAAGGTGCAACCAGAGTACCACGAGAACTCCTGCTTCATAGGCAGCGTGACGGTGACGTTGCCGAAGAGGGAGGAGCTGCACGTGACCCGGGCGGGCTCGCACGAGATGCCGCCGTCAGACGTGGAGGCCAGCATGGCGATCACAAAGACGGACACCAGGGTGGAGATCATGGCGACCACCAGGAACACGGTCTTGGAGTGGGACTTGGGGCGGATGGGCTTCTTCCCCTGCTCGTCAATCTCCTGGCTCGCCTTGCGGGCGCCCTCCAGGCCCTTCTGGGTGTCCACGTACTTGTCCACTCCCTCCGCAAAGAGGAAGAGCCTGGTGGTGCCGCCCAGGAACTGCATGGTCTGGGTCTGCGCGTCAATGCACGTGGTGTACGTCACGAAGACGGCAATGAAGTACATGAAGCAGTAGGCGATGGCGTCGCCGTCCAGGTGTCCCCCCTTGACAAGCTCGCCCGCCACGAAGAGGAAGAGGACGGGGCCACTGTACACCAGCAGCCTCATCGCGCCCCCCACAACCATGTGCACGTTCTGGTCGTACTTCTCTTCCCTCGTGATGTGGGCGAGGGCCTCAATCATACGGCCGTCCGCGTCGTCGTCCACCGCCGCGCTCAGCTTGCTCTGCCTTCTTTTGCGCTCCTCGGCGGCCTCCGTGGCGCCGACCTTCCCCCTCGAGTGGTTGAAGAGGTCCTGCGCGGAGGTGACCAAGATCCCGGCGAAGATGATGGCGAGCGCGAGAAGGCCCAGCACGGGCGACCTGGCCATCAGCACGCACCAGCATCCGAGGCATACCAGCGACCTCTCGATGGCCTGGTGGTACTTCACGTGCATCCTCCTCAGCGTCTTCATGTCCTTGACCAAGAAGGTGTGCAGGTCTTTCTTTGTGAGCAGGTCAGGGTAGGCCTCCTTCGCCATCAGAATCCTGCTGCTCAGCAGGTGGCACAGGTTGGTCCTGTTCCTTCCCAAGATGAACTGGTTCAGCACGTTCGCCAGCGCCAGGCAGATGGCGCACAGGATGAACCAGACCACGAACTTCTCCAGCTTGAGCTGGGCGATCCCAGAGCCGTTATACGCCAACCTCAGCGCGAGCGCCGCCAGTCCGGGGAGGCAGACCAAACCCGCGACCCACACCATCAGGGAGACGAGCGCCGAGACCAGCATCGCGGGCCTTGCCCCCCACGTCAGGTTCCACAGCCTGCTCACGACGTGCCTGACCTGGCTTGTCCCGGGCCTCAGCATGGCAAAAATCAGGCCGAGGGGGCCCACGGGGGCGAGCATCTCCACCCTCGTGCCCGCATTCACGGGGTCGGTGATATCCGTCGCGAACTCCAGGGTCTCCTCTTTGAGCTTCACCAGCTCGGCGAGCGCCACGAGGGCGTCCCCGGCGCTCTCGGTCGCCTTGCAGGATGGGGGGGGGGAAGCTCGCTGTCAGGAATTCGGCGGACTTTTTTTTTTTTTGGTAAGAGAGTGTGTGTGCGTGCAAGTGACTTACCCTCGCCTTGGCCAGCCTCCACAGGGCCTTGGTGTTCTTCTTCTTGCTCCTTAGCCTGAGCACCTGCTCCGCGGCAGTCGACGAGGTGTCCACCTCAGTGGTCTCCTCCCCCTCCACCGTCATACTGACCTGCGACTCGTCCAAGTCCAAGCGGTACGACCCCAAGGTCTCAAGGCCTTTGTCAGGGGAACCCTTCCCCTGCTCGCTCATATCTTATTTTGTTGTTTATCGATATATCTATCTATCTATCTATCTATCTGTTGTGTTGGAGGACCAAGGCGCGATCTTGGCTTGAGACGACCGAGTTCGTTCTCTTCGGTCGTCGAGGAGAAACGAATTCCGATACGTAAGCGAGGCCAAGAAGGAAGTCTTCAGGCTACTTGGTCGGTGTCTTTCGTCGCGCCCTCGGGTCTCCCTCGGCTCGGCCCGGCCCGAGTGGAGTGCCGCGCGCGCGGTACGATGATCACGATCGTGTGCTTTGGTGCCGCCTCGCACCCCGGAGGGCGTAAAATCGTCATAAATATCAGTCCTTTTGTTTCAAGGGGGTTTCCTGGTTTTGAAGAGGAGAGTAGTAATTTCATGTTGTATTTTTTATGGGGCGGGGCCCCACACTCCCCCCCGTGGGATTTATCGGGTTCAGGGTACAATACACGTGTCACGTGATTTCCATACGGGAAAAGACCGCGTCTCCAGCCCCGCGGCCAGCTACGAGAAACTTTTCCTGCAACAATTCCAAGAGAATGGTGGACTGGGGCCGGGCGATCCTCGAGGGCGGAGGGGGATGACGAGGGTGCACAGGGGCCAAAATGACATTCACGACGAGGCAAAAGATCACCTGGACCGACCGCAGCGCGCTCCAGGTGCGCCTCATGGCGTTATCTGTGCCCTCAGACTGTAACCGCTCGCCGCGCGGGGCGTCCGCGGGGCTGCTACCTTGGCGGGAGCGGCTCGGGAGAGGCGGTC
>Ga0160423_10001837_pt1 | contig 17742 bp, 25 predicted proteins | sample CRUFie14St8metaG_FD_108191 | JGI IMG/M metagenome (GOLD analysis project Ga0160423, IMG submission 108191) | Marine microbial communities from the Costa Rica Dome - CRUD Field 142mm St8 metaG | ecosystem: Environmental > Aquatic > Marine > Oceanic > Photic zone | place: Costa Rica: the Eastern... | reverse complement strand
TAATCGGTAGGTCCTCGGTTCAAGCCCGAGGGGGCCCACTAGCGCAGCTGTCTACGATAGTAATAGCTTAAATCTGTACGGTCTGGTGGTCGCATAGGCAGGAGTCTATGTACAGTCAGACGCGGCTGCGCTTACTCTAACTCAAAGGAGGAAGATGAGTAATAATTATCCTAAATACCACTATAAGGTGGTTGTCAACCAAGGATGGGTTGGCTGGTGGGGCTTGATGTCAGACTACGAGGTTGAGACCCAAAAAACTGTGGATCTGTGGAACTCCCGTGGGTGGGATCTCCATTCTTTCAGCCTGCGGAACAATATGATGCCTAACGTAGGTATCACCACGGTCTTCTCTCGATCGCTTGTTCGGCTTGCGACACTCGGATTCTTCGTATATGAGTATGGGGGAGTCTGGGTATTCCGGAAGAATCTGGAGGCAAGATGCAAGACAAATGGTACGGAGCCGACCCTGTGAGAACACTTGCAGGAATTATACTAGTCTTCGTTCTCTTGGGCGCGGTTGTGTCAATACAGGAGAACAGAGTAGTTACCGTGTATAACTGCGAGTTGCATGGTAAGGAGTGGAACTATCTAAATTGGAACGAGATGAATAATCTCAAGGCCGGACTAGCTGTCTCCTGTACCCCGCAGAGCCTACCGCAAAAAACGGTATGGACTCTTAAAAACAGATGAGTTAATCTACATTTAACCCTCTTATCGGAGTATAAGAGGCGCCAGGAATAGCTCCTCAGGCCGCTGGGGGATGCTTAGGTACCAAAGGATCAAAGAGCGGTAATGCTATAGCTGTAGACTACGCTGGGAGGAAACCTCCTGGGTGGAGACCATTTAAACTTTATGCTGCTACCAACCAGCAGACAGCTGGTAGGTACCACCCTAGCAAGAAGTACAGCAGAGCACGGATATATTTTTCTTTGTAAAGGAGAAGTATGTTAGCGATCAACATACGCAGGATGGTCTATGCTAGCCTGCTTCCTAAGTCTCACATGGGACGTGGGATACCTAATAAAAAGGTAGATTGGGCCGGAAGGATTGACTCCGCAAAAGAGCTCTACAGCCCCTCTATGGGAACCTTCAGCCTTAACAGAGCTTCCGCCGAGCAGGTGATGCCGGTACTACTATATGAGTACTGGAACAAGGACTGGGAGTCATCCTGCTTCATTGAAGGAAGGGATACTGAGATAGAGTGTATTGAGGCCTGTGAGTCCTGGCTAGGTAAACCATGTGAGGGGGCTACTCCAAGCCCCTGTGATCTGGAGGATCACTCCAGAAAGGAGTTTTCCGTAACCTCTTGGGCTATAGCTCACCGAGTGAGAGGTACTGTATATTGGCGGACTGAGGTTCGCACCAGCAGGCTCCAGCGTCAGGTATCCTACGTAGGAGAAGAGGATACTTACACTTTTGTGCAGTGTCTCCAGGAAGATCGAAATGTGAATATCTGGAGGCCGCTTTGGGCGGTGAAGTCCACGCCTGACTCTCTCTGGTTTCGTTCGGATCAAGGGCTGCCCCCGCTAGATAGTATGTCAGGTGCGCTGATACGCGTTGCTTGTATGGAACACGCATCTAGTGTTTTAAGCGGTGAAGATCCTCAGATTGGTTCCACATCGGGTACGCGCATGAGGGGGGCAGTGGACGATTTGTATCATAATCCTGCTTGGAGAGGTTGGATCAAAGTAAATTAAGTTAGAGGTAGACTAGCGTAGGTGGAACCCACCTGCTTCGGTTAAGTGTAGAGACACTGATATCACCCGTGCGTAATGTACCTCTTCTTACTGCCAGTAGTAGAAATATACCCCCGGAGGGTACCTCCTGGGTTTTTAATGTAGGCTTCTCTTTTACGGGATTTGACCGTCCAGAATGTACTATTGGTGGTAACTTGTTCAGTACTTATTGAGAAAGGGGGTACTGGAGAAGCCTGTTTTCGCAAGGTCTTCTCAATTTTTTTAGCAATGAAATCAACTAGTTACAGACCAAATTGAGAAGATCTCAAACCTTTCTCAATTTTTTTTCTCTAAGGATTTCAACTAGTTAAGCCCTGAAATCTCTCTAAAACTACTAAAAATGAGAATTGAGAAAAGGTATATCCCCATGCGCGGTTTTTTACATTACCCTAAATCACCCTCTTTTTCTCTTCATTACTAAATTATATTTATATATATGGGGATATGTTGTAGCTCAATTCTCATTTTTCACTGTTTTAGGCCAAAAACTGGTCCTAAGTACCTAAGATCATTAAGGAAAAAAAATTGAGAAGATTTTTAATGTTTCTCAATCTGGTCTGTAACCCCCTAGAATCATTGCTAAAAAAATTGAGAAGGGTTTCTAAAAACGTCTCAAAAAAATGAGCCAATCTCAATTTTCGACCCTAAAGACTACTAAAATTGCTACCAGAAGTAGTGAGAACCCACCTCAGGAGGCACTTTAATTTAATTATTTTAATTTAAAACTGCACTTAATTTAAAATTCTAATTTAAAATTGACAGCACCACATTTTTAATTTAAAATGCAGTTGCTTCTCAATTTTCTTCTCAATTTTACCACTGGAGGTAAGTCCACCATGAATTCTGAAGAACTTAACAAACTACTCGACAGGACCAGGAAGGTTCCCAAGACGGGTAAGCAAAGATGCTTTAGGCTAGCACTGGAGCTGGACACTAAGCTACAAGAGATCGCTGACGCGGCCACGGCAATTACTGGTTACAACGTGAGCCTCGCTCATGTGGCGCGTATGATTATCGAGAACTACCATATGGAGATACTAGACTCGATGACAGGTAGAGTACAGGAGCTGAAGGAGTCTGCTATGCAGGATATCGACTACGATGAAGATCTAGACCTGGAAGATACTGAGGACTATGAGGATCTCCCGGAGGAAGAAACCGACCCAGAAGAAGAATACATTAAGAATCTTCTCAGTGGGGCACAGCCTGTTACCGGCGCTAAGTGGGGTGATTAATGCTAGTGCACTACGACGGAACCAGAACAAAGCTTGCTGCTGAATACAACCCGGAGAAGGCTCCCAAGCAAGAAGCCACTAATTCTGTGCAGCAGAGTATCCAGCCAATTAACCAACAAGCTTCACCAAAGGTTGAACCCAAGAACAATAAACCGGCTGCAGGCATGCAAACCCGTATGGGTACTCCTAAAATCTACAATCCTACTCTGCAGAGGATGGGTATTGAGATGCCGGAGCCTAGAGACCCGAGAGAAGTGAGCACTAAGCTCTCTAACTTACGAGCTGCCATAGGCAGAAACCACAACACAGACATTCTGCAAGACGCAGACATGATTCAGACACTAAAGCCGCGTGACTACTGGGACTCTCCCTATATGAGCTCGCGTGACCAGACTAGGTTATCTCTCATGGCACCAGAGAAAACCAGAGACAGCCAATTTGGATCTAATGTAGCAGGGGGTGCGGGGGCTATACTTGGCGCCGTGTTACCGCTGGCCGCAAGAGGCTTTAAACCTGGGGCCTTGCTGACTAGTGGTGTTCTTGGTGCAATGGGCTACTTCGGCGGTAAAAAAATGTATGATGCCTCACGTAGACGTAAGATGGAGGACTACCGGTACTATCTGGAGGGTAACCCAAGACGGTAGCTTTAAACATATGCCCCTCTGATATATACTTCAGTAGATTTATCTAAGAGGAGCACTATGTTTTATCAGGACATACCAGAACAGGGATCCCCACAGGATACTGAAGAGATTGAGACCTACACGGACTCGGACCGAGACTCGGGAGATAACTACTATAGTGATGTAGGCGACAAGTCTAATTATAGCTTCAGTAGCCCTCCGTCTAAGAAGTCTAACCCCGAAAAAGAGCTGCTCCGCTATTTTTTAGCTCGCGGAATGCGCCCGCAGCAGGCTATGCTGAGCGCCCAGGCTGTACTTAGTGGCGAGCCAATCAAGAAGACCGCGGCTGCTGAACCCGGAGTTACTCTAGGCGACAGAGCCATTGGGGGTACAATAGGATCTCTCCTAGGAGTAGCTTCTCAGGGAATAACTAGACCTATATCTCCCAGAAGAATGCTAGCTGGCGCTATACTAGGTGGAGCCGCTGGTGTAATTACACCCGACAATGCTTCTCTAGGACTAGGACTCGGTGGCGCTGCTCTGGCTGGTTTGCGCTCAACTAACGTAGGCCACTTAATGCGTAACATAGATAAGCTTAAGCTTGAACGCGCAGCTAAGAACCTTAAATCCAGTTTTAAGCAGACTGGAGAGTACTCCCAGAAAGCCATGAACCAGCTGGATGACGTGGTACCTAGCACAGTACAGGAGCAGCTGGCCATAGTTAACAAAGCCATACAGAGGCGCGAGTCCGGCTTTAGGTCTGCTGACATACTCGAAGAAGCTGGTAATCCGCAAATAGGCTTCCTCTCTAGGTTTATGCCGTCCTTTATGGGGGGTATACGCAATGTGGACCTGAATCCGTCTACCGCTAAGGGTATATTCTCTAGTGCAGACGATATAAAGGGCATCAACCTGAGTGGCGTAGACAACCTGGATGATCTTAAGGCTCTCCAAAAGAATTTACAGGAGCACTTAAAAAATGAGGGTACACTGCTGACAAATCCAACTGGCACAACTGTTACGCTTAATGGTGTTCCACAGTACAAGCCCCTCCAGCTCCGTGCGCAATCCGGCAAGGTAACAATGCCTAAGGAACCTAGAGCTCCACACCAGGCGTCTTTCAGAGATGCTGAGGATGTTTACCTACGGAAGGCTCAGGAGGTATACGAGCTTAGGGGTGGTAAGGGAATAGCCCCGGAGGTGTCTAATTACCACGATGGATTCAGGGCCGCGGCAGCCGATAACCTGGCCACGCACAACACATTATCGCGTAGGGCGAACCCGATGAAGGGAGAAGAGGCGTACCAGCACAAAGCCAACTTTATGCGTAATGCGATATCCAAAGCGAAACAGGACATACAAAATTATCAGACCAGGTTACAGGGGGCACGAGATACGACCCACAAAGCTGACTTAGCTACCTACCAAACAAACCTACAGGCAGCCCAAAATCAAGTAGAGGCCATGAACCGCCAGAACCGAATGCTTGAGAGCGTAAAGGGTTTGATGGAGTATGACGACGCGCTGGCCAAGGAGCTTCATGCTGGTAGTATCAAGGCAGATAGAGCAGCTGCCCACATCGGCGCTCCCTTAATGGTAGGCTTAGGCGGTGGCTTACTCGGTGAGACCGCAATAGGCAACGCAATGTCACCAGGCAGGTCTTACGGCACAGCCAGCGCTACTACTGATTACATTACCAACCCGCTTACTGGAACAGTGGCTGAGAGGATGCTAGTAGATAGCGGTCTTTATGGCGCCGGACAGCACGTAAAAGACAACTACGGTAAATACCTCACGGGTGCTGCTCTCTTAGCTCCTGCAGCGTACTACTTATACAATACACCCACAATGGAAGACTTAAGAACCCGAGGTAGAATCTAATGAGTAACGAAACTTCCACAATGTTCGGAAACACAGATGCCCTGTCGACCCACGTAGACGCAACAGGACTTCCATCCTTAGGAACTAGACTGTACAATGCTGTAATAGGTAAGCCGGCCCCAGCAGCTCCGGTAGCTCCTACTAACTTAGCTGACTTCATAACAGCTAACCCGTATAAGTCTGCGATCGGAACAGCTGCCTTAGGTGGCCTCACATACGCCGCTATGGGTGGTAATGAGGGTATATCTGATAAGATCCAAGCGATGAAGGACAACCCGCTAGCAACAATAGCTGGATTGGGTGCTGCAGGAGTAATCTCCAAGGTAACCTATGACGCGCTCACAGCTGGAGATCCCGCACAGTCCAAGCTAGCAAACTATGATTCTGGACCCTTCGTAGTAGCTAAGCCAAAGAAGGATACCATTTACAGGACTGATATTATGGGCAACGTAATGCCTTATAATATATCTAACCAGAAGGGGGTGGATAGCCTCCTAGATCGTATGGAAAAAGAGCGTAAGTACAACGCCTTAGCTGGCTCTGTTGGACTTGGAGCCTTTGGTGCTCTCTTGGGAGCAGCAGTCGGAGACAAGAGTGGTCAGTCTGGCTCCGGAGCTGCGGTAGGCGGCTTAGCTGGCGCTGGTTTGGGCGCTCTACTTGGATACGGAAGCTCAGTGTTTGAGCAGAACGTAACCAAGGACATGTACGGCATACGCTCAAGCAACGACCCAAAACCTAGCCGAATGAAGACGTCTGAGTTTGACATTAAGGACCTTAGCCCATTTTGGCACGGTAGGAAAAACTTCGGCTCCGGTGGTGAGATAGAGAGGTTGTCTAAGCAAGAGGGCAATCTACTGGCCAAGACAGACAACGCCATAGATAACTTCGGTACTTACCTACTGGGTGGGGGCCTAGCCCTCGGTGCTGGCTATGGTGGATACAAGCTGTACCAGCATCTTAAGGACAAGCCCCTCCACAAGAGAGCTGCACATAGCAAGTCGCACCAGTCAAAGTTCACTGCAGAGTACGATCATCACTCTCTACTCCAGGGTAAGCAGAAGACTGATCTCCCGGACTTCCTCCAGAAGGAGATCATAGATAGCCGACAGAAGAGTGCTGCCTCAGTTGCTGAGATGAAGAGATATCTCCAGAAGAACATAGACGAGGACAAGGGAAAATCAGCTGTACTACCATTTGGCGCTCTGGGAGTAGGCGTAGGCGCTCTGGGAGCACATCTTCGAGGTGGTGGTAGAAGTAAGCTACTCAGAGCTGGGGTAGGACTTTTAGCTGGCGGAGCGTTGGGGGGCGGCCTGGACTATATTGGCAACAGAAATAATGCTAAGACTCAGGAACTAATCCGAGGCAATGACGTAGATGCAATAAAGAGACAGTATGAGGATACTCGAGCAGTACGCGCACAGCTCGGACTGGATAAGCACGCCGGACTAGCTCCAGCAGTATCCGCAGCAAGAGCAGCAGTTCGTAGTAAGGGTATGTCGTCTAATGCAGCTATGAGAGCTCTAAATAAGCATCTACAGGCTAACAGAATCCGGATTCATGGCAAACCTTACGATATGGGCTACCGCTTTGGTCAAGGTGTAAAACGCTACGCTAAGCCAGTGGCTGTTACAGGCGTAGGGTTAGGTGCTATAGCCGGAATGGGTCACCTAGCCGACAAAGGATACTTTGGAGAAACTGACCTTATAGGTGGGCTAGGCGGGGTTAGGCGTAGAACAGAAAAGAAAGGACACTACAACGGTCTAGACAAGCAAGCAGGCTTAAATCTAGCTACTGCAATGAAATCTCTTAAGTCTGCCCCCTCGAACCTCCGAGGCATGCCCTCTAAGGTCCTCGACAAGAGTCGTCAGTACGTAGCCAATATAGATCCTAATCAGCTACGTAACAGATTAGCCTTTGAGGCCAACAGCGCACTTGGTAGAGCTCGGGGCGGTATCCGTAGTGGCCTAGACCGAGCATACCGAGCTGGCGAAGGCGTTAACATGCCTGAGTTACTCCGCCGAGGTGTAGACAGAGCGTACGTAGCTGCAGAGCGCAGCCCCCTTACTGCAGCTTTGGGTACTGCAGGAGCTCTCGGTACTGGAGCCTACATGTTGGGCGCAGAGCCACTGTCAGCTAGCATGGGTAGGCGAGTAGCGGCACAGTACGGGCCGAGTACTCTATATGAGATACCAAACAGATGAACCACTTCAAGTCTAAAAAATTCATAGCGTACTTGCTGTCAGAGCTAGGCTGGAAGCTGATGGTGTTCTACATCCTGTACCAGTACCAAGCCAAGATAGAACACTACAGCTTTATGCTATTGCTGGGCGTAGTAATCACATCTGGATTTATCCAAGTGGGTTACATACTTGGACAGGCTGCGCTAGATAGATACGCGCTACTAGCTGAGAATACTACCAAGCAAGCGGGACCTAAAAAAGATGATTAAGCAAGCATATCAAGCTGGGTGCAGGGCTGCCCTACAAAAGCACGCAGTATCAGAGCAGTACATGAGGGACTACGAGCGAGCTAACCTAGATGCTGGCTCCACTAGGGGTGACTCAGCTGTTGTAGGAACATTGCTTGGTTTATCGGGTGGATACCTAGGAGCCTCTACCGGTGGCAGTACTAGAAGTAAAATACTACGAGGAGCCCTTGGGGCTCTACCTGGTATTGCTATTGGGTTAGGCATGGAGCGCGCTAGACTAAACAGCTACGACAGACTAGACAATATGAACTATGATGAGCTGAAAGAGCAGTATACCCACAATAAGGCCATTATGGATTCTCTAGGGTTTAGTCCGCATGGGTTTTTACTGCGCGAGAAGAGAGCAGAGGACTACTCGTCCGTACCCGGAGTAGCCGCACTTGGGGGGTCTCTAGGGTTCTTAGGCTCTAGCAGGGCTCATCTAGACGCCTTAGATAAGATCCAGCACAATGCTATAGATGCGTTTAACGCCAGGAACCATCCTAATATGTACCGCGAGCTCAAGCGGGCACAACCTGGATTACAGGCTAACTTAGCCCGTGCCAGTAGTAAAGCCCGGTACCTTAGAAACATAGGCGGAGGAGCACTACTAGCAGGTGGCCTACTAGCTGCAGGTAAGTACCTAGACTCAAGGAAGTAACTGATATGATTAAGACCGCACAAGGCGCATACTTAGCAGGCCGCCAGGCAGCTCTAGAAAAGTGTGCTGGCAGACTAGATATAATCAAGCGGCCTTACGAAGCGATTAAGTCTCTACGCATGCACGAGATACCCGGTGTAAATAGAACAGGATGGCTAGGAGATAATGTAGCACGTACCTACAGATACAGGAATGACATCTTTGACATACCTGCAGAGATAGCTGCAGGGGCATACCGTAATTACAAGAGACTAGGCCAGGCTGCGGACACGTACCCGATAGTTAAAAATCCTTTAGTCCTTTCGGGTCTCGCATATGGTGGATACAAGTTAGCTAACGACCAGACTAGCGTAGCGGGGGCCGCTGCCCTAGGAGGCGCTCTTGGATACCTCAGGGGATCTGGTAAGGATGCTATTAACAAAGCCATAGAGAGACAGGTATCTAATTCGTCTGGTTTCCAGAGACAGTTGGCTATCGCCAATAAGATGTCAGGTGGATCCTTGCGAACAATGGGCAGAAATGCTCTTGGAGGAGCTTTATTGGCTGGTGGGCTTACTGCGGGCTATAACTACCTCACTACCCCTGGTAACGAACTATTTGCAGACGGGAGTAACAAGTACCTGCACGAGGCAGCACTAGCATCTATACCTGTAGGTGGGTATGTGGGGTCTTTGTATAATCGCGAATTACGAAGAGGCATGTTAGAGAACGAGAATCGTATATTCTCTAAGGCACAATACAATAGGAACCAAAGATTAGAACCGGCCATACAAGATCTTGAGCAGATTAAGAAGACCAAGCTTAAGGCACAGCAAGCAGTAGATGCAGCCAGAAATAGGAATCTAGGAAATAAGACGGTGCAGACGTACTTAACATCTCTAGATAATATTAAAGCCCGTGAGCAGAGTGCCCTATCTAAGATAGAGAACCTTAGGAAAATAGAAAACGAATTAAAAGATGCCTACTACCTCAGCCATGAAGCACATAATAGTAACAAATTCAGGCATCTACTTAAACGTAACAAGGGAACAGCAGCCGGCCTCGGACTAGGGGCTCTACTTGCCGGCGGCCTGTACTTCGCAGGAAAGGCATAAGGAAGTAACTGCTATGATTAAGACCGCACAAGATGCATACTTAGCCGGCAGACAAGCCGCTCTAGAAAAGATAGCCCTGTCAGTAGACGACAAGAGGGACTACCTGCGTAAGGGCCTGGAAGATAAGATGAACACCCAGAACTATACTTACTCAAAGTTGTTTGGTGTACTAGGTGGACTTGGCGGTCTTGCATTTGGTAAGGGTAAGGGCAGGCTAGTTAACTCTCTCAAAGGACTAGGCCTAGGTGCTGGTGGTGGTCTCTACTCGGATCTCAGTAGGCCTGGCGTATATCAGGATAAGATAGACAAACTTAATGCTATGCCAGAAGAGGATGTTGAACGCCGGTATAACTCTTACAAGAACCTCGAGAACTTGATCGAAGCAATGAAAGCAACCCAAATATGATTAAGCTATACAACATATATCTACAGTTCAAAGAGTTCTCAGTGGAGCTAAAGATCACAATAGGTGCAGTAACTCTTGTACTCACCACTTGTGCTGCTTTAGTGTCTCAATGCAATGAGAACCGTAGGCTGAAGGCAGAGATAGAGTCTCGTAAGAATGTTCAGCAGATTAAGTCTGACATTAAAGAGATTAAGGACCTGTCTGATCGCCTTACACCACCCAGTTTAGCTGACATCAAGGAGGCCCGGAATGAGGATCGTAAGAACCGCATTGACTCTGATAGCACTACTTTCTAGTAGCACAGCATTAGCATGCCCAGCAGGCTCAGGTCTATGGGTACTTACTTCTGGTGAAGCAGAGTGCCGTATCTGCCCAACTAGAACAAGCCCACCTGAAGACGAAGCCGTTAGAATGCCAGAGGGTTGCCTAACACCGTTTGCGGGTGCCCTACTGGATGCTGACCTGTACCTAGACCTAAAAGATGCAAGAGAATATGCTCAGGCCTTAGATAGCTGGAAGCTCCAACTATCACCCACTTTGGATGCTCTACAAGCTAAAATAGAGGTCTCAAACTCTAGGTATGAAGATGCTGTGGAGTACAACACCAGATTACAAGTGGACCTATCCACCGCACAGGCGATGAAGATAGCGGCAGATAGGTCCTTCTGGGTTGCCACAATCGCGGGCAGCAGCGTAGCGATCGTATTAGCTACTGCCCTGGTACTCAGCTCTCAGTAGTCTCAGACTTGAGACGTCGAGCGAGCTTCATTGAGCGTGATCGGCGGCGAGCTACCTTTGAGCGCTTTGAGTCACTCTTGCGTTGGTAGACCCCCCACGGGTACATGTGAACGGTCCCAACAAAAGTCCCATGCCAATGACCATATGGTCGGAGAGCTGGATAGGCCTTCCGATCATCCGGGGCCTCACCCACCAGCTCATCTTCAGCAGGCGGGCGCTCCATCCGGAACATGAAGTGAGGGGTGTCGGGCTCCCATACCGGAACCAGCTCCCCGAACTCGCCCTCCGACACCGGAACGTGCTCACGCAGTATATCGAGAAGCTCCACGAGCCGGCCGTATGAATGACCTGGCTCACAGTGTTTTACCACTGCGTAGTCCGAGTAGATCACCGCCTCGGCCTTCCCATTGTGATAATAGAAAGTCGCTCGGTCCTCCCCCACACGGAGGCCGAAAGAGGAGTAGGCGTAGATCCACTCACCGTTCTCGATGCGTGCCGAGTTACCTGGCCAGTCTCCGCAGAGATCGGCCGCGGGCTTAACCGCCGCGTAGTGCGCTGAGACTAGATCACCGAAACTGCGGAAGCTCCGCGTGGTCCCGGTCATGTAGTCATACTCCATAAGGAATGAGAGATAGTAGCTCTGACCTATGTCAAAGAGCCACTCCATGAGTAAGTTGATGAGTTCACCGGACAACGGGAACTCACTCCCACCGTCAGTCTTTACAATTGGATTATCTTTCATAGTATTAGCAGTCCTTCGGCTGCGGTTGTTGTGAAAGATGGAACAATGTAGTGAGACGTACTTGCTCTCTACACAATCTTATGCCCAAATAGACCCCCAGTTTTGCGTGCTAAAGAGAGGCCTAATTCTGGTTGCTGTAAGCAGAGCCCCGCAGACGGGCGCCAGAATCAGGCCTCTCAGTGTCAGCGGTAGATTCCGTAATGGATACGGACCGCTACACATGCAGGGAGGCCAGGGAGGTGCTTAGCACACTCTTGAGCCAACTCGGTCCTGTTAAGCAGGCGAGTGGCTGTGTAGTACTCGACGTCTTCCAGATGACTCTTCCCAGGGAACTCCTTCACAAGGAAGAACGAGTACTCCCAGATGAGCGCTGAAGCAGCAGCATACTGACCTGGTACATTCCACTTCGCAGGGAGTAGATCGATCAGCTCTAGGCGGCCATTGTAGGCCCCCATCAAGTAGAGCTTCGCCATCACGCCCCCCTCACTGCCCCCTACGTTCTGAAAGTCTACGGCCTCGATGGCCTCAACGACTGTGCGGTACTGGGCGTCCACAGACAGTGGCGATAGTGCCATCGGAGGTACAGGCTGAGCGATCGCTGATGAGCTTAGGAGCACGATCAAAAGACCCAGGCCCTTAAGCATGCCCTTAGGAAAGGGCCGCCCCGCGGCGAGCGAGAAAGCTGGTACACCAGGGCTGTAAAGCCTGCGCGTACCAAGGCAGTACCACTCGAGCCAGACCCTCATTACGAGGGGATCGAGGCTGCTCATATACTTGAACCTAGCGATGACACCCCGCGCGGGCGCCTGCTCGTGCACCAAGAAGCGGCGCATGACCGCCTCTTGACTCCAGAACATGCGGCGGTGGGTCCAGCGCATGTACGCTACCACAACGAGAGCTGCGGAATAGATGTTATAAGAAGCCACGAATAGAATCGTGGCGAAAATGAAGACACCCTTTAGAGCCTGGGCAAGTGGCTGTACGCGAGACATAATGTCCTTTCTTTAGCGCGCGGTTGGGATCTCATTGATCCGTTACATATACTTATGCCACTTCAGACCCCCATTTTTGTGAGACCTAAAGAGTGATGATAGACTACATTGAATGTGCGGCGGCACTCTCTGCCGGAACTACCTACCTTGTTATAGTTGGCAGCGCCGTTAGAGAGTACCTAACTAGACCTTAGTGGACGTACTTAACCAGTACCTCCTCTGGGCTCTCCAGAACCCAGTTCCTTACAGTTCCGGGGCACTGTAGCCAGCGCTCCCCGTACAAACTTCCTCGCAGCTGAGTTGGGCTCAGCCAAGGCATCTCACGCTCTTGCCACTCCTGCAGCCGATCCCGAGCATCCTCCCAAATGGGACCTCTCTGTTCCTCCGGGATTAGTTCCATATCCCAGAGCACGGCCGCAACCAGGAGTGTAGCCGCGTTGGCATCCTCCCAGTTCCGGTGGTTGGCCACCTCCTCAATTGCGGCTGCTAGGAACTTTCCAGCGGGAGCACCACATTGACCCTGCCAGTCCTCAGCAGCCAAACGGCTCCAGACCTGATCCATGTCAGAAGAGCTGGGCCAGCTACCCATCTCAACCAACCGATTTAGGAAGACTTCTACATCTCCCTGCAGAAGGCGCTCCGTAGCGGTGCATACCACAGAGATCGCCAATGGGACGCAATCCGTGCTTATCCCGTAGGCGGCGCATAGTGTGAGGAGCCTGTCGCGTACCTCGAAAGACTTAGTTAGGAGCACTTCACATCCCTCCCCCACCCACGTTGGGTTTCGCTAGTGTTAATAACCACACCGCAGCTTACCTGAGCTAGTACGCAGGAGCCAGCGATAACCACGGCAACATACCCAGTGTACTCCTCCAGATCCTCCTGAGATCGGGGGTGCTCATGTGGAAACTCGCAGGCGAATAAAGGCCTGTACTTATCGAGATCGAGCTTGATCTCATTACCCGGTACCAACCGTAGCTCTCCTGAGAGATTAGCTGACTGTAGAGGCGTCAACAAGGGTTACACTCCCGTAGGAAGCGCACCAGGCTCCTCAGGTAAGTGATCTCCAGTTTGATCTCTTCACGAGGCGCTCCATTGCGTCCTGCGATGATATACACCTCAACGAGGAAATCCAATTCCTCCAAATAAACCTTAAGCATGGGGTATCCCTTCATGCCAATGCAGATCTATCCATTTGCCACACAGCGCTAGAATTAATAAGGCAAGATCTACTAGTTAGACTCACTGTGCATATTCTTATGGCACATTGAGGTACTAGTTTTGCGAGCTAAACAACGACTGGCCTTCGAGGGTTGTGTGTGAGGGATGCGTCCCCCTTAGGCCTACTAATGGATGCTTGTACTTATTCCGAATTAGGGGTTAAGCGTATCCAGAATATCCTGTATCGTACTGCTTGGTGTCAACGAATTGTCGACCTTGTACGCCTCACGGTAGGCCACCAGAAGGAGGCCGTTCTCCGGGTCCGTGAGGCCGTTACTAGCGGGATCGCAAGTAATTGAGTCTGGGGCGCGAGCTGTGTCGAATGGCGCCGCCTGACTACCCTCAACAACATACAGCTCTACCAGAGCTGCTAGAGTTTTGTTCGGAGAGGTGAGATTAGCCATAAGATTCGCGATACCTTGGACTGCCACCTCAGTGTCCTTCTGCGCCTGCACAGCTACGCCCATTGCTCGCTTAGCCTCGTTCCTTGCACTGTCTGCGTCGGTAAAGGCCGCCTGAGCAGCATCCCTAGCATGCTCAGTCTTTACAACGTCTGGCTTACCAGGACGATTAAACAGGTGGTAGAGGAAGACCGCCACAATCACTGTGTAGCCAACGAGAATCGTAATACCGGTTTTATCGATCATGCCGAAACCCTTGCCCTCACTCTTAAGAGTCATAGGCACAAAGGCCATGACAAGCATGGTGACAAAGGAGATACCAGCAATGATGTTGCTCTTCTTATCCCAAGAGGTGAATATACCCACCAGGAGTGTAATGAATGCAACAGCGAACAGGGTAAGGTTCAGAGGCTGGTGATATAGAATGTCAAAGTTCATAAGGTTACCTTTATGATCATTGAGAGTAGTAGTCGGCTTGGAAACTACTAGAGATGAGATGGGCGGTTGCCCTTATACACTTGCCCGCTATGACAGTCCTAGTGACTAATCACGGCGTCCAAAGACTTGTTTAGGAGTAGTCTCTCCATTCATATACTTATGCCAAATCCAGTACCTAGTTTTGCGTAGTACTGTGGTAGCTAAAGTTGTGGGTTAGGCACCCACACAGCCCCCGCCCTCAACCCGGACGGGTGGGTATCAGATCACCTTACCAGCGATCAGGCCCCGCGCAGAGCGCGAGGAAGAGCAGCACCGTGACGATGAGTCCAACGAACGCCAAAACGGCGGCTCCAGCCTGCTCACAAGCTGTGGGAGCTGGTGCCACCCTACGAGAGGGAGAGGTCACCTCGGGGGTCTCCTTCTCAGGGTGCATCTCCTCGAGCGCCTTAACCAAGTCTTCCTCAGCCTTAGCCAGGGCGATGAGGTCTCCTTCATGGGCGGCCTTCTGTATAAGGTCCAAGGCTCTATCGCTCTTTGATTGTAGTAAGCTCATAATTACTCCTTGTGTCTGAGCGTTGATCCACATTCATATACTTATGCCAAATCAGCTATCCCGTTTTGCGCGAAGAACTCCAGGTTTAGCTGTACCTCTTCACCCCACCAGACTGCCTCATCCGAGTGCGCCCTTACCTCGTCCTCCATGATGGGATGTACTAGTATTGACACACCATACTCCTCAGCTATATAGCTAAGGTTGAGATCCCGCAGTTGTTCGTCCGTGGCTATAAGCCCAACTTGGGCCTCTGGGTGCGGACCCGCCGGACCAGCCTCGTCTTCTAGTACCTCCAGATGATACATTTCCAGAGCCGCGGCTTTTCTACGGCTACCGTATATGTGTATGTGCATTAGTCTCCTTACTTGCGCGCTCCATCCAGTCAGCCACACCCAGCATCCTGTACAGCTCGTAGGCGGCCTTCAGATCAAACGTCTGATCCAGCATAGTCCAAGTACAAAGCAGGGTTGAGTACCTACGCTGAGCCCAGAACTTGTACTTGCCCAGGTCGATCACACAGATAGGCTCCTCCATACTGAGGTCCAAATCCCAGCAGTGCTTAAGCATCTCTCTACTAGTCTTAAGTAACTCCTTGTTGAGGAACTCTTTGAACTCGTCCCAGAGCTCCTCAGTATCTCCGTAGTAGGAGACTTTGTGAATTGTGTCTAGCCATCCTGGACGGCATTCTCGGTCTTCCTGGAATACGTTGACCATCCCGTATTGGGAAACTACTCCGGGCTCCTGTACTTTATCGTGGCGGATGCACCACTTTAGATCCTTATCCATCATTTGTGCTCCATGATGTAGTTGCTCACGCGCTGCTTCCACTCGCCTGCGCTAGAGAATGATTTGACCGTTGCTGGCATGTCTGCCTTTTTTAGCTCCCCAATTGCAGCTACCTCGATGAGGTGCCTATTTCTGGAGATATGCACCCACTTCCCGTGCTTGGTGAAGTACAGACCTCCTAGCCTGTATACGCCGGGGCAGTGAACTGTTGAGCCTGTAGGTGGGTACGTACCTACAGTACTTTCCAACTTGCCAACCTGATCCTGCAGGCTGATGATGTACCCAAATAGAAATCTGATATTGCTGCTTACCCTGAAGCAGTTTTGAACCTGAGATACCTCAAAGGCCTTAGTGGGCTGAGGCTCCTCAGGGTCCAGAAACTGGAGTACAGCCAGTAGTAGAGAATCCGGTAGAGTGTTCGGTAACTGGAAGTTGCAGTACAGCCACAGCTGCCGTGTACCCTTAGGATCTCCCTTAGGGTCATATATGTATAGGTCCCCAGCCGTGTGGACCAGTGTGTATGTATCGAGCATAAAACTCCTTTCTATACATAGGCTTATGACATAATGTTTACTGGAGGTGCGCTGTGGTTGATTACGATGTAAAAATGCAAGACAGGACCCTGGCCATAGTCCTACTAGACCTTATTGGCAGTACCCAATTCGTTCAGAAGGTGGGGGCGCAGAGGGCTGCGCAGCACTTTCAGTACCACGACAGACTGGCCAGATCTCTAGTCTACAAATTCAATGGGAGAGAGATAGACCGCTCTGATGGGTTCTTGCTCAGCTTTGACCGGGTAATAGACGCAGTGAACTTTGCTCTGCATTACCAGATAGCCGTACCACCCAGAACTCACTTGAACGCTCGTATAGGCATACACTGGGGCACCATAGTAGAGGTCATACAGGATGACGTATTTGTGGCAGCTAATGCCAAACGAGTGGAGCTTGAGGGGATAAGCAAAAACATAGCAGCTAGAACTATGTCTCTCTGCCAGGCGAAGCAGGTATTACTAACTAAACAAGCTATGTATCTTCTCAAGGGTAGAACTAATACTTACACCCCCAAGGGCACCAGGTACGCGTGCATGGGACTGTACAAGTTCAAGGGTGTAAAGAGACCGATGGAGATATACGCCGTGGGAGATACTATAGAGAGCCTACAACCACCACCAGGCAGCGAAAAGGTAAAGAGAGTAGGTGGACCCAAGAAGATCAAGAGCAGAGCAAGAGACCGTAAAATAATGGAGTGGGTGAGGTGGTTACTCTGGAAGCTGTTCTACATCAACTTAATATATTACTGCATACTCTGGTTTAAGTTTGTGTCGTATCCACACAACAGAGAGATCTGGGGAATACACTACTTCGATTGGGTCGATTACATAACATGGCTATATAGGTTGGTTGTATATGGACAAGGCTGAGCAGTCACATAAAGAGAAGAATCAGATAGATAAAGCACGTAGAGGCTGGTGGTTCAGCGTAGTATTCTTGCTGATCATAGTGGGTCTCATACTGTTCCTAACCTATGTAAAAATAGTTGACGAGAACCGTGACGTGCTTATTGGTATACTTGGTGTGCTCACAGGTAGCATTAGCTCTATGATGGCTATAGCTAGTGGTAGAGACCCAGCAGAAGTCGACGAACTAAAAGATAAGCTAGCGGCGGCTAACGCGGATAGAGCAGCTCTCATATCTCGCCTAAGAGATTCACAGATACAGCTAGAGTTAAGAACCCAGCAGATCTGCGAGCTCCAAGAAGCGATGAT
>Ga0160423_10001836_pt1 | contig 17744 bp, 18 predicted proteins | sample CRUFie14St8metaG_FD_108191 | JGI IMG/M metagenome (GOLD analysis project Ga0160423, IMG submission 108191) | Marine microbial communities from the Costa Rica Dome - CRUD Field 142mm St8 metaG | ecosystem: Environmental > Aquatic > Marine > Oceanic > Photic zone | place: Costa Rica: the Eastern... | reverse complement strand
TAATCTTTTTTTTCGTATTGTTTTATTAAACCCTGAACTTCGTGTTTTGGTAAGGGCTCTACAAAACCATCATTTCTATCCCAAACCTCTTTTTGCCAACCGTCAGGACTTTTCTTTTTGGCTAAGGTTGCAAAGGCAGTCAAAGCGTTATTTCTATAACCACCTTCACAACCATTACGAATTAAGGCTTGAAGACACGGCGGGTACTGGTCAAAGCCTTCTTCCGCAATATGTGAATCATGAGTTTTAATCTCATGAAATTGTTTTTCAGTTAACCTAAATTTTTGAACCCACTCAAACCAGTCATGAATGGAAATACCCATACCATTATCGTTAAGTGCATATCTGGTGCTTCTTGCTGCTTGTTGATAGGGTATATTAAGCCAATTACCCAAATCGTTCTTATGAACTTTAATTTGACGCTGTTTTGGAAAGATCTCACAGCTAGATAGCCCTAGATCGGTCGCTAATACCCCTAATTTTTCGATCATGTCAGATGCAGGGATTGGGGTCAAAACATGTAGAAATAGGTGTATACCGCCTGATTTGGAGCGATATGGCACCATTGGGTAGCTTCTCTCTCTTATTTTTTTTAATAAATGTCTAAAATCAGAATCGTATTTATCTACGTCTATACAACCCCAAAAACAGGTGTTGTCTTCTCTAATAGGAATAACTCCTAAATTAATTTCGCCGTTTAAATGTTGTTGAAATAATTCTTTTGTGACAGGGGCCCGCTTAGTTGTAGCGCGCCCCTTCTCTTTACCAGTTCTATTATCTTTAGATCCTTCAAGAAAATATTCGCCATAGGCACTATCTAACCCTTGAAAGACCTCGATAAATTTGTCGAGCATTAAAATATTTTATTTGTATTCTCTTCAATAAAATCAGATTCATCTTCATGCTTGACTACCACACCTTTTGAACAAGTCCTGTAAAACTCAGATGCAGTTTTTAATGTTAATTCATTTTCAACCGTTCCCGCATGATTGATAATCCAACTAGTCCAAGAACCTTTATTATTAGTTTCTTGAGTAGTAGTAAGTCTATAAGAATGAAAAAAAGATGGTGGACTTACAAATTGCCCTCCATTATTTTTCAATTTAGGCATAGATTTCATCATAGAATTCCACTTTCTTGATTTCTTTGCCTGTGTTCTAGACATGGTTATTAATCCAGTTGTATCTGGTGTACCGTCGTCATTTAAAACTAATACAAAGTGATAATTTGTACCCTCAATATAGTTTCCATTTTCTAAAACATCTCTATTATCTGCAGGACTACGTTTTGTTTTCGATAAAATATCTGAATCTGCAGGATAACTAGTTACTGGTGCCGTTTGTCCTTGACCCCTTTGTTGCCATTCTACATATTCAAATTTATAAAAACAAGGAACACATAAAATACCTTGAGTGCCATCATACAATTTTTTTGTGATTGTATTTGCAATCATACCAGTGTCAGCACCCTCTATATATTTCTCGTTTTGTTTTTTTCTCTCTGGCGATGCATCAGATATCAATTTTATAAAAGGCATCGACATATTTTCGGAAGTGATATTTTCTAATCCAGCACCTCCAAACTCATCTAAGTAGTTATTAGCTACCGCAAAGTTAGGCTTTTGTACTACTTCATTAGCCTTACTGGATTTTTTTTGTTGTACTTGTGACATACTTATCCTTATTTTATTGTTGTTTCGTTAGCTATATAAACTCCAAACAATTCATCTGGAATATCTTTACCTGATTCTGTCATATCTTTAATCCAGGCAGATAAAGTTGAATGATGAACGCCTTCTTTAAAGTTTGGATTCATACCATTGTTACGCAAATTCGCTAACATTCTTTGCGCTTTGTCAGACTCACCCATACCAAAACTTGCTGACACTTCTGTTTTGATAATATCTCCATGACCCTGTTTCCTTAACCATTTATGAGCCAAAGCTTGATTAGCTTTAGAGATATACCCTCTATACTTCAAATTATAACTTATTGTACCAAAGGGAGTTTTTATAGCATCTACACCCATCTCTTGTAAAAATTTTGGTATCTGCTCTTCAGAAATATTTTGTGCCTTACTTTTTAAACTTTTAAGGCTTTTTTCGGCATTTTCTATTTCTTTCTTAGTATCAACCAATGTTTTTGCTAAATCGACAAGTTTAGATGTTTTTTCTTTATCCACGTTTTTCAGTGAATCTAGCATAGGATCTACCATTTTTTTCTCCTTTGATTTGTAAATAAACTATTGATTTTCAAAGTCAAGTGAAATAAATAAATTTTGTGGTAGCTAGATATAAATTTAAGACAGAACCTTTTGCACATCAACGAAAAGCTTTAGAGTCTTGTTGGGATAAAGAATCTTTTGCTTTGTTTATGGAAATGGGTACTGGTAAAACTAAAGTTCTAATAGATAACATAGGCGTTTTATTTACCACCCGTGATATTGATAGTGCTCTAATTATAGCAACAAAATCTGTCTATACTATTTGGGTAAATGATGAAATTCCAAAACATATTAATATACCTCATGAGGTTTGTTTATGGAAACCTACTTCAGAAAAAAAGACTAAAAAATTTATTCAAACACCATCTCAAAAATGTAAGATACTTGTTATGAATGTTGAAGCTTTTTCTACAAAAAAAGGTTTTGATATTGCCTGTGATTTTTTACAAACACATGATGCTTTAGTAGGAATTGACGAATCATCTACAATTAAAAATATTAAAGCAAAAAGAACAAAAAATTTAATTAAACTTAGACCTTTATCAAAATACAGGAGAATACTAACTGGTACACCTGTAACTAAATCACCAATTGATATCTATAGCCAATGTGAATTTTTAGATCCAAAACATTTAGGCTTTCCAACATTTACAGCATTTAAAAATAGATATTGTATCTTTGAAATGATGCATTCATATGGAGATAAACAGATAGCTATACCCGTAGGTTTTAAAAATTTAGAAGAGTTAGAAAATAAAATTAAAAAATTTTCTTTTAGAGTTCGTAAAGAAGAGTGTTTAGATCTACCTTCTAAATTGTATGCAAAACGTGTAGTTCATTTAACAGATGAACAGAAAAAATTATATGAAGAATTAAAACAACAGGCTCATACAAATCTTCAAGGAGACTATATGACTGTTAATAACGCTATGACTGAAATAATAAGATTACATCAAATTACAGCAGGTTTTTTTAAAGGTGAGTCATCAGTAATTCAAAAATTAGAAAATAACAAAATGAAAACTTTGTTTGAAATATTAGAAGAATCAGATGCTAAAACAATTGTTTGGGCTAACTGGGTTCATAACATAGAAGATATTACCTCTAAACTAAGAGAAAAATATGGGCCAGAGTCCGTGGTCAATTTTTATGGAGCTGTTAGTAGTGATGATAGATCTAAAGCTATCAAACTGTTTCAAGAAGACTCTAAATGTAGATTTTTTGTAGCTAATCCGTCCACAGGTGGATATGGTTTAACATTGACTGCTGCTACATTAGTTATTTATTATTCTAATAGTTTTGATGCTGAACATAGATTACAGTCTGAAGAAAGAGCTCATCGTATTGGCCAGAAACAAAAAGTGACTTACATTGATTTAATTACTGAGGGGACTGTTGATGAGAAGATTGTTCGTTCTCTGAAGTCGAAGTTTCGTCTTTCTGCTCAGACTCTTGGTGAAGTTGTTCGGACTTGGTTATAGTTACATAATCGTCATATTTTTTCCACCAGTCTTGTTTTGCTTGTTCATACCTATCTCCAAAAACTTCAAACTTTTGAAATAACAAACCTCTCGTGCACATTAATATTACTCCACCTTCTATTGGTCCGTAATGTTCTGTATGCGCTTCTCCGTATGCAGCTAGTTGTGTAAAATAATCTTGTATTTTAGAATAATGTTCTTGTGCAGGTTTATTACTTTGTTTGAAGTCAATAATTACAGGTTTACCGTCATATAAAGCCACAAGATCTGTAGCACCTGCATATTTATCAGTATGTCTTAAAGATATTTCAGAGCCCCATACTTCTGTTATAGGTTTAAAACCATGTTTGACTATTTCTAAAGCCATTAATCTGGCTTGTTGTCCTTGAGGAGATACGGATTCATATCGTTTTCCCTCAACATAATATTCTAAATATTTATGCATCTCGGTTCCAATTAAGGATGCTTCATTTTTTATTCGTTCTGCCTCTTCAATACCAATTTTTTCTTGCCATTTTTTTAACCATTCTTTGTCTTTTGTTTTGTCTAATATTGTAGTAACTGAGGGAAGTTTTTTATCACCAACTAAATAGGATCTACCAGATTTTTTAGTCTCTCTATCGTAATGTTCGTAATCGTATTTTTTAATGAGCACGATGTATATTTACTGCATCATATCCATAAGTAAAGTTAAAAGTACAGCTCCCATACCTCCAACTATCCAATATTCTAATCTTTTAATTCTTTCTTTCATTTCTTTGATTTGATCAAAGGTTTGTTTTTGCATAATTCTGCAAAGTTTTTCATGATCTTCGATTCTTTGAATAGCAGATTTTTTAGCCATTATACCTGTCTTCGTGATGCAATGAGTTGACCAAGTTCATCTCTTGGGAAAGCTGTTGCATAATCTTGTGGAGCTATTGTTTGATTTATAGCAGGTGCTTGACCTCCTACAGGTAAACCAGGCAATCTAGGTAAAGACGATGTAAGTGGGCCTTGGGCCATGTTCTGTAGTCCTTCTGCCATTATTTGTGCTTCGCTTTCATTCACTGGAGCGCCACCAATAATTGAAACTACATCTTCCATTTCAGGTGGTGGTAAAACTTTAGCAAGATCCTTTTCAGGAACTTCTGGGAAAAATCTATCATAATCTTGTTTATTCATATTAATATCCTTTGGTGGTTCTGCATCATATTCTGTAGTGCTTAATCTTTCTAATAACTGTTGTGTCCCAATGTCTTTACCACCATAGACTATAGGATCATTAGGATACTCATTTCTAAATGTAGAAATCATATCTATTATAGCTCTATTCATTAAAGGTAAAGCAACACTTGGAATTTTACCTTCATCTAAAAGTTGTATGTATGTTTTGAAAGTAGATCCTACTTTTTCCATAACTTTAGGAGAAGATAATATTTTGTTAGTTCTATTGCCTAAAAATAACATTAAAGCTGTACCAGGTAAACTTAAACCGTACATACCACCAGCTACAGCAGCACCTGGCCCTGTAAGTACAAGTCTTCTAGCTAAAAATGTAGAAGCATTTGGAATATCATAACTGTTAAGAGCATCAACGTAAGTCAATAATTCATCAAGTTGATTTGTCATTTTTTTTCCTGCTTTTTCTCCAAAAATCATTTGTATTTTTTTCTTATATTCTTCTGTAGGAAATACTAAATTTCTAAATTCTTCTGGATCAAATTTTAAATTACCATGAAAAACAATATCTTCACCAGGATTTGCTTTTTTAATGTCATCTAGAGTACGTCCTGGTAACCTTTGTAAATTGAATTGTTTATCTTTCATTAACATTTTTTCAATGAAACTATCATTTTGAGCTACTTTAAAAGATTTTTGATAAGCGTCTGCCAAATATGAACTAAATAATCTTCTTAATGAATCATTTCCTGCTTTAGTTCCTTTTTTAACAAATTCAAATTGTTGTGTAACAGGGTTAAATTTATGTACATCTGCCTCAACAAGTTTTTGTAAATCAGTTATTGCATCAAAACTTTGTCTTGCAGCTCCAGATTGGAATACATTTTTAGATATCATTTGAGCTAATTGATCTTTGTTAATTCTACCCGATTCTACAAATCCAGCTAATTGTTTTTCACTAAATAAATTTTTGTCAAAAGCCTGTCCAAATCTATTTGCCAACGATGTTTGAAATGAAATTATATTATTTTGGTAAAAGTTATTTGCATCTAAAAGTTGAGTTCTTAATCTGTCAATAGCTTCAGCGTTAAGTTTCATGCCTCTTGCACCTTCAATATCACCAATTTTTACTTTGGTGGGGTCTGCAGGTTGTAAAATATTATTAGCTATGTTTGCATCCTGAGGAGGATATTTCAAATATATTTCTTCTGTAGGGTTTAATTTTACTGATGAAAAATCTTTTTCTAAAGCTTTTTTCATATCTTTATAAGTACCTATTAATTCTAAATTTTTTGGAGAGTTAGCAACAGCTCTGTTTAGCATAATTTGCAATTCTAAAAATTCGTTAGGTGAAATTTTTCTGTTTGCCTTAATTAATGATTCATATGCCTGTCTAAATCGCCCAATAGGAGTTTGTAATAAATCATTATCTATTGTCATTTTAAATTCAGCTGGTGCAAAATCATTAGCTAACAATGAATTATAATACTTTCTTGAAAAATTAAGATCTATCATCATTGGATCTCCAAACTGTTTGGACATAGATCTAAAACTATCATACATAGAATCAGACATTCCTCTAAATCTAACAAAATTATCGGACATTTGTTTTGCAATATCATCTGATACTGAAGCTAACTCAGCCATATGCATATTAGGTTGCAAATTAAAATTCTTTTCAAAAGCTTGTGTAAATTCTCTGTATCTCGCTTCTTTTGCAGCCATTGCTGGATTCCCTACAAAAGGTAACTGACCAAATACTTTGTTAAAAGCTTTTACAACTCTACCACCTATTGAATTAGGATCTGCCATCTCTAAATAAGATGCTTCTAAGCCATTCTTTTCAGCAATTGCTTTAATTGTTTTTGCATAATCTCCTTCTATACCTAAAAACTTTCTTACTGCATAACCTGCGCCAAACGCAGCAGGTGCTAATAATTCAGCTGCAGCTCCCCAAGCTAAACCTACTGCAAAATCATCAGCAGCTCTTAAAAATGGATTTTGTTCTAAGTCTTCCTTATATCCAGAAGATGTTATACCTTCTTTAGCTCTTATAATATCATCTGCTACATCATACGCTAAACCACCTGCAGAATATCCCAATGCTCCAGCTACAACTGGTCTTAGTATAGCGGATACTGGCTCAGGTAAATTTTTAGCAGTTCCACCTAATTTATTTAATGCATTAGCAAATTGATTTGTGCTTTTCTTGGTAAACACTTCTTTTAGTTTACCTATCTGACCTGAAAATTTTGTTGGATTTGCAAGCACTTGTGCTAATCTTTTTCGGTCCATCATCAATTGAGTTGCAAAAAAACCCATGTCGAATATTGTTTTCACCATATCTCTATTAAGAATATCACCTGTTTTAGCTCTTATAGGATCTTCTTCGTATGATTTTTGTTTAGCTAACTCTTCAGCAACCTTAGTCTGTCTTTCTAATATTTCACCTATGGGCTTTGTTTGAATAACACCTTTCTTTTGAAGACCATCTAAAATCTGCAAACGATCTCTATCCAAACCTCTAAGGTCTAGTTGATTAGAATTAATTAAATCTGCTACTTGTTGTGGTGTCATTATTTTTTAATAATTCCTTGCAAGTTATTTTGATTAAACATTTTTTCAAACATTTCTTGGTCTTGATTATTTTGTTGATCAAAACCCTCTACAAATTTATTTATATTTTTTTGACTTTCACTAACTAATTGTGAAGCGTAATCTTTATCTATAGCATCGAGTTCCATTGGATTATAATAGTAAATATCTTTCCAAGTGTTTCTAATACCACCTATTCTATTTTTGAACTTTTCGTTTACTTTTTGATATGCTGTAATTATCTCCATTGGGTTATTATCAATAAAAGGAAGATATCCAATAGTATTACCTAATCTTTTTTCAGCTCTTTCAATATCGGCTACAGCTAAACGGTCTTTATCTTTTAGTGTTTGAGCTAAAGCATATGTAGATAACAATTCAAGTGTTTCTATCATTGCCTGTGCTTGAATTTCTTCAGTTGCGGAATCTAAATCTTTAGATGTGTCATTTATTTTATCAAAAAGTTTGTTTAACTTTGATTCAGCAGCTTCATCTACCTGACCACCATTTCTTTTAAAATTTTCTAAACTTTGTTTTTCATTATCAGCTAGTTTTAAAACTGTTTCTCTATATGAATTTGAGTTTGTAGCAGATTTAAAAAGTTCAAAGCCTTTTAAAAAAATTTTTTTATAACCACCTCTAACTCCAATTAAGTCTGGGTTTTTAGCTGCAACATCTATAAACATACTAGTATATAAATCTCCTGATTTTACAGCTTTATATTCAGCTAATAATTTAGCTTTGTTTGCTACATTATCTTTAATGTCAACTTGACCAACAACTTGTCCTGGATCTACAAAATATCTTATAGATTTATCACCGAGAGTATCGTAAACAAGATAAGATCCATCATCTGTAACTGATGCTGGGACTGGATCAGAAATCTCCCCATCTGCTTTTCTATACCTTATTTTCATTGAAGGAGGTTTAATCTTACCTTGTTTCTTATCATTATCTAACAATAATTTAGCTAATGTTAACTCATCTTGCTCTCTTTCTCTTTCTAAAGCTAATGCCATAGGTATTACATTTTTACCAGCTTGACCTAATACATCTAAAAATCCTCTTACACCCTGTTGATCAGTTTTACCTGATAGAAGATTTGCTGCTAATTGTAACAACAAAAGTCTACCCGATTTATTGTACCCTCTCTCACCCATGACATCTCTTGCTGCATCCATAGCTTCAGACAATCTAGTCATTTTACCTTGTTTTCTAGCTTCTGATTCTAAATCATTGAAGACTTTTTCAGAATTTTTTATTAATTTTTTTTGATCTTCAACTAAAACTTGAGCATCATTTCTATTTTTTTCTGGTGGTTTATTTTCTATTTCTTTTTCTATTTTTGGTGTTAAATTAGATCCAACTCTTTCAATGGTTTCTGCGCCTGTTTCTCTATCATCAGTTTTAACTTGATCTTCAAACTGTAAATTTAATCTTTGAGTAAGTGGTGAATTAACATTTAATTGATTTGCTTCTTTTAAAAGATCCACAGTGCTCCTATTCTCAGGTATTTGATCATAGTCCATTATGCCTGGATATTCACCTTCTACTAATCTTTTAAGTTGAGCTCTATCTTTTACTGATTGAGGAGTCATAGCGTCCGCTATTGAATACATTACCATAGGGGCCACTAAAGGGGCCGTGTATGGATTTGTTAAACCCATAACTCCTAAACTTCTCGTAGCCAAACCCCTAGCCATAGCTGTTGGATTTTTAATAGTGTTTAATGCTGATATGCCTGCTTGATTTATACCCTTCATAGTAAAAGGAGATGCTGGTACTTCACCTCCTAATTTTAATTTGAGTATACCTTTTTTGTATAATTTTCTGTCTTTTAATTTTGCCATTATCCTCTGCTTGCATTAGGGGCTAACGCAGCATAAGCTCCGATACCAGTTCCTAATGCTTGAGCAAAAGGTGAACCTTGTGGTGCAAAGCCCTGAGTTACTGTAGATTGTGTAGAGGGTGCTCCTCTTTGAATATCTGAAACAAAAGATAATCTTTGATATGGGTCGGTTATTCTCTGTAATTCGTTTTGTCTTGCTGCCTCCAATTGAGCTTGTTCAACACCTCTTTCTAAACCACCTGTAGCGAGTAAATTTTGAATGTCACCCTGTTGTTGTCTCATTCTTGCATCACCTGCTGCTAATCCAGTTTGTGCCTGTAACTGCTGGCTTTGTTGGAACGCATTTAATGCACCTTGAAAAGCTCGTCCTTGTGCTAAACCAATTTCAGACAGCCTAGCTCTTTCTTGTTCAGCTCTTTGAACACCTTCTCTTCCTCCACCAAAAGCACCCGCACGAACTGCTTGATTCGCAACTTGTTGTTGTCCTAATTGAGCCTGCCTGTTTATTTCATCAGTAATAAAAGACTGATATGGATTTAAAAAATTTTGAAATTGCTGTGAAGTTGGATCTAAAGCTGCTGCTGATTCGGCCGCAGCGATTGAACTTAAACCAGCACCTGTTCCTGTACGTGCTCTACTTATTGCATCTCGTTCAGCACCCGTTAATGCAGCAACTTGAAAATCAGGTAAATTTAAAGGGTCACCTGCTAATATGGCTGCATCATCAATAAGACCTAATCTTCTAGCTTCAATTTCTGGAGCTTCTCTAATAGTTTGTACGTTTGTAGTGTCCGCGGGTGCACCGCCTCCACCTCCTCCACCTGACATTATACGTGACCTCCTATAAATTTATCCATTTGCACATGATTAAAATGAAAACCTAATGGCTCTAACATTTTTTTCCAACCTGGTCTTCCATAAACCTCTAGCTTTCTACATCCACAATTTTCAAAAGCCCATTTTTCAAAAACATTAATTTTATCCACCCATAAATTTAAATCACTACCCGTTGCAATATTTACAACACCCACATTATAATTAGGGTACTGAGCTATTTCTGAGATACAAACTCCTTTAAAATTATCCTCTTTATCAACTGTAACCCAAAGTTGTTTAATACCTTTTTTACACATTTCTTTAATATGTAAATGATCCATTAATGTTTTACCTTTGTGGTTTCTCTCTAAAGCAGATTGCACTTTATCTTTTACCAAAGGCCATACTTTATCAATCTCTTCAGGTTTAAATTGTATTAAATACATTATGCACTTTCAGCTAATTTTTCTAAGTCAGACATTTGTTTATAAAAAAATCTAGCGCCTAATTCTCTTTGTTCTTTTTTATCTTTACCACCCATAGCTTTACCAGCACCTAAAACTGATTTAGCTTTTGTAACAAATTCGCCGTCAGCTAATTGAGCTAACATTGTATCTTTATTACCTGAACCTTTACCAGTCTCGTCTACAACCATTTTTCCAGATGTTCTTTCATAATTAGATGTATCATTTTCATCTCTTTTTAATTTTGAAGGTAATACATCTACAATATCTCCTTTATTAAATTCTTGCATTCTTGGCTCATTTGCAGATCTAGATCTTACAGTCTCCATTAGTTCTTGAATTGCTGCAGGAGCATCTGGTGCAGTAGGGATTCTAACTTGTCCTGGACTCTGTGTTAAACCTAATATACCTTGTATATCAGATACATCCATTTCAGTTTCGTTTGTCATTTGTGTTAATACCTCTTTAGCCCTTTGCACATCAGCGATAGTTAATCTATCTTTATCTCTCATTGTGGTTGCATATTCAATTGCAGTCTTATCAGGATCTTCTTTAAATTTCATGACAAAATCTCTTTTTATTCTTGAAGGTAACTCCATTGATGTTTTTAAATCCATTGATGTTTTTTTAGGAGAAGAAACTTCAACTACTTCAGTATCAACTATTCTTTTAGGTCTTCTCATTGTAGCTTTCATTGCCATTTTTTCTGGATCACTAATTGATTCTTCAAATCGTTTCATTAAGTTTGCAACAATCCCTGGTCCGTCGGCCATGCTTTGTTGTTGCATATCAAATTGTAACATTTCATCGTCAGGTGACATCATTGCTGCATCAGCAATACCACCTTCTTGCATCCCTGAATATGGTGATCCTTCAGGATATTTTGTGTAATCGGGGCCATATTGCCCTGAAAGTGGTTGAAACATTTTTTGATCAGATGCATAAAATTTATTATACCCTGGATATTTTGGTTTAGGAGGATCTTTGGGGTCAAATAAACCTGCAGCATAAGCAGTTCCTCCAAGACCAGCTGCGCCTAATCCAAGTCTAAATCTAGAAAGTTTTTTTGGATCACTAGGATCTCTAAAAGGTTTTTCAATTTTAGTAAATAAACTTCCTAATTTATCACCAAATGTTTGTTTTCCAACTTTCTCCTTTGACAGCTCTTTTAGCATTTCTTGTTCAGCAGCTTTATTTACTTGACCTTGTACAACTTGATCAGTTGCCATACTACCAATTCCTTTATCTGCACCAGCTACCTCAACACCTGGCACCTTACTAAACGCATATGCCATTGCTGCATCTTTAACTGTTGATTTTAATAAGTCGGATCCTCTTTTACCTTGTAATGCATTTATACCACCAGATATAAGTGCTGCCATTAGAACTGGATTCATATTTTATTTAGCTCCTGTAAATACGTATTTATGTAAATTTACTCAATTTTAGCGCATTCGTCAATGAACTTGGCTTTGAAAGGATAGTTACCGTGATGCGCTATTTCAGAGTCTATAAGCGCGAATATACGCCCCCCTGCCTTTCTAAACCTATCACAAAATGCAAAGTCTTCACCTACTATTTTACCTTCTTCTCTATCAAATTCAGTGTCCCAAAAATTGTATGAGTTAGCCGAATCTTTTACGTTTTCATTTATAAGGTGATTTTGTTTTACTTTTAAATCTGGATAAAACTTTATCATTCTTTCTATAGCTTCACGTTTTAACAACATACATCCTGCGGGGCCTCTTTCTATCTCCATCCAACCATTCTCAATGTTAAATTCATCTTCATTTATAACTTTCATTGGAAAATGAAAACCCCCTTTGTTGACTGGAATCTTATGACTTTGATATAATTCTCTTGCTTTTTTCCAATCAATCCATTTCATTGGATATGGTATTAAAGTAACTTCTTCATCAGCTTCTATCATTTTAAATATATCTTGTTCATTGAATTGTATGTCAGTGTCTACAAACAACATGTGAGTACAGTCTGAATGTAAAAATGCTGCCGTGCATGCGTTCCTACCAAATGTTACAATAGAACTTTTATGTAAATGTAAAGTTATACCAACCTTTCTTTTATTACACTCTGATTGTAATGCAAAAACTGAACGCATATAATGTATATCAACAAGGCCAGTTGTTGGTGATGTTAAATATAATCTTGTCATTTTTTTTCAAACTCATCCATATATCTACCTATATACTGATGCTCACCAACATGCATTATATATTCATCTACTAGTGCATGTATTTTACCTCCAGTTTCTAACCATAACTTACAAAAACCAAAATCTTCACCCATGTAGGTTTGAGTTTTTTTATCATGCACAGTGTCAAAAAAATTATAATAGTTTGGTTTTTCTTCATATTGTCCATTAATTACAGATTTTTGTTTTATTTTTCTATCTGGATATGTGTTAATTAATTTTTTAAAAACAGATCGTTTTATTAAAAGACAACCCGCAGGAGCATGTGTTATTTCTATTACACCGTCTTTCATACTTATTTGATCTGAATTAGGTATTCTTACTGGGTATGTGCATCCCGCTGTTTCCATATCTTGTTCATTATTTATTAAACCCATATCAAAACGTTCTTTAAGTTTCATCCATTGTATACTTTTTAAAGGATAAGGAACACATATAACATCTTTATTAGAAGCAATCATTTTTTCTATAACATGAGTACCTATAGCGATATCTGAATCAAGAAATAATAAATAGTTACATTTTGTTTCAAGAAAAGAAGCAACTGTTAAATTTCTTCCTTGGGTAATTAATGAAGATTTATGCATTAAAAAAGATACATTTTTACCCTTTTTTAAAAAATCTTTTTGTATTTCTAATAAACATTGCGTGTAATGAATTGATACATCCGAATGAACGGGCGTACCTACACACAGTTTTACATCATCATCTGTTTTATCTTTTGTAAACCATATTGGTTTAGATGGATCTTGTGTGGTCACATTAACTTCTTTTATTGTTTGATATGTGTCTTCGTTAGACCAATTTTTACTTTTTTGCATTTATTATATTACTTAAGAAATTATTCCATTCTATAGCTCTTTTATCCCAACTGTAATATTTTTTATAAAAAGCTTGTTGCATATCTAGGTTCTCTTGTATTACCTTTTCATGTAAAGTTTCTGCAGCCATTTCTATCGCAAAAGCAAAAGTTTTTGATAAAAGTTTTAAATCTTTTGTATAAGTTACATACATAGGAAACTCAGAACACGTTTCGTATAAAGCACCAAAATTTGTAACAATTGTGTATAAACCAGCAGACATACATTCTATCGCTGATATGCATGATGTTTCTTCAAAAATACTTGGATACACATACATATTATAATTATGTAAGTTTTTTAAAATATAATTGTTACCTTTATAGCCGATATAATTTACATTAGGTAATTGAGCTGCTTGTTTGTACAATTCGATATACTTATCGTCATTTTGTTTTTTAAAATCATCACCATAAACTTGTGTAGAGCTGTACACATCACATGTAATAAGTGGATTTTTTACTAACTGCATTGCACCTAATAAAACCGATAGTCCCCGCCATGGAGTATTTTGATGTATTATTCTAATTTTGTCACCTTTTTTATAAGGCTTTCTCTCAGTAAAATTAGTTATGCCATTTTTAATTACATGACATTTTTCAGTTGGTATATCAAAAGCCATTCTGAATTTTTCATATGTCCAGTTACTATTAAAAACATACCAATCATATTTATTATGATTAGTTTTCTGACTAAACCATGGTGCTATATTTGGTTGATCGTATGAATTTTTTTGCCAAAGTATATTTGGTTTACTTGAGTGTAATGGTATTCTTTCAGGAACAGAAGTTGTTATTTGAACTTTATCTAGTAAATTTTTATCAGCGTATTGTTCTAAAAATCCTAGCTGAAGTTCAGTGCCACCTTGGGGATTCATTACTTGGTTGTACCAAATAAATCTAGTGATGCAACTGTTATTTTTTGATTAACTTGTAGATCTTCATTAGTTGTATCAGTATTCGGATCAGCAACATCAGAATCAAAATCTTGTTTGGAACCATATTTTTTTCCAGTTCTTTTATTCAAAACTTCTTCTTCTGATTTTGCTGGTAATACTGGAACTTCTTTACCATCTATCATTATTGTTTTCATTGATGTCTTCCTTGTCTGTTGTATTTCTTATAACTTCTTTTCTCATCTTTTGAAAGATTTTTTTTGTGTCTTCTTGGCCTTTTGCGAGGTTTTGGTCTTGGAGTAAAATTGACAAATTTACGTTTAGCCATTCTCTTGTGATCTATCTATTTGCGCATAATTAATTACACCTTGTATTTTATTACTGCCAGTTGCTGCTTGTATTTTTATTGAATCTCCTGCCTCTAAATTTATTCCTTGAGGAGAAGCATTTACCTGCGATTTGGCAGCTACATCATCTCTAAAAAATTCGTACTCAGTGCTGGAATCAGATGAATCTACTAAATTCATATTAACTAAAATAGCTGATGACGCATCATTGTTTACACAATAAACACTTTTAACAATTAAAGTAGCGCTTGCTGGACAAGTTAAAACAGTATTTAAATTTGTGTCAGCTTGTTTGTATCCTTTATTTTTATATTGTATTGTCATGACATAAAGTAATTAAACGCATCTTGCTCATTTTTCAAGTCTTGTTGATAAGATGTATTTAATTGATTTTCCACTGTTGCTATAGCTTGGTTAATTTGCCTAAAACCCTCTTCTGAATATTCTTTTGGGGGCTCTGGCACATACACATTTATTTTAGCCATTTTTTCTACCTTTTCTTATAGATTCTTTACCTGTTCTAAATATAGAGGCTACCTGAGATTTTCCCATGACTTTAGCACGCTGTTCTCCAACAGTTAAAATTTGTATTTTCCTTGCAAACGGTTTAGATATCTTTTTAACTTTTGCAACAGTTTTACGAGCATCAGCAGGAGTCGCAAACTTAATTCCAACAGTATCCTTAGGATTCTCATCAGTATATAATCTCCTACCAGAACCTTTTGGTTTTTTACCAGTACCAACTTTAGGATCTTTTCTTTTCATTATCTTCTTCCATCTACATTTACATCAGCTCTAAAAGTTCCAAACCTCCAAGTTTCATCGACTTTAGTGTTTTCTATTCTTATATTTGCCAGTCTTCCACGAACTCTAGTGTCAATTTTACTTGTATCAGTTTTTACTGTAAATTCAGCAGTCGTTGAATTTCCAGATATTGGAAAATCTTTTGTATTTAGAGTAACTTTAGCTTCCCCTTGTAAATTTTTAAAATCAGGTAAAAACCTGCTTACTCTTAATAAAAATTGTCCATCTCCTTCTGTTGGTAAATCAAAATCTCCTGATTTTATAAAAGCTGCTATTGCAGATGGCTGTGAGTTTAAATCTACTTTATTTACGCCAACCTCTTGTGCATAATAAGTTGTAGCTCCAAATGTGTTTGTTGCGCCAAATAGATTTGAAGCTGTCGGAACACCAGTCGAATCATATTCTGTTGCATAAGGAACTGCATAAGTAGATGCATCTGCGTATGTGCTTCTTGCTAAAGTCATAGTGCTCCATGTATTTTCTACATAATTATATGTAGCAACTCTATCATTTTGCAAAGAGGGATTATTTAAAGGTGTTCCTTTTGGATAAAACCAATTTATTTCATTAAATAAAGAATTGTGCGCTCCAAAAATAATTTCATTAGAGGCATAATTTACACCTAAATTATCTCCTGTTGTTGTAAAAACAAAATCTTCAATTAAAGATGGTAAAAGTTTGACTGTACCGTCGAATTTAAAAAACCCTCCACCTTTACCCATCCAAAATACTTGACCATCAGCATAAACTGCAGCGTGTTGACCAATACACCCGCAGTTAGAGCCAACTTGTCTTATAGAGAAAGTAAAAGGTGGACCAACAAATTGCATGGTGTAAGCAGCCTGATCAGTTAAAATTAAGTTGTAATCTTTACCAGATACAGCTGATACTATTTTATTACCCGTATCCAATCGAAAAGTTCCAGCAGTATTTGTAGAAGTCGGTGTATAAGTTGTGTAATCTTCTTGATCACTAAACCTAATAAACATAGGATCTTGAGTAGTTGCATCACCTATTGTGGTTTCAGTTCCAAAATGAACAACGTGTCTATCTCTATCAGAAGTAATTGTAAGCCTAGATGCAGTAGGTGCACCAGACATGATTACAGCTCTTCTATCTAATGGATTCGATAAACCTGCATCCCAAACCCAAGTTTTACCATCTTTAATTGTTGCTATGAGTTGCTCTCCAAAATTATCTAGTGACCATGATCCAGGGTCAAGAATTACTTGAGTAGATGTACTACCTTTTCCATAAGCCACTGTTCCCCATGTACTAGTACCCCAACCATATCCATAAGTCTGAATTGTGGGGCCTATCTCAACATAAGGATTTATCACTCCACTACCTGTTGCAGAAGTAGACCCTGTCGCTGCCGAAGGCATTGTTATATCAAAAGTATTAGCAGCAACATTTAAAACTTCGAATGCGTTGTTTTCAAAATCAGTAGCTACAAATCCTGCTCCAGTTGGGGGTGTTACTGATGTAAAAGTTATAAACTCACCTAATGTTAAATTATGTGATGTTTTATTTACTGTAACAGTTGTTGATGTATTTGTTGTTGTAAATGTTGCGCCAGATACAGCTGTGTCTAAAGGAGTTATATCATAAAAAGCATCCTCATAATAAATGTATAATGCTTTAGATGTGCCTAATGCAGCATACTTTCTACCCTCTAAATCATTCCAAGTATGTTGAGCTCTTGCTGGACCTGCTATTGTTTTTTGACCTATTGCTTCGAAACCGCCTATCTTTTCGGGTTGTCCATATCTAAATCTTACAAAATCGCTATCAACCCATTGTCCTTCAGCTCCTGAGGGTGTATCGGATTTATTAATGCCTGGTCTGATTTTAACACTTGTTAAAGGCACACAGTCTCCTAAGTTTTAATTATATAATTTAAAGCAAGATAAGGTTGTAACACAGACATACTATTACCTGAAAAGGATCCATTATGGTTATGTGGTCCACCACCACCTGTGTTTGATGTTAAAAATCTTCTACCAGGATTATCAACTCCTGTATTTCTATTAGTTG
>Ga0160423_10001835_pt1 | contig 17766 bp, 15 predicted proteins | sample CRUFie14St8metaG_FD_108191 | JGI IMG/M metagenome (GOLD analysis project Ga0160423, IMG submission 108191) | Marine microbial communities from the Costa Rica Dome - CRUD Field 142mm St8 metaG | ecosystem: Environmental > Aquatic > Marine > Oceanic > Photic zone | place: Costa Rica: the Eastern... | reverse complement strand
CTGGTAGATGAGTACTCTCAAGGCTTCAACATATCATCAGTCGAGGCGATGGTATCGTTGATCTTTTCGGAAAAATTTGTCGGATTTGCATCATTGTCAGAGAATGGCTGCATAATGCCTGCCTTAGAAGTGTATCTCGACAAAAAAATTGTGGAATGGGATTCAAGAAATGTTCCAGATGATCCCTTGCAATTTGCTCTTTATGGAGTTGAAGAAGGAAAACCCACGTATGCCTATTTCTTCCCAAATACCGAATTTTCCAGTTCAGAGGACAACGGTTTTTTTGATGATGAAGATAAGGCAAGAATTATTTTTTCGGCATGGGCAGAAGGAATGACATTCATTGACGGAAATTATGTTGAATGGTATGTCCGTGATGAAGAAACTGGGGAGTACAAGAAAAAGGACCAATTTGATGATTCGTTCATGTAGAACAATGGCCACCATAACACTAATGTCCACTAATCGCAATAGGAGATAATGGAAAGGCCTAACCTAATACCCATTGCTCAGGTATTAGCAAATCAAAGGGATTGCAGTCGGCCGGTGCAAACGCTACCCATCGATTAGGGTTTGATAGCTCTGGCAATAACAATTCTTTGGACTTCTTGAGTCCCTTCATATATTTGCGTGATTTTAGCATCTCGGAAGAATCTCTCAACAGGGAATTCCTTGGTGTATCCATATCCGCCAAGAACTTGAATTGCGCGCTCAGACACCCACATTGCGGTGTCTCCTGCGTACAACTTTGCCATACTAGCTTCCTTTGTATGACGTGTTCCACCATTCTCATAATGTTCTTCTTTTGCCCAAGATGCCTTGTATACCAGGAGTCTGGCTGCCTCAATTCTAGTGGCCATGTCTGCCAAGTAGGAGGTTATCATTTGGTGGTGTGCGATAGGCTTGCCGAAGGCTTCTCTTTCGTGAGCGTATTTTAGGGCTGATTCATAAGCGCCTTGAGCGATGCCTAGACCTTGTGCTGCGATTCCTATTCGGGAGTTATCCAAAGCATTCATTGCTATTGCGAACCCTTTACCGGACCCTTTCAACACATTCTCGACAGGTACCTTGCAGTTTTCTAGAACTAATGTGCAGGTATCTGATGATCTAATTCCCAATTTATCCTCTTTCTTCCCTACACTAAATCCTTCAAATGATTGTTCCACAATGAATGCTGTTGTTCCGCCATGTCTTTTCGTTCCGTAATCAGGATGGTCAACATCTTTGGCAAATAGAACATAAATTTCGGCTTGGGCTCCGTTTGTTACCCACATCTTTTCGCCATTCAAAACGTAGTGAGTGCCATCTTCAGATAATTTGGCTTTACAAACCATTGCAGCAGCATCGGTTCCAGCTCCTGCTTCAGAAAGTGAGTAAGCGCCTACTTCGCCTGCTGCTAGTCTAGTTAGGTACTTTTGTTTCTGTTCCTCATTACCATGTAGAGCGATGGTTTTAGCACACAAACCGACATGGACACAGAACATCACGGCAAATGAAGGATCTACTCTGGCAAGTTCTTCAATAATTATTGATTCTGAGATATCATCGACTGGATTTCCCCCGTATTCCTCGGGTATTGTAATTCCTTGAAGTCCATACTCAATGAACTGTTTCCATTCCTCTGCAGGAGGTATCTGATTTGCATCTCTGTGCTCTATTGTTGGTGGTAAAACAGACTCTGCAAAGTCTCTGACCATCTCACGAATCATTTGCTGTTCATCTGTCTCCTCGAAGCGCATGTTACACTCCAAATGGTTAGAGCATTTTAGGGATGCGCCTCGGCAATTCACTTTTCCAGTGCGTTCATATATTACCTGTCTTACGGCGCCTTGAGGTTGAGACCATGGATGAAGAGGTCATGGAATTCGGCATTGCACACAGCCGCAAGTACTCTAGGGACCACCTTTGGTACCAAGAAAAGGATGACCGCTTGGTAATTGGCATATCCGATTATCTTGCTGCAGATATAGGAGAAGTACTCCGAGTTATCCTCCCGCACGCTGAGACAGAAGTCGATGAAGAGCAGAATTTGTTCTCAATTTGGACAGCAGAAGAAAAGTTGACATTCCCAAGTCCTTTTGCTGGAGAAATTGCAGAGGTAAACGGAGAAGTAGAGATTAACCCAGAGTTGGTGAACGATTCGCCATACGATTTGGGATGGATTATCATTTTGAATCCACATGATGTGGATATGGAAAATTTGTTGGAACCAGACGAATATGTCGATTTCCTTGCTGAAGGTTAATTCCTGATGTTGGAGTTGATTTTGTTTGGACCTAAATAAGCACGAATTCCAACTAGATGACCTAGTTGAAAGGATAAAGGCAAATGACCTGAAATTGGTTGCTTTACAGGTCCCGGAGGGCCTGAAGATGCAAGCGCTTGAGATGATGGACGAAATAGAAACCGAAACTTCGGCTAGAGTCGTTCTTTCTGCAGACCCTTGTTATGGTGCATGTGACTTAGTACACGACAAAATGCAAAACATAGGGGTAGAATTAGTTGCTCATATGGGCCACTCTCAAATGAATATAGATTCAGGTATGCCGACGGAGTTCATACCTGTAACATATCACGGCAGCCCGGAAATTGCTCCCGTCTTGCCATACCTACACGCCCACAGAGAAATCGCAAGAAGTAGATTAAACGATTCATCAGGTCCAGTTTTATCAGAATTAGAGGCTCTAGACAGATTTGAAGACATGGTTGGTAGAGTTGCGCCGCTCACAGATACCAAGCTTGGCTTGGTAGGAAGCATCCAGCATTTACACCTGCTACCGACTTTCAAAAAACACTTCGAGGATGCTGGTTTTGACGTTACCATCCCAGTTGGAGGAGCGAGACTCACCCTTCCTGGTCAGGTTCTCGGTTGCAATTATTCTGGTGACGATCCCACCGTGGGACACTACATTTTCCTAGGAAGTGGAGACTTCCATCCGATTGGGCTTGTGTTGCATACTGGAAAGCCCCTAGCAATGCTAGACCCGTATTCCGGTGATGCAAAAGAGATGGGAAGGGAGAGAATTGAGAGGATACTCAGACAGCGCTCTGGCCTAATTATGTCATCCATGGACAAAGAAAAGTTTGGCATATTGATAGGAGCAAAACCCGGACAAATGAGAAGGAATCTTGCATTGCGAATGAAAAGAAAACTAGAGAAGCATGGCAAGAAGGGTTTCTTGCTTGCAATGGAACACATAGGTCCTGAATTGATTGACTTTTATCCCGTTGATGTATTTGTCAACACAGCCTGTCCTAGAATTGCAATAGATGACGCTGTAAAATATGCAAAACCGATGATTACACCGTATGAACTTCAAGTTGTTTTAGGTGAAAAGAAATGGGAAAACGGTTACAAGTTTGACCAAATTCACTGATTGTTTTCAATTCTGAAAAAAAGTACCTAAATCCTGATCTGGAACTTTTCGAAACGTAATTTTGGTTAACTGAAGCAAGCCAATAGAATCTTTTGAGTTGAAAGTTCAATAACCATAGACGATAACCATTAGCAATCATGAGTTCATATCTAGACCGCATTGGAGCAGGCCTCATTCTAAACAAACCAGAGGTTTTTGGCTTCGATTTCGTACCAGAAACACTTGTCGGACGAGAAGATTTGCAAGGAGAGCTAGCTGCTATCCTAGGCAGCATTGCACATCCCGAAGGGACTGGAAGAGTCGTAATTACAGGACCCGTTGGTTCTGGAAAGACTGTATTGGCAAAACGATTTTGCAAGGATATAATTCGACATTTGAGTGATAGGAGAAATATCAAACAAGTTCATGTCAATTGCAGAAACGCAGCAACTCCCTCACGAGTTATGCAGAAAATTGTCCAAGATTTGGATCCAGGCCACCCTGACAGAGGTTTGGGGGTCGGCGAATTACTGACAAGTCTAAGAAGGATGCTTCAAAGTAGTAATAGCCATCTTATTGTGGTACTCGATGAGGTTGACCACCTATTACGCAGGTCTGGAGATGACATTATCTACAAACTGATGCGTATAGATGAAGACAGAGATGGAGTCGGTACACTTTCTACAATAATGATTAGTCAGGAACAAATTCTAGATCTTCTAGAGAATGCAGTTCTATCACGTGTTGGTAGGTCCAATCATGTAAGAGTCCCAGCATATGATGAAAAGGGATTGTTGCGTATAGTTCAACAAAGAATGGATTTAGGGCTGGTTACTGGTACATGCTCTGATGAAATTTTGGGGCTGATTTCCCAAGCTGCTGCACCATCAGGTGATGCAAGGCAAGCAATTGAGTTGCTGGAGGGTGCAGCGAAGCGTGCAGAGGCAGCAGGTCGTTCGATGATAGAGCCCAAGGACGTTCAGCGAACCGTAGTCACAATGCCAACCAACGTTGATTCAATGAACCTTGAAAGTCTGCCGCCACATGCAATGATGATTTTGCTGGGATTGTGTAGACGATTGAAAAAAGAAGAAAGAGTTACCAGCGGGGAAGCAGAGAAATTGTACCATGTGGTCTGCGAGGAGTACAATCAGTCTCCGAAAGGTCACACAACTTTGTGGAAGCATCTGAAACGTCTGGCTCAAGAAGATATAGTGGTAACAAAAACAGACAAATCCGAAGTCGGAAGAGGAAGAACTCAGCACATATCGATGCCACACATGCTTCCCAGTGATGTGGAAAGGCGTCTCGAGACATTGATTCCTAGTCGACTACGTCGCTGATATCGAATTTTTACCACACAAAGGGGCTAAATACCCGTCTCATGTCGGCAGGGTGCTCAAGAGTTGATATCATGGCAGACACTACTTTCGTCGCAGTGGTCAATGACACAAATCCAGACAATGGAGGACGCTCCTACAATCTAGCCGTCACTGGCAACAATCTTCCCCAGTTCTTGGGTAAGAAAATCGGGGACGTCGTGGACGGAATCTTCGTAGGAGAGGGTGATAAAACCCTTGCAGGATATAAGTTAGAAATCACCGGCGGTTCAGATAAAACCGGCACGCCAATGAGGTCAGACCTTAACGGAGGGACTCGTCAGTCTGTTTTGGTAACGGCTTCCACTGGTTTCAAGGGTCACAATTTAGTCCACAAAACCAAAAGTGGAGAAAAAAAGAGATTCCGCTACAAACCTGACGGAATGCGCAAACGCAGAAATTTCCGTGGTAATACAATTACACAAGACACTCGACAGATTAATCTCAAAGTTATAGAGGCTGCAAACAAGAGCCTAGAAGACATCCTCGGTGGAGAAGAGGAGAGCAGTGAGTGAAGCCGCGAGGCTGATCTTGGGTAATTGGAGGACGGGAAGCATGGCACGCAAGCTTCCTGCTCAACCAGAAGTGAATATTGGCCTAGTAGGCCACGTAGACCACGGCAAAACCACGCTAACTAAAGCCCTATCAGGGATTTGGACAGACACTCATTCAGAAGAAAGAAAAAGAGGAATTTCAATCAAGCTTGGTTATGCTGACACTGCATTTTATCAAACTAAAGACGGGACATACTACGCAACAGGTAAGAGGCCAGGAGGTGGAAATGACGATGCGACAGAATTGCAAAGGGTCGTTTCTTTTGTGGATGCACCTGGCCACGAGACGTTAATGGCAATAATGATAACTGGGGCCAGCATTATGGACGGAGCAATGCTGATGATTGCTGCGAACGAGGCATGTCCCCAACCACAAACTAGAGAGCACTTAATGGCCTTAGAGATAGCGGGTATCGAAAATATAGTTGTAGTCCAGAATAAAATCGATTTAGTCACAAGAGAAAGAGCGCTAGAATCATACAAGGAGATAAAGGAATTCCTGAAAGGTACAATCGCTGAGAATTCACCGATTATACCTGTTTCTGCACACCACGACGTGAATCTCGACATTTTAATTCAAGCAATAGAAGCTTCAATTCCAACACCGGACCGAACCAGTGATAAAAGAGCAATAATGCATGTAGCACGCTCTTTTGACATCAACAAGCCTGGAGCACGTCCCAGCAAATTAAGGGGCGGTGTAATTGGAGGAAGCATTGTTGAGGGTGAATTCAACATCAATGACGAAATTCTCATTGGTCCTGGAAGAAAGGTCGAAAAAGGAAACAAGGTACATTACGAGCCGATAAAGTCGAGAGTCGTTAGTATGCAAGGTGGTGGTCTGAACCTAGACAATATGCATGCAGGAGGTCTGTGCGGGATGGCAACACCTCTAGACCCTGCAATTACAACCTCCGATAATTTATCTGGACAAGTAGTAGCAAAGGTTGGTGATTTGCCAGAAGTGAGAGATACCGTTAACATTTCTGTCTATCTAATGGATAAAATGGTCGCTGGTGAAGGCGAAGAAGCAACACCAATAATGCCCTTAAGATCTAATGAGATGCTAATGGTTAACGTGGCAACTGCAACCAGCGTAGGTGTAGTTTCTAACGTTAAGAAGGGAAATGCTACATTATCTCTTAGGCTACCAATCTGTGCAGATAGCGGACAAAGAATATCTCTCTCAAGACGTGTAGGTTCACGCTGGAGATTAATCGGTCACGGAACTATCGAGTGATTGGGATGAAGCGAATCCTTGTGGATGCATGTGGATGGGTTGCGGTTGTTGAAGCAGGAATCAACATTGACCTCGCTCTAATGAACTGTTGTGGATTCAAAGAATTAGCAATTGTGCCAAATGTGATTTTAGAACTAGAATCTTTGAATAATCCCAAACTGATGATTTCAATGCTAGAGGCAAAAGCAGAGATGCTGGAAGTTCCAATCGACTCCGGAAACCACACAGATGACCAATTATACTCAATTGCCCAAGAGAAAAAATGGCCTATTCTTACTGTTGATACGGAACTCAAGAGGAGACTATCTAAATCTAATTTATCTTGGGTTGAGGTTAGTGGGCGCTCTCATTTGAGGTTAGTTTAATGACTAATGCCGGTGATTAATTCATATACTCTGATGAAAACATGCAATCTATGCCCGAAAAGAATAACATGTCCCTCAAGTTTGTTGAAAGTTCAATCCCTGCTGAGTCTGTTGAGATTGTGGAATTGTTAGTTTCACTTGGCGCTGACCACAATACTGCAAAGACACTGATTTGCCTACATACGCATGGGCCGTCAAAATCTATTGATTTACAGAAAAATTGTAATCTAAGACAGCCAGATGTGTCGATAGCGATTAACAGACTTAGGGATTTGAATGTAGTAAGAGTAGTTCCAACAAATAGTACAGGAAGGGGCAGACCTTCTCATATCTACGAATTATCAGTACCACTGGAAGAAGCCCTAATTCCATTTAGAACTGAGGCCTCCGAGCGATTGGCATACATACAGAGTCAGCTATCTAGGTTGGGTGAGTTAGCAAAATTTGCTTGAAATTAAGGTAGAGTGAATAGATTATCATCGCCATGCCCGTCAAGGAGCCTAAGTTTTACAGCTGCATCAATCCAAGCATGAGCGTAATTAATTGCACCAAAGGCGCGCACATAGTCTCCATTGTTCATAAAATGTCTAGCGTCGCTAGCATAGTCATCAGCCATTCTTAACAAAATCTGCAATTTGCTGAATTCAGTGCTACCTTTTTCAGGTATTGGTGTTGCTTTTTCCCTTGCTTTTTTTGTCAACGTAAGATAGTGATTCAATCTTTCTTCAGTAATTGTAGTATTCAAAATTTAATCACCTCGTTGTCGAGCCAGCAGTCGGTTTACGTCCGATGTTCTCCCAAGTGATTCATAGAGATCTATTGCTAGTGAGATTCGACCCTCATCCTCTGCATCACAAGCCCTTTTGAAAATGCGCCTTCTCTCTTCCCAATCACTTGCAACTTGTGCTTCAGCAACCATCTTCTGCATCTCAACTCTCCTGAGCTGGATTAAATCCTCAGATTTCCACATTCGCACAAGTCCATCTCTCTTCACTGTGGCCATTGTATCTGCAGCCAATCCTACCAAAAAATCCCCAAAGTCAGCATTCGCTGACTTGATAGACACATTCTCTGTCATACAGTAAATTCCTCCTTCGATTGAAAGAACCCACCAACCATCTCCTGCACGATGAGATGCCAGTGGTTCTAGAGATCGAGTATCGATTGTGGCTAAGTTGTCCCAGCCATAGGGATGAGGAGTACCCTCCCATAGCATCCCATCTGCAGATTGAAGCAGTAATTTGCCACCAGACATTCTACTAACCCAAGACCAAACTCTGTCCTCAAGCAGGCGTTGAGAATTTTCGTTAGCCAGCCTAGCGCATCTTAATTTCCCATCTTCATCTTGGAGCATTAGATGCTCCCTATCAAACCAACCGATTAGTCGCCTTACCCCTCCGACATCTAATCTTTTGAGACCACGTCCTTCTTGGTTGAAAATATGAATTTGACCTTTGCGACAAGACAAGACCCAGCCACCACCCGGCCTTGGTAGGATATCACTGAAACCACCGGTTGTAGATCTCCCTTCGCCGATTTGGCCGCCATCACTTACTCTTAGCAAATGGAATCCGTGACCACAGAGTGCACCTATCTTTCCTGATGCATGGGCTGCGGAATGTACTCTAAACGGAAGCGACCTTCGCCAGCGTTGATTGGTTTCTTCATCAAGGAGTATTAGTTCAAGTCCGCATGAAATTAGAATATCGTTGCCCACACTACAGGCGGTTGAGATTAGGTCTGGTGCTTGATATGACCTAGAAATTGACCAACTCATATACTCGCCTCCATCATTCCCCAAGCAACCAATTGCGCCTTAGCATCATTGGTTAGCTTGAACATTCGCGACTTGCCTTTTTGTTGCACGGATAGTATTCCCGCTCTATAGAGCCGATTACACATCTGTGACATCCTAGGTCTACCGACGTTTAGTCTATCTTGCAATCTTGAGTCGGAGGGAGAAAATTCTCTATTTGATGATACCTCAACCAAAACAGCTTCACTTTTGGACAAGCTTCGGAGTGTGTACACGTCAAGGGCGTTGCTTTCTCTTTGGCCGATTACTGGTCTGCGCATTGCTGCTAGCAATTCTGCAAGGCTCAACCCCTCCGGCACATTTAATGCATCTAATAATTGATTTAGAAGACTTTCAACTCCATTACCTTCATTTGACTCATTTTGTGCAATAGCAATATTACTTTCATACTCTTCATTCGACTCTTCTAGGTAATCATCATTGTTTTCATTTATTTCTTCTTGAATTAGCAACGCTTTCGGTTCATCAGAAATCCATAGTTTATTTGCATCGACTCCCTCAGGTTCTTTTGCTTTAGAGGTGACCTTATTTTTATCAAAACGCGGTGATACATGCTTGTTCACACGGTTTCTTGCTGCTAATGCGCTGAAAGGACCATTCAGCGGTAATGAAGGTGATTCAGATGCATCCATGTAGACCACTTCTGGCTCTTCTTCCAGTTTGTCTAAGTCCAAATCAAATAGATCTTCGTCAGATTCAATCTCTTCAACAGTTGTAGAATCTGAATCGGTGATTAGTCCTTCAATTGGTGTTGTTTCCATTTGTGACTCTTCAACGGGAAGGTCATATTTCACCTCTCTAGGATTTGCTCTTTCGAAATCGACAATATCTCGCATTAGCCGCATAACTTTTGAAGGGGAGCCAGAGGTTTTTTCCATTACATATTCTAGAGCACTCTCAGGCATTTTCCAAGACAAATTTGAAGCAGTTGCTATTCTTGACTCACACAATTTACTTACTTCATTCGAATCTAGTGAACTTATAACATCAGCATGATCGAAACGATTTACAAGGTTATTTGGCCATTGAGCCCTTTGTTCGGTAGATAGCACTACCACAACAAGAGCATTTAGGCGCTCCAGTGCAGCAACTAGTGTTGAAAGGACTTCGGCTAACTTCTTGCCGTCAACATTGGAGTAATCCAGAGAGATAAGTGGTAGAGGGCCTTCGATTTTCTCTGTTTCTGATACTAATCTAGATACCATTTCAGGCGTGCTTGATGGTACTTCAAAACCTACAAATGAAACGAATATCTCGTGTAATATTTTCTGTGCATGTTCTGTGGAAGGAAACATATCTAAGTGGACGCTTCTAGATGTTTCCTCAGAAACACACCGCATCAATGAGGAACGACCTGACCCATTTTCGCCAATCAGAAGTATCATCCTAGCATTTCGAGCTTTGATGAAACGAGTCCATCTAGCACTAATTTCACCACGGCCTACAAGAAGGTCGGACCTACCTTTCTCAAGCGGTCGCGCTTGGAATGGATTATTTCTAAGCCCAGGTATCCCCAAAACTGGGTAATCATCAGACATGATAGTACTGGTAATTTCCGGGTATATGATGTTTCACCATCATGAGCCGTTCAAGGTGCACGTTAGTACGCGTTAAAAAAAATACGAGATAGTGATTTTCCCACGTATTAACGGGGTGTTAACGTGTAGTTAACGCGTTAATTTATGCGTTAATAGCCGGTTCATTCATCAAGTAAATACTACTGGCACGAATAGGGGACCACTGGTATGCCAGTAGAGGATAGCAGACTTTCAGGGTTCTACAAACTTTCAGTAACCGAAAGGCGAAATCATATTGCAAAACTTGCAAATCTCTCCCCTGAAGATGTTGCAGCCTTAGCCAGCCATGGTGAGTTAAGCGAGGTCGCTGCAGATAGAATGATAGAGAATGTAATTGGGACTATGTCTCTACCTGTAGGAGTTGCAACCAATTTTGTAATTGATGGTAAACCGTATCTAATACCATTCTGCGTTGAAGAATCAAGTATAGTCGCAGCAGCTAGCAATATGGCGAAGAGGTGCCTTGTCAACGGGGGTTTTCGGACCAATAACGATGAACCTCTAATGATAGCACAGATCCAAGTTTTAGAGACAAACAATATTGAAGATGCTAAGGAGGCTGTTTTAACAGCCAAATATGAACTAATGGCGATGTGTAATTCACTTCCATCAACAATGATCAAACTTGGTGGTGGTTGTAAAGATATAGTTGCTCGAATAATCGATACTGTTTCAGGACCTATGTTGATTGTCCACCTAATTGTTGATACCAGAGATGCAATGGGTGCTAATGCTGTTAACACTATGGCTGAATTAGTTACCGATAAAATTGAAGAAATAACGAATGGGCGCGTTCATTTGAGAATTTTATCAAACCTTGCTACTTACAGGCTAGCAAAGGTTGAGGCCACATTTAGTCCAGAGGAGTTGTCTAACAACGGTAGCCGAGAAGAGGGCAAGAATATAATTTCAGGAATACTAGAAGCGCACCACTTTGCGATGGCAGACCCTTACCGAGCAACCACACATAACAAGGGAATTATGAATGCAATAAGCGCAATTGCTCTCGCTTGTGGACAAGATTGGAGAGCGATAGAGGCTGGATGTCATGCTTGGGCGGCTGTAGAAACAGGAAAGTATAGTTCAATGACAAGGTGGCGTAAAGACGAGCAGGGAAATCTTGTAGGAAGCATTGAGACACCAATGGCTGTTGGCATTGTTGGAGGAGCGTCGAAGGTTCACCCTGCGGCTAGAGCCAATTTAGCAATTATTGGTGTTGAATCTGCACAGGAACTGGCAGGCATAATGGCTGCCGCAGGAATCGCTCAAAACCTAGGAGCAATGAGAGCATTGGCCACAAATGGAATTCAAGCAGGCCACATGAAATTGCATGCTAGAAATATGGCAGTAAGCGCAGGAGCGCTAGGAGATGAGGTAGAAATAGTCGCAAACATCGTTAATTCACAAAATGGCCCTGTGACACAGCAACTCGTCAAAGACACACTTGAAGAGATTAGGAGATCCTGATTACTCTTCTTCACCAATACTTAGTGTGGTTTGTACCCCACCTTTTTCATCCATTTCATCTCTGAGAGCAAGTGTTCCTTCCATACCATCAAGCATGCCTGAGGAAGTTACCATTTCTCTAAACCAGGCTTTGACCTTTTTTCTGTCAGTATGAGGACAGCCAAAAACCTCTGAAAATCTACGAGTTGTAGTAAGCCTGCGTGTATTACCGTCGCGCCTTCTAGCGATTAATCCAGATTGCGCGAGTTCTCTTATGTGATCATACGCTCTTTGTCCAAGAAGCTCTACCAATCGAGATTGAGGCATTGGTTGATGATAAGCGATTAATGCGGCTGCCTTCAATAGTTTAGGCGGTAATTCTGATTTGGTCTCTTTTGGAAGATGGTCCGCAATACCAGGCTTAACCTCCATAGCCCATTTACCTCCAATTTCTACAATTTGTAAACTTCCGCCCCTTCTACGTTTCATAGTAGATTGGAGGTTTTTGATAGATTCCTGAATTTCTTCTTCTTCGTATCCTAGATTTTCTGATAACTCAGGAACTCCTAAAGAGCGCCCAGCACTAAATAAGGTTGCTTCTAACAGTGTTTCCAAAGGTAATTCTGACATGTAGACAACTCCTTACTCGACTAACCAATCCAAGGGATTCTCTGATTCAGAAAGTGAACTAATCTCTTCCATTTCCTGGAGTCTTTTCCTTTCCTGTTCTTCTTCCAATGCTTTTCTAGCCCTTTCTTCTAATCGCGCTGCATGTCGCATTGATTCTGTTTCACCACTTTGCATTGATTCATAGTCATCGGCAATCAATTTCTCTGCTAGGTTTGAGGCTTCTTCGAAGGATTCTGCGTTTGGCCAACGGTCTTCCAACATTATTGGGTCGTCCGGTCCATCCTGACTAATCCAAGCGTAACCTCTGTGGGTCAGGAAAAGTCCTGAAACAAATGAGGTAATCTTAGATTCAATTTCATAACCTTCAGGGATTTCACCAAAGGTTGCGATTAGAATATTCTGTAATTCAATTGTAACTTCTGACACCAGAACTTTTGAAACACCTTCACGAGATGTTACTTTCCTCATTGCAGCCCAACACCTTCGAATGTCACCCTCCATGTCTTCATTGTGCATACGTGACCCAACATTGTCAAGCATATTCTTTAATTCTTCAGCATGCGCTTTTCTAAATTCTTCTTTGGTTTTCAGAATCTCTGCTTCATCACAGGCATCTTTCAGAGCAGAAAGTAACTCGCCAAGTGTCGATGGCCGGCCCTCTTCCCTCCTGACTCTTTCCCCAAAAAGACCAGGAAGGTGCACATCAGCATTCCCTTCCAGAATTGTTGTGGTAAAAATGAATTCCTCATCATCATACTCAGACTCCCACCCAAAGTCGTAGAAATCTTCTTCCTCCTCTGTATCCAATGCTATCACTCTATCAAATAGCGTAGATGCTTGTTCGGTAAGGACTTCCCATGACATGCGAATAAGTCGCCCACATGCTGGCAAATCCAAACCTGATGCTTCTTGCTTTACTCTTTTTGTAAATAATTTAAGAAAAGCAGATAGGTCAATATTCCAAGGGTCCATACCCTCATCTTTAACTAAAGACAACACTAATGCTACCGACCTGTCAAAAGGGTCTGTCAATATCTGATGCTCTGCGCTGTCTTCCTGTGCAATTCTCATTATTCGATCAGCATAGAGCTCTGCTTCGTACTCGTCCTCATCTTGACTCATTAATTGGTGAAGTATATCTTGTCGCAAAAACCAATCATCAAGAATTGATTGTTGCAAAATCAGACCTCCTTCTCTGATTCTGTTTCTTGCTCCGAACCACCCTCACTTTCAGATAATAACTCTGAAACGATTTTGTTTCTTTCATGAATTTCCTCTGACAAATCTTCAGCCCTTTCTGTAAGAGCTTCAAATCCTGTTGTTTCTGGTTGTTCGTCATCATCTTCAAGATGTTTCAGTAGCCCTCCAAGACTCTTTGGAGCAGGTAGGGCACTAGGGACCTCTGGCATCTCTTCAGCGATAATTCTGGCTTCTTCAATACGAGAGTGGTTTTTATCTGCTGCTTCGCTTGCTTCTTTTTCTGCTTCAGCACCCAGTTCAATTGCTCTTTCACGATTGAAGTCTACAATTCTTCTAGAGCATCCATCTCCGCCATGAGTTATCCCAATGTGATGGTCCGCAAGCTCGAGTGAAACTTTTCGCAGAGTGACCATTATGAATTGTGCAGCCTCGCTGCGGTTTCTACATTCTGTAGCAATTAGTTTGGAATTTGGAACATCCAAATTTTGATCAACCTCATCAAAGTAATAGAACGGACTTGGGTCGTGGTCTTGAATGGCGAATATCAGAGATAAAGAAGCCATGGATTTTTCACCACCTGACAAGCCCTGAAGTCTTGATTTGTTTGACTTTCCACGTGGTTGGGCCCACATATCCAGTCCTCCTTTGAAAGGCTCATCTGGATTCTCTAGGAACAGTTCGCCGCGACCGCCATTGGATAGTCGATTGTATACAATCTTGAAATTTTCATTCACCTCTTTCAAAGTGGACAGTAACCGTGTCTTGCGCTGATTTTCTAATTTCTCGGTTATATCAATTAGACGCTTACGTCTTTGTTGAAGTGTTTTAAAGTCATCTTTCATTTCATCAAGACGTGTTTTGCAGGCATCATATTGCTCGATTGCCAGCATGTTAAAATCACCAAATTTGTCAAGTTTCCTTCTAAGGTTATTCACCGCTTTTTGTGCATCCCCTACATTTGGTAAATCTGCATCTTCATTAGCAATTGGGATAGATTCTGCTGCCATTTCAATCAACAAATCAGCTAGATTCTGTTCCCTAACAGATAGACTGTTTGCGATATCTTCTGCCATAGAACGGCGATTGATAGCAAAACTCGCTTTTTGATTCGCATTTGCCTTTATTTCGGCTCGCTCCTCAACTAACTCTTTCCTCTCATTATCAAGTTCTTCATGCTCGTCAAGTAATGAAGCCCTCTCCTCTTCTTTGATTTTCAGCAGTTCAGATTCTTTCTCTATAGAAATTTTCCAGCCCTTAACAGATTTCTCTCGGCCTGCCATCTCAGATTGAATTTCATCTGCTCTTGACGTTAAAGAATCTAATCTATCGGAAAGAAGTTCGCCCTTCTCTTTACCACTTTCAAGGATAACTTGCGCCTTATTTGCTGCTCCTTCAGCTTCAAGACGGAGAGATTGTGCCTCGAGAAGCCTCTGACGTATACCGTCTGGACTTGCATTACTAACATCTTCAGCAGCCTTCTCTTTCTCCGCTTCAGCCTCGACCAAGCGCATTTTCGCATTTTCAAGCATCTGCATCTTACCTATGTGCTCAGATTCAAGATTATCTAATCGTCTTTGTAATTCATTTACAATCCCGTTTGCTTTTGTCATTTCTTTTGAAGCAATTTCTAATTCGGCTTTTAGAGTCCCTGCTCTTATCGACTTATCGTCCTCAGCCAGTGAGTTTATTTTTCCGCGAATTTCATTTTGCTTGGTTCTAGCTTTACTCAACGATGCTGAAACAGTCTGTGCCATGATAGAAAGGCGCTCAACCTCGCTTACAAGCCTCTCTACTTCACCCGCCCCGTGAATCTTACCACCAAAACCGGTTTTCATTCGCTGCTTACTACCGCCTATCATTGCTCCACCCGGCTCAGTAATTTCACCACCAAGCGTCACTAGCCGGACTCCACCCATCAATCTGCGAGCAGTTCCAATATTATCGACAACGAGTGTGTTGCGCAGAGCGTATGCGACAGCGGTTGCTATTCTTGGATCGTAATCTAATAATTCATGAGCGAATCCTAATACACCAGGCTTATTAACAGACATAGCGGCCTTACCTGATGGACGATTTGCTTGCATCTTATTCAGTGGGAGGAAAGTTGCCCTTCCGAGGTTTCTACTCTTTAGAAGCGACATCGCTTCTGCTGCCATTTGGTCATTCTCAACAACCACGGAATTCATGCCACCTCCGACAGCAGTAGCGAGAGCGTCAGCATGGGCAGAATTCTTGGGAGCACACAACTCGGAAATCGTACCTATGACTCCTTTTAGTTCACCTCTATCTCTCGCAGCCATTACTGCTGCTGCTCCACTAGACATCCCGTTACTACCTGAGCGCTTATCGAGTTCTGTTCTCGCTGCGGTAAGTTTCCTTTGTGCTTCCTGTAGGTGCTTGTTAACTGTAGATGATTCGTCAATCAGTTTTTTCTCTGCGGATTGAGCACTTCGCAATTCCGAAGCGAGAGCCGTTCTATCATTATCTGGATTTGAGTCACCTAAATCTTCTATCTGCAGTTGTAAGTCGTCATATGCTAATCTTGCATCCTCAACCGATTCTTCTGCTGCAGACAGCTGCTCAGCAACCAAGTCCGCTTGATTGACTACCTTTTCAACATCAATTTTTGCTTGATTAACAGAATTTCGACAAGATTCTAGATTCTCATTTGCTGATGAAAGTTTTTTAGAAAGTGCAACGTTAGCTGCGCCTGAATTTTCTAAGGATTCTCGTATTTCTGATTCTATCGATTCTGTCTCTGCGAATGCATGTTTACTAGCCTCCAAAGCATCCTTAGCAGAGGCCAGGTCTGCTTCGTGTTTGCTTAGATCAGTTTTTGCGACTGAAATTAATTCTTCCAAATCAGTGAGTTGATGCTGTGCCTCAATATCTGCTGATTCTGCTTCTTCTATGTGATCCCGTTTCAAAGCCAATGAAACTTGTAAATCTCCTATTTGTTTATTCAATCCACCTTGGTCTCCACCCATAGCATCTGAAATCTGCTTTTGTAACTCTCCTATCTTATCGTCAAGTTCTAGAAGAACAATCTCAGCTTGTTTTACTTGAGATTCGAGGTCTGCTGCCTCTGCAAGATAACGATTTTTTTCTTCGGAGTGGTGTACTATTTCAGCCTTAGCAGTTTGGTGACGTGACTGTTGAAGGATTACGTGGGCTGCATCAAATTCCTCTTTCGTTTCACGTGCTTTTTCTGCGACCGCTTTTTCTTTCTCTAATTTCTTTAGACGATCTTTCTGTTCTGTTTCAACAAGAGAAATCCTCTCGATATAATCCTCTACCTGCCCTTTTTGCCTGTCTGCTTTTCTTATTTCATCGTCATAAGATGTAACTCCTGCAACAGAATCCAAAACTTTTCTCCTTTCCATAGCAGTCATGCTTGAGAGTCTAGTAACGTCACCCTGTAATACGATATTGTATCCATCAGGTCGTGCATTTGCTTGACCTAGAATCCTGTGAAACGCTTTTTGATTACTTTCCTCTCCGTTCAAAAGATAGTTTGAGACTGTATTATCTGATTTGGTAAGTCGCACTTCTCGAGTCATTCGGACCTCATCTGAGTCAAGTGGGAGCCTTCTGCGACCATTGTTTAGGACAGGATTTGCGAAAACTAAGGTCACCTTAGCATTTCTTGCAGGACGGTTGGATTTACCTCCATTGAATATCAAATCTTTTGAATTTTGAGCACGCAAAACTTTAGCAGAACGGGCACCAAGAACGAATTGTATTGCGTCTCCACAATTGGATTTACCTGAACCGTTTGGACCTGTAATCGCTGTAAATCCTCTATCAAATGGAATTACAGCCTCACCCTTGAAGGATTTGAAATTTTCAACTTCCAGTGATTTTAGAAACATCCCTTTCCCTCATAATCAAGGCACTGAATCCTTGACCTCAAACCGCTAAGGAGGCGGGGGGGGTTTTGAAGGTTGCGAGTATAGCAGCCTTTAGACGCCCTTTATTGGATAGTGTAAAATTTGCCGACGTACGTCGTTCACGATAGCATCCCAGTATTTGAGCATCCGGGACATCCTTCCCCATTACACAAATGACATGTTCTTCCAATTTTTGCGTTGAAACTATCTCTCATGCCACCTTCAAATGCATCTTCATAGGCTGAAAGGCCTTGATGACCCCATAAATCTCCAACGGTTTTGTATTTTGCAATCCCCTTGAGTTTTCCTGAAT
>Ga0160423_10001834_pt1 | contig 17772 bp, 16 predicted proteins | sample CRUFie14St8metaG_FD_108191 | JGI IMG/M metagenome (GOLD analysis project Ga0160423, IMG submission 108191) | Marine microbial communities from the Costa Rica Dome - CRUD Field 142mm St8 metaG | ecosystem: Environmental > Aquatic > Marine > Oceanic > Photic zone | place: Costa Rica: the Eastern... | reverse complement strand
CCTGTTGATTGCATGACAAAAAGCAAATTTTCTTCTATACTTCTGTCTGGAAGTAATTGAAAATCTTGGAAAACCACTCCTAATTGCCTTCTTAGTTTGTGAACCTGAGAATATCTCAGCTTTTTTAAATTCAACCCCACAACTTCTCCATATCCCTCCGCTATATCCATTTCCTTATAGAGTACTTTAAGAACAGAACTTTTTCCACTTCCTGTTTTTCCTATTAAATAGACAAACTCACCCTTTTGAACAGTAATATCCACACCGTTTAAGATTTGTTTTTTTCTGTGAAATGCCTTTACCGATTTTAACTCTACTAATTTTTCCATGTTATGAACTAGTATATATTTACTTCGCGCTCTAATTTAACGCCAAATTTTTCCTTTATTGAATTTAAAATTTCCTCTGACAAATCATATATTTCTCTTCCTGATGCTCCGCCATAATTGACTAAAACAAGTGCCTGATTTTTATGTACGCCGTAGTTACCATATGTTTTTCCTTTCCATCCTGCATGTTCTATTAACCAACCTGCAGCAAGCTTCATGAAACCTTTTTCTGCCGGATATGCAACGACATCTGGAAAACTAGATTTAATGGTGTTGTAACTGCTTTTGTCAACAATTGGATTTTTAAAAAATGAGCCTGAATTCCCAATTTTTTTTGGATCGGGAAGTTTCGATTGTCGAATCGCTATTACTGCATCACTAATTGATTTCGCCGACAGCTCTTGAACACCCATGATTTCCAATTGTTTTTCAATTGCGCCATAGGATATTGTAAAGTCTCCTTTCTTGAAAAGTTTATAGACTACTCTGGAAATTAAATATTCTCCTTTCAAATTATTTTTAAAAATACTTTCTCGGTAACCAAATTGACAATCAGAATTGTTAAAATAATGAATCTCTCCTGTTTTTAAATGAATGGCCTCCAGCTCATGGAAAACCTCCTTAATTTCCACTCCATACGCACCAATGTTTTGCATTGGACTTGCTCCTACGTTACCAGGGATGAGGCTTAAATTTTCTACACCATGCCATCCTTTTTCAATGCAATAAAGTACAAAATCGTGCCAAACAACTCCTCCACCTACTTTCACCAAAACATGTTGCTCTGTGTCCTCAATTACTTCTATTCCTTGAATATGATTTCTCAAAACAATTCCATCAAAATTCTTCGTAAATAGAAGGTTAGACCCACCTCCAAGTATTAGTGGGGTATTGTTGCTGAATTCGGATGATTGAATCACACTACGAACATGATCTTCGTTCTCTGTTTGACTAAATAGTTTACAAGAAACATTTATTCCAAATGTGTTGAAATTTTTCAATGAAACATTAGATTCAATCATGAATTAAAAATAGGCAATAGTGCACGTAATTTAAATAGAAGTCTTTTATACATCTCAACAAGTGAATTGTTAATTATGTTCGAAAAAGGTTATTTAGAGATCCCTTCTTTACTAAGTTGGTCCAAACATTAACCCGACTTTATCAATACTTTCCTGTGATCCAAGGATGGTTACAATATCTCCAACTCTTAAACGGGTATACCCATGAGTAATCATCATTTGATCATTTCTGGATATGGATAGAATTAAAATATCAGAAGGAAGCCTGATATCTCTCAGAGCTAGTCCCTGGATAGAGGCATCTCTTATTTCTACATCTACGGCATCTTGATCGGTTTCCATTCCCAACAATATACTCGTTGCATTGGGACTGCGAACAAAGTGATCCATTAAATTCACCATTGCCGAGTTGGGATCAACCACCAATGCATCCAGTGCTTTGAATTTTTTTGCATAATATCTGTCTCCACTTGCTCGAACAACAATTTCTTTTGTTCCAATTTCTTCATAGATTAATTCACACCATTGATAATTCTCTCGATCAGAAAGCATGAGAACCATCGTATCGGCATTTTTTGGTTGTAATTTATTTAAACAATCCAGTGATATAGAATCCATAAAGACGATATCTATATCCTCGACTGACTCGATTTCATCCGCTTTTCGCATAGTAGCTATCTTAACTCCCCACCCATTGGTTTTTAACTGTCGAGCTAAAGCTAAACTCATAGGTTCAAAACCAAATATTATTGCATCGTTATGACCGTCAAAAGCAGGAGTCTCATGTTTTTCATGAGTCTCCTTGACTTTATGTAAGGAATATTTAAACAATGGTGGACCAACCACCTGGTTGATCACAATAACCCCAACAATTATGGTTTCAAATTGAACGCCAAATTCTGGAAAAGCATGTTTGATTAGAGTGGCTAAGCCCAAACCTACCCCAGCTTGTGTAACATAAGGCATCCAATTTAAATGACGAAATTTCCATGGATCACCAGCTATAGTCCCGCCAACATAACCAGCAATAACCATGGCTAACAAGCGAATAAAGAAAAACAACACAGCTATTCCAAAAACTTGAAACAACACTTCAACTTGTAAACTTGCCCCTGTAAGTGTAAAGAAAACAACATAGATTAAAGGACCTGTTTCATGCAAAACATCAATAAATTCGGGGCGGGATGTTGAATAATTGGTTACATAATAACTCCCCAAAATGCATATTAACAATGGCTCGATATAAAACTTATGACCCAAAATGTGTTCCTGAACAGTAAAATTACCCAGCCAATCGGCAAAAAGATAGACGCCATATCCCAGGGAGATTAACAAGGTTACTTTGAGGTATTTGTTCATTTTGAATTTGAAAAACCATTTTATTATAATACCCAAAAGTCTTCCAAGAGCAAAAGATAGGACAAGCTCTAAGAGTAAATAGATGAGTGAAAACAAGCTAAATGGTTCCCCACTAAGGAATGTTTTCGCTAAAGCAAAACAAACTGCAAACAGCACAATTACCAACACATCTTTAACTACGGTTACTCCAATTGCTGTTTTTGTGAAAGGTCCTTTTGCTCTTAACTCATTAATAACAGCAATTGCAGAGGAAGGAGAACGCGCAACAAAAATAGTAGCCATTAAAATTCCAATCGACATTTTTTCAGCGAAGTTCATATCAACCATAAAGGGAATGTACTCACTTGCTAAAAAAACACCGAGAACCCCTAGAGCAAAAGTAATTACCAACTGTCCGATAGTGTTCCAAAGTATGCTTTTAAACTGACCTCTTATCTCTTTTAAATACAACTCTGAACCTGCGGCAAAAGCAATAAATGCCAACGAAATTTCGTTTAAAAAATTCAAGTTTTTTGTATTTTCAGAAGGGATTAAACCAAAACCGTCTGAACCTGCAAGAATTCCTGCCAACAGCAATCCCGTAATTAGCGGAAATTTAATTTTTGCAAAAAATTTCGATATATGATTTGCTGAAAGAGCTATGATTAAAAACCCTCCCAATGCTATGAATATTTCTTTACTAAACTCCAAAAAATCTATCCTTTAACCCATTCAACGGTAACCAACTCAATCAATGTTTTATAATAATCACTACCGTTAATTTTACTTTTCAAATAGGCGAAAAATGCCATAGCCTGTATATTCTCTCTTTTAAAAGGAGTAAACTCAAACTTATCCAGTTCTTTTTCTAATCCTTTAAAACCACCCCGACTAATAGAAGTATTGATAACGTTTAAAAAGACATTAAGGTTCTTGTAATTCGGATTCAATTTAATGACATCTCTTATTATCCGCTTTAAAGCACGCATTCTCGAAAGGACTAAATCAACTTTTCCTGTCTCCAAGAAGTATAGCATTTCAATAATTTGAAATTTCACACGAAATTCCAAACCCTTTTTCTTTTGAATCCATTGTGTTGAGTGTTTAATCGATTTCATAACACCTATCCCTCTTGCGTATTCACCAGAAGCAAAAAACGATGTGATTAAATTAAGCTTTCGATCCAAATCATAGGATACTTTCTTCTTAAACGAGGTTCCTGATTCATGCAACAACAATCTGTGTATTGAATCATTTAGTTTATTATCATAAAAATCACAGGCCCATTTCAACAACTCAACTTTGCAAAACAAATCTTCTTTTTTTGCTTTGTGCAACGTTCCTTTTTCAAGATCAATTTCTTTTAGTATTTCTCTTGCTTTTGATATCTTTTTTAATCGATACAAAGCGTGTGCGTAAAAATAAACAAGTTCCCAATATTCGTAGGAATGCACACTTTCCCCCTCTTTCTTGTCAATCTTTTTGATTCGTGTTTTCAAAAACGACTCCACCCCTTCATAGTCTTTGGAAACCAACGAACTACTTCTAATTATTTTGGTGATATAATTCAAATTTTCCACCGAATGAAAGTCTTTTTTCTTTAGTTCTAACCCCTCAGTTACATCTTTAATTATGGTATCGATATTTATATCCTTAAGTTGTTGTTTGTATTGTTCAATTTTTCTCTTTATTATGCTTAAGGCCAATTTAAGTCTTTGCCCTTTTTCTGCTTTATCTTTTGACTCAACGTAGGATTTGTATATTGTATTAAATTTTTCATTGCCCTTATAATCCTCCCAATTTTCCAACCACAACATGTATATTTTTGATTGAAGATTGTAATTTTCCTTTTTCAATTCACTCCTGTGTGCTCTGCTTAAATATTGCCAGCCGGGTTCATAAGCTCCACGTTCAAATAAGTATGCAGCTAGATTCAAAAGGCCTTCAGATGTATAATGGGTAGTTCCTTTTTGTTCATTAATTTCTTTTACTGAGATAAACTCAATTAGGTGCCCGAGTAATCTTTTTCTGAGTGCATGATACGCTTCCTTTTCGTTAACACCATCATACAAAACTTTGAAAGCTTCCTCTTGTGTTAATTTGTTTGGGCTTGAAAACCGATGAAACAAATCCAAGTCTTTTCTATTTTCTCTTACCCTAAATCTATTGACAAAATGTTCAAATCCTTTTCTCTCTTCTTCTGTAAAGGATTGAACTAAGAAATGAAGCTTATCCATGGAAAACTGAGTTGGGTTTATGGTAAAAATATTAAAAATAAAAGTCGGTTTAATGACTATTCACTTTTCATTTTTAACATTTTTATCAACCGTTTCTGTTTTTCTTTCTGTTTTTTACGGCGGAAAATTCATAACTTTGCCAACGCTTTTAACTTCCTCTTTAATTGAGGTTAAAAACATTTACTAATATGGCGGCTGCTAAGTTAATTTTAAAAAGAAGCGTTTTTAGCTTTATTTCAATTTACGTTTGGGGCATAATGCCTGGTAGAACTCAAAGATGGATAAGTAGAATTTATGCAGATGTTTACAATAAGAACTGGTCAAAAAAATTGATTAAACCCTATTGTAAAGCTCATTACTCTGATCCTAATTACATTGATCAATTTATTCCTGCAAGCGGAGCCGAAACATATAAAAACTTTCAAGATTTTTTTACACGATTGTGGAAGGTACCTCCAACAATAAAAACAGACCATGTGTGGGCATGCGAAGGACTGTTGTGCGAATATGGAAATATTGATGACTTAAATCTGGTAAGAGTTAAAGGACAAAAAAGACATTTAAGAACCATATTTGGCGATGCAGGCAAAGACATCCCAGAAGGATATTATTTTTCAAATATCTTTCTACACAACAACAATTACCACAGAATTCATGCTCCTGTAAACGGGAAAATATCACGAATTGAACACATTCCAGGTGATTTAGTTTTGTTGCGTCCTTGGGCATACAAAAACCCATCTCTACCCGCTTTAAGAAACGAAAGAATCAATGTCGACATAATTGACGAAGAAGGAAAAACATGGTACCTTTCCATTGTGGGAGGGCCGGGTGTTGGAGCTATTGTTCTAGGTGATAAAACCACTCTTGGATCTTCTGTTGAAATTGGTAAAGAAATTGCAACGTTTTTATTGGGCTCAACCTGTTGTATTGCAAGCCCTATACCGGTAACCAAAAATAAAATCGGCGATCAGGTTTTAATGGGAGAACCACTTCAATAAAAACTTTTGATGGATTTTTTTTTATTCTTAGGATTCATTTTAGCTTTAGGTATTGGATTCGGAATAATTTCATCAACTCCACTTGGACCAATTAACCTTCTTGTTGCCGAAAACTATTTAAGCAAAAAGAAAATCAAAATTATTCCATTTCTATGTGGTGTTATTCTCATAGATTCCATTTTCGGATACCTTACATTCTGGGGATTTGAAGAATTCTTGAGTGATTACCAAATTGTTGGCACTGGGGTTGGACTTTTTGGAGGAATAGCAATCATAGCGCTAGGGGGGATTGGACTTCATCAGCAATTCAAAGGAAAACACAATCCAACTAAAAAAATCGAACTTAAAAAAAATATTTTCCTGAAATCTTCAACAGCTAGCTTTTCCAAAGGTTTTGTATTGTGTGGAAGCAATCCCGGTTTTATCGCCTTTTGGAGCTGGGTAGCATACAATGCCAAAACGTGGACCAATCAGGCTTTTCCTGAATTTGAGATAAATTTTTACAACTTACTCCTTTTTTCGATTGGAATTATTTTTGGTGACTTCCTTTGGTTTGGCATATTCATTTATTTACTAAAAAAAGGGTCTACAAGATACAGCGGAGGTATTATTGATAAGATAAGAACATTCATTTCTTGGGGACTAATTGCCCTTGGTTTGTTTACAGTATATGCATCATTACCTTTCTAGGGATGAAATGAAAACAGTACAACTGTAAGATTTACAGTACTGCTGATACTTTATATCCTTTTTGGCGCAACAATTCGATCAATCCATTTTTACCCGATAAATGAGCTGCACCAACACAAATTAAATTGGATTGCTGAGACAATAGATGTTCTATTTTAGGAATCATTTTAATGTTCCTTGAATCATTTAATAGCTCCTTACCCAAATATTCATTATTTTTGAGATCATCCAGTAAAATTGCTACCCCTTTAATGTCTTGATTTCGATATACTGAATCAATTTGATAAAGTGCAGTTTTCAGGCTGTCTTCTTTTTGAACAGCATCCAGCAATTCTTTTTTCTGAAAACCTATGGGTAAACCATATAATAGATCATATTGCATTTGAACGGATTCTAAACTCGCAACGGTTTTACCCATTCTTGTAAAATCATTTTGCAAAAGTTGATCAATTGCACCTGTTGTATCTGGCGGGAGTATAATTTGAAAAAGAAGAGTAGTTAAAGCAATGGGTTTAAATTGATTTACTACTGATTCCTGAAGTCCAAGTTTTGATTTAAAATAATTGAAAATTACTGTTCGTTCTTCGACAGAGCATATATCCTCCAATTTTTCTCCGGGATTTGCTTTTAAAGAGGATGCAATAAAAGCTATTGAATCGGGTTCAAAAACAATTTCAAAAATTCCTGCGTCTACCTTTTTCTTGATTTCATGAACTTTTGAATTAACGTGAAAATATTTTTTGTTGGCTAAATGTATTGTACCATATAAATACGATGTATCTTTTAAATTACCTTTGGTTATTTGCCACAATAAAGAGTTTTGCCCAAAACAAGATTCACTCAATAGTATAATCAGTAGTATCGTACGGCAAATCATCTGACTCTTTGCATATTTTGTTTGGTGAAAAAAGAGGCATCCAATTGCTGACTGGTATCCAGTTTATTAATCCTCATTACGGTTTTATTTCCTTTTTTACCTAAGGGAATCATTTCCAATTTGGTGGCCATTTTCACTCCACTCATTACTTTTATTTCTGAAGCTTTTAAAACATTTACCAACTCACCATCCTCATCATAATTTTCATTTCTCAAAGTAATAAAATCCTTTTTATCAATATACAACTTTATTTTCTCCCAAATAATATTAGTCCCTTCGTTGGGTATTAATTCGATTTGATAACAGAGTAGGCTATCGATAACTGTATCTTTTAGCAAGCTATATTTAAAATCATCCACTTTACTGGATTCTTTCACTAAATCATCATTTGTTAAGTCTGTTCCCATCCAACTCTGGGACATAGCCGCCGGAGGTAGTTTTGTAACACGATTAAACTTGGGTATGTAGCTCCAAACTTGCTTATCTGCTTTTAAAAAAACACTTCCTTTGTCACGAGCTGGCGAACTGATTAAAATCATGCTATAATTCGTTCCTTTTGCCCAAGACTTTAGTTTAATTTTTCTACTCCATTTGGGCCTTATAATATCTATAGTAATCTCAGTATAGGCCTGTACTCCGCCCCGAACCTTATCCTCGGACTTTTTGATTATTTCATTAGGAGTTAGCTCTTGCGCTAAACTGAATAAAGAGGTAAAAAACAATAAAAAAATAAAGAGTGTCCTTTTTATCATGTTGAATGTTTTTAGGTAAAAATGCTCTTAAAAAATTGATTTTTCAAATAACTTGATGAGAAATGAAGTGAAAAATCATGCCGAATATCATGAATTCATTCTAAAATTCTAATTTAATGCAATTTTAAACTGTAAAACAGTGCATTTTTCCATGGAATTACAAGAACTTACCAAAAAAGTATGCTCCATATCAAAAGAAGTTGGGGTATTTATTCAAAATGAATCCACAAAACTGAACTCAGAAGACATTGAGGTTAAAAGTAAGAATTCTTTAGTGAGCTATGTTGACAAAACGGCTGAAAAGGAACTGGTAAATTTCTTATCAGTACTCATTCCTGAGGCTGGTTTTATTGCCGAAGAGAGAACCTCCGACAAAACAGGAAAAGTATACAACTGGATAATTGACCCTTTAGACGGAACAACCAACTTTATTCATGGAATACCAACCTACTGCATCAGCATCGCCTTGTTAAAAAACAAAGAGCTTATTTTGGGGGTAATTTATGAGCCAAATCAAGATGAAATATTTTATGCTTGGAAAAATGGAGGGGCTTATTTGAACGGAAAATCAATTTCGGTTAGTTCTACTAAAGAAATTTCTAATGCACTGCTGGCTACAGGATTTCCTTACTACGACTACAAAAGACTTGATGGATATTTAAAAGTTCTCAAATGGCTCATGCACAACTCCAGGGGGGTAAGAAGAATTGGTTCTGCAGCAATTGATTTGGCTTATGTTGCTTGCGGACGTTTTGATGCTTTTTATGAGTATTCTTTAAACCCTTGGGATGTTGCCGCAGGAGCGATCATCGTTGAAGAAGCTGGAGGTTCGGTAAAGGACTTTAAAGGTGGAAAAAACTACATGTTTGGAAGAGAAATTTTGGCATCAAATTTGCACCTTGAAAGTGAGTTTTTAGATAAAATTAAACAGTTTTTTTTGAGCTAAACTTAAACGCCAAAAAACGCGTATTAGAAGTTAGCACTAAAAAGTATATCTATTTCGTTTAAGAACTTACATTTTTTATTGTTATTGTTGTACATAATTAAATTTAACGTCAAAAAATCATTCAGTATGAAAAAAATTGGTCTTATTTTTAGCGCTATTGCATTATTAACTTCCTGCGCTATCATAAACCCAGGGGAAGTGGGTATTAAACAAACGCTAGGAAAACTGCATGGCACACCAAAATCAGAGGGTGCTGTTTTTATTAATCCGTTTGTAACACAAGTAGTTAAAGTGCGAACAGCCACTGTAAACAGAGAGGTACGACTTAATCTTCCTTCCAAAGAAGGGTTAAATGTTAAGGCTGAAATATCAATTTTGTACCATGTTCAGCCCGATAAAATTATTTCTGTTCTTCAAGAAGTTGGGTTAAGCTACGAAAGAACACTTATTTTAAGTACGTTCCGTTCTTCGGCAGCTGATGTATGTGCGCGATTCTTCGCAAAAGATATGCACTCAGGAAAACGAGCTGAAATTGAACACGCGATTAAAAAATTAATGATTGAGCGACTCAAAGATAGAGGTGTTATCATAGAAGGTATACTGCTAAAAAGTATTGCACTCCCAGATCGTTTGTACAGAGCTATAGAGGAAAAACTAAAAGCGGAGCAAGAAGCTCAACAAATGCAGTTTGTATTGGACAGAGAGCGTCAAGAAGCAGAGAGAAAGAAAATCGAAGCGGAAGGAATAAAAAATGCTCAGCAAATTATCAAAGAGGGTATTACTGAGCAAAACATTGAGTGGAGGAGTTTAGAGGTTTTCCAAGAACTTTCGAAATCTCCGAATACTAAAATAATTATCTCTGATGGTTCTACACCGATGATCATAGATTCTGACAAATCTAAATAATAAAATTTTAAATTCGGTACTAAAAACGGGCTATTCGCCCGTTTTTTTTTTGACCTCAACCTTGTTTATTTTTCCATTTCTTCATTTTAAAAAACCTATAACATAAAAACACTTTATATTATAGAAATAAATTCAGCGCATAATCAAAGACTTCATAAATCTATTCTAATTTCATTTTATGAAAGTTTTATTATTTCTGGTGGTTATGGTGTATGTAAAAATGACTTTTTCCAGTGAACCAATTCATTTTAGTTTTTGGAAAAAGCATTCTAATCCAACTTTATCAATAAATCAAAAGAACTTCGGGTATGTTTTGTATGAAAATAAATTCTTATTGAAAGAGTGGAACAATACACTTGTTGGTGGAGCGTTTAAAATAAAAAAAGGTGCAATCACTGCACATTTTGCCCAAAGCGGAAATACTAAATTCTCTTGCAACAGAGCGTCGGTTGGTTTTGCTCAAAAAATGTCTCCAAAACTTAATTTAGGTTTGTCTTTTGAATATACTTTTTTTCAGCAAGCAGAAATTAAAAACAATCCAACTTTATTGACGCCAACTTTTGGTATAACATATAAATATTCTGAGCTAAATTCCTTTTATTCATCATTATACCACTCTGGAATTATTTTCCACAACAATGGCCTTCCCAATAGTTTGCTTATCTTTTGGAACCATCAAATAAATGATTCTTCTTCATTTTCAACTGGTTGCATCACTGAAAACGGAATGATAATTGGCTCGTTTGCATTGAACTATTTTTATTTAAACATGAGGTTCACCTTAGAGATTAACTCTTCTGAAATACCCATTGAATTTGCTTTGTCGTGTTCATTAGAGTCGTTTGAATTTTTACTTCAAAACAATTACCACCAAAAGCTGGGGATGTCAAATCAAATTGGGATTGCATACAAATGGTAAAAGTTTTAGTATTAGCCCTCTTCCTTTGCTCTACTCTTTCAAAAGGTCAAGAGGCTATTGATGAGACTATTGAATATTTACAAAAACTTTCTATTGAAGAAAACGATTGGGAAAACACAGCTGTTGTGTTGGAAGATTTTTTAGAGCGCCCGCTAGAAATAAATAATCTGGATTTTAAACGAATTCAAAAATTCCCAATTTTGAATTCTCGACATTTTTACGTGATAAAGAAATATCGGAAGTTAAACGGGACTATATATACTGCGAACGAATTAAAAGAACTGCCTTTTTTTACGCCTGAACTTGTTGAAACCATTCTACCTTTTATCACTTTTGAATCCAAACAACCACCTTCTAAGTTTCAAGTGAGAGTCGTGCATAAAACGTCCTTCAATCTTGAGCCTTCGCAAGGATTTTCCCGATTGGACAGTATGTATTTCCTCGGAGGAAGAACACAAGAAACTACCCGATTTAAACTTTCAAACTACAAACATAATTTTGCTTTCATATGGGAAAAAGATAAGGGAGAGAAAATAAACACTTCTTTTTTAAAAATTGGATATCAAGGAAATTTCAATCACCGTTTAAAACAGGTACATATTGGTGCTTACTCTCTTTGTATTGGAGAAGGACTTATCCATTCAAATAATTTTATAGTTGGAAAAAATAACCCTTTAAACAGTTTCTATAAAATCCAACGCTCGTTAAAACTAAATTCAAGCTCAACAGAATACAATTATGAAAATGGAACTGCTGTTGTTTACGAAAGAAAAAAAATGAAGGTACTCGGATTTTACAGTTTGAACACATTGAATGGAAAGGTTGAAAATGATACCATAAGGAGCTTAAAACAGGATGGTTTGTTTAGAACAAATAGTGAAATAGATTACAAAAAAAAAGGGCATTACTATCTCATTGGAAACAGTATCAATTATGAGTTTTACAAAACAACAATCGCTTTTAACACATTAAAAACGAGATTTTCTAAGCCCTATCAGCCTTTACCCAACTACTATAACACAAACTATTCAATGTATAAATTATGGAACAACAGCATAAACTATCGTTTTTTTGACGGTGAGAAAACTGTTAAAGGTGAACTTGCGATGGACCAAAAGGGAAGCCTAGCTACTACTCACTTTTTTGTTTTTAAATTGACCGACTCTTATAATTTATTGGCAAATGCTCGATATTTTTCTCCCAAATACAACAGCTTTAGAGCAAATAGTCTATCTGAGAGCTCGAGAGTGCAAAACGAAAAAGCAATATTGTTCGCAGGAGACTATCAAGATGAAAAAAGACAAATTTATATGAGTGCTGATTTTTTTTCTTTTCCTACACCTAAATACCTTGTTCAACTTCCTTCCTATGGAAAAGATTTTATGGGGTATCTGAATTATCAAATTACAGATTCCTTAATCTTTAAACTTTTTTTCAAACAAGAGTCGAAATATAAAAACCAAAAATCGGAATTCATGAATGAGCCCCAAAAATATACCTTATCTCATGTTTACGGAAAGGTTACCATAAGGGCGAATCAAGGAATAACCATAACATCTAGGCTAGACTTCAGCAAGCACCAAACCAATGGATTGAATTCTTTTGGGAGAACTTCTTACTTAGAGCTTACCCACAAAAACGAATTGAGTTCTTTCTCTGCTCGAATGGTATTTTTCAAAACGGATAATTGGGACACGAGGATTTACTTATATGAGAAAGATGTCTTGTATCATTTTAGCGTTCCCGCTCTTTATGATGAAGGCACACGATTTTACATCAATTACAATCGAACCATAGGGAAACACATCAAAATATGGATAAAATATGGCCGTACTATTTTTGAAAACAAATCCTCAATAAGCAGCGGCAATAATGAAATTGAGGGTAATTTAAAAACTGAGATTAGAGGGCAGATTCTCTGTAAATTTTAAAGATTTTAATTAACCAAAAATTATTTCTTTGACGATTTCCGTTCCTAATTCCTCATTTAAAGATTTGATGATTTTTGATTTCGCAAAAGAAAGTTCATTGCGCAATGCCGCCGAATCTAAGCGGATCAATAACTTACCTTCAATAAGCTGCTTTGAAACTGTATGATTTTGTATTGTTGGGCCTAATACCTTCCCCCATGCTTCATACAAACGAACTTCGTTCATTTTAACGTTCAACTTATAGGTATCCATTAGTTCTTTTAAAGCATCTCCTATTTTTATTTGATTGTCTTTTCTCTTTGTCATGGTGCCAACCTTTTTTTCTTCCAAACTCCATTTACAAGTTCATAAACTATTCTGTCGTGTAATCTGCTTGATGCTCCTTGCCAAAACTCAAAATATGTAGGTACCAACCTTAAACCACCCCAATTTTTCGGACGTGTAACCTCTTGCCCATCAAATTTGTTTTTGATTTCTTCAACAGCGTTTTCAATTTCTTTTCGACTCTTTATTTCAGTACTTTGAGGCGATGCCCATGCTCCAATCCGACTTCCCTCTGGGCGACTCATAAAATAATCGTCTGACTCCTTTTCACTTACTTTTTCCACCTTACCCTCTATGCGTATCTGACGCTCCAAATCTCTCCAAAAAAATGTAATTGATGCATTTTCATTGGCATTCGTTTCTTGAACTTTGGCACTGTTGTAGTTCGTAAAATACGTAAATCCTTTTTCATCAAGATTTTTGAGCAACACCACCCTAGCCCTTGGCTTGTTGTCTTTAACAGTACCTAAAATCATAGCGTTAGGATCTGAGGAAACTTTTTTAAGAGCGATTTCATACCATCCTTTAAAAAGTTTAAATGGATTATTGGGTAACTTATTTTCGTCCAAAAAATCATTCTTTGAATAATCAATACGTTGGTTGTAAATGTTATCTGTCATTATTCTGAATCGTTTAATTGTTCAATAATTTTATCAACTTCTTTTTCCGTTTTTCTCAACTTTTCTGAACATACGGTTAAAAGTTCACTTGCCCTTTCAACTTTTTTTGCCAACTCATCAACGTCGATTTCTTCGCTTTCAATTCCATTCACAATCTCCTCTAATTCTTCTAGAGCATCCTTATATGTTACTATTTTTTCACTCACTATTCTGAAATTTTTGATTTTTTAATTCCGTCTTTTAATTTTATCTCTACATCTACTCCATTTGATAATTGAGAAACACTTTTCACTACGCTTCCCTCTTTCATAATAATTGCATAACCTCTTTTTAAAACGTTGGCTGGATGAATTAGTTTGATTGTATTTTCAACTAATTTAAGTTTTGCATTCTCCTTCTGAATAATCTGCTTTGGTAAAACATTCAATGTCAATCCCAATTGGGATGTTTTTTTCTGCTTACTTTTAAAAAACGCGTCTGATATGCGGGGAAGATCACTTTTTATTTCGATCAAACGCTTCCTGTTTCTTTCCAAACCCTTTTGCGTGGCTACCTTTGTAGCATGAGAGAGTTCCTTTAAAACAGTATTATTTTGAGCAATTTTTTCTCGCGTAAAGTAAGTTAAAGCATCTCTTAATCCAATGTAGTATTCCTCAAAACTTGACATCTTTTCAATTAAAAACTCTGCTACTGCTGTTGGGGTTTTTAATTTTGTGTGCGCTACAAGATCTGGAATTGTTTCATCACGTTCATGGCCAATGCCTGTTAACACTGGAACAGTATGATTGGCAATGGACTTACCTAATTCAAAATCATCAAAACCGGCCAAATCTAAACTTGCACCACCACCTCTAATCAAAACAACAACATCAAAATTTTCATTTGAAATTGCACGTAAACTTTCCCTGACTGAACGGGCCACATGTTCACCCTGCATTGTTGCTTGAAAAAGCTTGGTTTCAAAATGATACCCGTTGGAATTTACATTCAACTGATTCATGAAATCGCCATATCCAGCAGCAGTTTCACTTGAAATAACTGCAATTCTCTTGGGAACAAGAGCTAACTCAAGCTGCGCATTTTTACCAATTAAGTTTTGAACAGTCAATTCATTGATAATTTCTTTTTTTCGCCTTTCTAAATCACCTAAAGAGTAATTTGGATCTATATTTTTAACTACCAGGCTTACTCCATATTGCTCATGGAAAGTTACGTTTACACTAAACAAGACTTTCATCCCTCGTTGAAGTACATTTCCTGTAGCTGCAAAAAAACTGGACGAAATTCTTTCGTACTGAAATTTCCAAATATTGGCCCTCATTCTTGCCAAAATCTTACCTTCATTTTTTTCTACTAAATCCATATAGCAATGACCTGCGCCTGCAATGCGCATCTCGGCGATTTCGGCTATTAGCCATACCTCATTCAAAAAACTCATTTCAATAGATTGTCGAATAATTCCATTAAGTTGAGAAAGTGAAAGGTGATTATCGTTTTTCATGGATTTAAATAATATTCCAAATTTAATCATTTCTAACTTTCATTTTACGGTACGACAAAAGTTGTTAATAATAAGCACTGAAATACTTCTGATTCCTTTTCAAATAGTTTATTTTAGAACTTTGGTATAGCTGTTGATTAACATTACTCGAAAAGCCCTATTTTACATTATGAAACTTAGACTTTACTTTTCCTTCTTCGCTTTCTTAACTACCCTCTATGTAAATGCCCAAGACTGTGATCAAAAAGCCACTGGAAACAGCAAAATAGCTGGTGATTACTTTTCATGGGGAATGTATCCTTGCGCCTTGAAAGAATACCTTATCATATATTCAAAAAAACCAGATAGCAAAAAAGTCAACCGAAAAATAGCCCAGTGCTACATTAACTCCGCCGGAGCAAATAAAACACTAGCCATCAAACATTTAGATTTTTTAGTCAAATCTGGAAAACCTGCAAATGAGGTATATTTTGAACTGGGACAAGCGTATTTGTACAACAAGGAATATGATAAATCCATTGAATATTTAAACAAGTTTATTGAACTGGCTAAACCAGGTAAAGAGGTTTTAAAAATTGTTGAAAAATTCAAGAATCAAGCCTATTTTTCAAAAGAAATTATAAAATATCCAGTAAATGTAACGTTTAAAAACCTCGGTGATGATGTAAATAGCGCATACAATGACATGCACCCCTACCTCACTGAAAAAGAGGACTTTATAATATTCACCAGTGATCGAAAGGGCGTTAGAGGAGGGTTTGGAAATGGCGATGGATATTTTCCAGATATAATGCTTACAAAAGTTAAAAAAGGAAGAGATTCTTTTAAAGGTGCTAGAAGTATGACAGGCTCTTTTAACACAGAATTTGATGAAATGGCTGCTGGAGGATCTCCTGATGGTTCTTATTTAATTTACACTACCAACGAAGAGTTTCAAGTGTTTAATTTAAAAATCACTTATAAGGCACCCAAAAAGAGATCATATCCCACTGCAAAACCTATGGAAGGCGTAAACGGTAGAAACAGTAATGAAATGTCGGCAACAATTACGAACGATGGTGAATTGTTGATTTTTTCGTCAAACCGTAAAGGAGGTTTCGGAGGATTTGACCTTTGGATGAGTAAAAAACTACCCAACGGAAAATGGGGAAAGCCAATAAATATGGGCCCGAATATAAATACAGAATTTGATGAGACATATCCAAATTTTTCAAATGATCAATCATTCTTTACCTTCTCCTCCAATGGACTTAAAGGAATGGGGGGGTTTGATTTATTTAAAACTGAATTTTCAGAAGATTTGAAAATTTGGACTAAGCCTAAAAATTTAGGATATCCAATCAATACGGCTTATGACGACAACACGATCACTTTTGTTAAAAATGGTAGATATGCCTACAAATCGGATATTCGAAAAGAATCTATCGGAATGAGAGATCTTTATCGCTTAACATTTAATGATGTTCTTCCCATTTATACTGTTGTTAAATCCTCTGTATTACCAGATACGCTCGTGAATATGGATGAAATCACAAGCTCACTATCCTATGAAGTTGAAATATCAAAAAGACAACTTGATTCTGTGAAATCAATTAAAGCAGATGTTGGAGTAATAAAAGAATTTGAAAAATTGCATTCAACAAAGCAAAGAGATCTTGATAATGCCAATCCATTTACTAATAATTTCGTGGAGGTCACTAAGGATAATGGCGAAATATACGGTCAATACAAAACCAATGGACAAGACGGCAGATTCATTATGATTTTAGAACCAGGAGTTTACAATATTGCCATTTCCCATGATGGGTTCAATACTATCAAAACAAAAATTATAATCTACGATAAGTCGAATTTCACACCTGAATTAAAAAAACACTTTTACTTAAAGCCCAATTTATAATATGAAGTTAAAACTGAAAAGACCTATTTGCTTTTTTGATTTAGAAACAACGGGTACAAATATTTCCACTGATCGGATTGTTGAGATTGCAATAACAAAAGTATACCCCGATGGAAAAGAGGAAATAAAGTGTCGCAAGTTAAATCCAACTATCTCAATTCCCATAGAGGCCTCCCTTGTTCATGGTATTTATGATAAAGATGTAAAGGACGAACCAACTTTTGCGCAAGTTGCGAAAGGACTTTTTGAAGTAATGAGAGGCTGTGACTTAGGAGGGTTCAACTCGAACAAATTTGATGTTCCTCTCTTAATTGAAGAATTTTACCGTGTTGGAATTGAGTTTGACGTAGCGAATATTAATTTAGTAGATGTTCAAAATATCTTTCATCAGATGGAACAGCGTACGTTGGTTGCTGCCTATAAATTTTACTGCGACAAAGACCTAACAGATGCGCACAGTGCTGAAGCAGATACCAATG
>Ga0160423_10001833_pt1 | contig 17778 bp, 15 predicted proteins | sample CRUFie14St8metaG_FD_108191 | JGI IMG/M metagenome (GOLD analysis project Ga0160423, IMG submission 108191) | Marine microbial communities from the Costa Rica Dome - CRUD Field 142mm St8 metaG | ecosystem: Environmental > Aquatic > Marine > Oceanic > Photic zone | place: Costa Rica: the Eastern... | reverse complement strand
CGGCATCTTCAGTTACATTTGCATTTCTTTCTCGAATAAGTTTCTGGAATTCTTTTGCACAAATAACTGCGGATACTGCGCTTTGAAATTCAGCTAAAACAGAATCTCCAGCTGTATTAAAAATACGACCGCCATGTTCTTTAAAAAGGTTATCCAGAATATCCCTGCATGAACGGAAACTGCGAAGAGTTTCATCTTCATTCTTTTCCATCATTTTACTAAAAGCCACAACATCTGTGACAAAAATAACGGCAATCTTTCTTTCAATATCTTTGGACATCTAATCCTGCTGTATCGATCTTATGTTAAAAATAAAACGACTAGTATAATGAAGCAGTAAACTAGAAAATAATATAAAAAAATCCACTTTTTAACCATATAACCACCTAAAAAATCAAACTAATTTTAAAAGATTTAAGGTGTCAAACCTATCATCTAAAATTTTTTTAAAACTTATGTTATTATTATTACAAAAATCTAATTCATTTTCATAACAAAAAAAACATAGTTCTATTTCTCTTTTTTTATGAGAGATAAAGATTTTAGTTGGTATAGTTTCATTAAAATCTTTATGTGGATTTCTTGTTCTTTTACACCACATGCATTTTGCATCTTTTTTGTTATATATAAATGACATACTAATGAAATGATATTTCTAATAATATAAATCAATATTTAATTTAGAGGTTACCAACCAGATCCTGATGTGCCTGGAAGTGGACCTTCTGACCAAAATCTAGGTGTTATCAAAGACATATCAACAATTTGTTTTAAGATCTTATTATCACTTTCAAGTGAAACCGCCTCAAGACATAAAATCAATCTTCCAGCTTTAGTTTTCTCCCAAAACCAAGTACCCAGATATTCAAAGTCATCTACTTTGTCTCGGTAAGTGATTGTTTCTGTGTAAAAAGCTTGTAAATCTTCAACAACTAATTTTAGTTGTGGTATAGGCCCAATACCTTTTCTTGGGCTTGGTGGAATATTACCTCTTACAAATTCTGAAATATAATTAGTGAATTCTGAAATTTGCATCTCACTAGCACCGACTGTTGTTCTTTTTCTGCCTGATACAGCAATTTCATAATCTTTTTTTAATGAATTAATTTCATCATTTACTTCTTTTACTAGTTTGTTGATATCACCAATTTCATTTTTTTTCAGAACTAGTTCCACAGGGAGTGCATAACCCATTCGTCCATCTTTAACGGGTATAATATCAGGAAAATCTTTTAAAACAGGTCCAGATCTTTCATTAAATAAATCAAAAGCTGATCTGATTATTTTTTTCTGGTATTCAGGGTCATTTGGTTTTCCGAGCGGGCGACCCATTGGAAAATCCAGCCAAAGTGCTCTTGGAGGTTGGATAGCTTCAATATGTTCTTTTACAAAACCAACTAAGACTGTTGAAAACCCATAAGATTCAAAAAAATGAGCAAGCACGCTCACGGCGCGCGTACAGAATGGTCATACAGGAACTAAAAAGACAGTGTCGACTGAATCATCTTTCATTCTTTCAGCAACTTCTTTTGCTGACCTTTCCATTTTGATAGGATCAGATGAACCAATAAATGAGTAATGTTCATTGGAAACAGAACCTATTTCATTATTCTTAGCCATTTCTTCTAATCTGTCTATCGGAAGAATTGTATTAATGTCTTGTTGCCAGGCAGTACGATCATATTCCACTGCAACATGTGTCATTACTAGATCGAGATTATCTTTTTCTATAACTCTGTGATTATTTGCAAGCCATGAAAATGGCTTATCACCTCTTTTAGAAATTGCTGCTGAAGAAACAATAGACACTCTGCGACTACTAGCCTCTTTAGGAACTGACCAAGCAGGATTATCAAAAGTATATTTTTCAAGACGAGAAATAAATCCCCTTCCAATAGCAGGCATTTCAGGAATTAAAACCATTCAAATCTTTCTGATAAGTTTAATATAATTGGTATATTTTATATTCATAATGTCAAATAATTTTATCAACTAATAATTTTCTAACTATGGGCAAGTCAGCTTCAGCCCAATCTAGGTCGGGAATATTTTTAAGGCTTAACCATTTACAGCTAATATGTTCTTTAAGGATTACATTTCTGCTTTTACAAGAACACAAATATACTCTCATATTTAATTCAAAGTCAGGGTATATATGATTAACTAACATATAAAAATCAGTAATATTTATCTTAAGAGAAAGTTCCTCAAGAATTTCTCTTTTTAAACATTGCTCATTTGTTTCGAATTCCTCAATTTTGCCACCAGGAAATTCAAATTTTTCAGAAATATAATTTAAATTATTTTGACATCTTTGAGCACAAAGAATTTTCTTTTCATTAATTATTACTCCGGCTACTACAGAAACTTTTTTCACAAATTGTCCTAAATTTGAATATCAATTGTAGTTATTGCAAAACAATTCTACGTTATCAACATTTTGGCGGAAGGAGCAGGAGTCGAACCCACCAGACACGTATATAACGCCTCTCGCTAGATTTGAAGTCTAGGCGCCTCACCGGAGACGATTTCCTTCCATATTATTTTTAAAATAATCATTGAGGAAATGGTATAAAAAATTCACTTTATTTAAAAATGTTTAGTGGATCACTTTTTACAATGCGTCCATTGCCTGTTCGTTCAGTAAATAGCTTTTTATCAAAAAATTCTAATAACTCAACTGAAACGTTTCGGCTAATTTTTGTTTCGTTTCTAAATAAACTTAAGTCAACTAAACCTTTATTATTTTCTGAAGCAATTTTCTCAACAATATTAGCACATTTTAATATCGTCTTTGGTAAGAAATAACGTTTTTCAGAAATTTTGCACAACTGTTTCAGAGAAACTAACTTATGAAAAATACTTTCTACTGTTTTTATATTTATACTTGTCTTTTCTGCAAATTCATTAATGGTTAGAGAATTAAAATGACTTTTATTTAGACTTGCGTTTATTTTTTTCCATAAAATTTTTTCATCAAAATTAAAGGAGTTTCCATTACTTGTAATACTAATTTTTTGGCCACTCGTAAAAATCTGTTTTTCTTCATTAAGTTCATTTAAAATTTGATCTATTAAAAAATCCTTTGCTTTATATGAAAATGCACTTAATAATTTTTCCTTGTTTAAATTCAAACCATTTTGACTTTGGACAATAGATTTGCCAATAAATTCAAACACAGTTCTCTTGCATAATCTCCAGTTCTGTTCAGATATTCCCCATAATTCTTCTTTGTGAATGATGATCTTTATTTGTAAGTTATTCAGAAGGCTCTTAAACTCTGCTTTTGAAAAGTTCCTTGAAATTGAGAATTTAATTAGATCTATGCCCCAAGTAGATTTTGAGACCAAAAACAATAATGCATCTTTAGAATTATTATTGATTTGAAAATTAAGTAATTCTATTCTATTTGCTTTTGACCTTCCCTTCACTGATGAATTGGGGTCAATAATTTGTCCTCCAGCAATAGTTTTTTTGGCTGATTGGTCTCTTAAAATAAAACGGTCTCCAAAAACTAATGTCGTTTCTTTTTCAAGCTTTAACTGAACCAGCCCTTTTTTGCCTGGAAAAATTTCCCTGCTTTCTAAAATAACCACCCTGCAAATAATTTTAGCTGTCCCAACGTGCATATTTACTCGTGACCAGTTTTTTAAAGATTTGTGTAAAAAAGAAGAAACACTAATAATAGCATCTACGCACTTTGATGGGTTATTAATAAATTCTGATATTAGCCAGTCACCTCTTCGAATTTGGTCTTTGCTATTTTTTTGAACTTGAAGGTTAAGAGCACAACGTTGTCCTGAAATTCCAGTCTTGGCATTACGACTGTTAGAGTGAATTGTTTTTACTCTTGCTTTTAAGTTTTTTGGAGAAATTAGAAGTTTATCATCAATATTAACTTTTCCTGAAAAAGCAGAGCCAGTTACAACTAAACCTATGCCATTCAAAAAAAATTTCCTATCTATAGCTAGACGAAATCGGCCAGAACTATCTTTTTTGTTTTGATCTAAGGCTTTATTTTCAAGGAATTTTTGTAGATTTTGAATGCCATTTTTTTTAAGGCTCGATATTCGAAAAATTGGAGCCCTTGATAAAGAAGTTTCTTTTAAAATGCCTTTTAATTTACTTTCTAATTCCTCAATTTGCGTTTCATCAACTTTATCAATCTTAGTAATTACAATTGCCCCATCCTTAATGCCAAGCAAATTTAAAATTTCAAGATGTTCAAAAGTTTGAGTTTTTGGACCATCATCAGCAGCAATCACGTTAAGCACAAAATCTATGCCTGCAAGGCCTGCTATCATATTGTGAATAAAATTTTCATGACCTGGAACATCAACATAGCCTATGCTGATTTGGTCATTTATTTTTTTATATGCAAATCCAAGATCAATTGACATGCCCCGTTTCTTTTCATCAGGTAGTCGGTCGGTGTCTACTCCGGTGAGTTGTTTGACCAAAGAAGTCTTTCCGTGATCTACATGACCAGCCGTAGCAACAATCATTTAATTTCAAATATTTTTAAATTTAATTTCTTGAGTTGCGATAGAAATTGACTTTCATCCTCAAGGCACCGTAAATCAAATAAAATACTATTATCATGAATTCGACCAATTACAGGAATGGGTAACTTTCTAAACTCAGTGTAAAGTTTACTCAGATGCTTATTCGAGTTCATTCTTATCTTTATTGCACAGCTTGGAATTAATTCCACTGGTAATGAACCACTTCCTATTTGACTTTTACAATCTACAATTTCTACTTTTGCTATTTTTTTAAGTTGAGTATTTATGTCTTTAAAAACTCTTTTAGCTGTATCATATATTTCCTTTTTTTTCCTATTAAGCATTCTCAATGTTGGAATTTCTTTTACGGCTTTATCAGTGTCGTTATATAACTTAAGTATTGATGCAAATGCTGCGATTGTCATTTTGTCACATCTAAGTGCACGCTTTAGTGGGTTCTTATTAATTTTATCTATTAAATCTTTTTTCCCTAGAATAATTCCACATTGGGGGCCTCCAACGAGTTTATCCCCACTAAAAGTAATTATATCTGCTCCATTAGATAAAACTTCTTTTGGCATGCTCTCTCTGGGCAATCCTAAAAGTTTTAAGTCAATTAGTGAGCCACTTCCAAGATCAACCATAAAAGGGAGACCATGCCTTTTTGATAACTTTGCTAAATCTTTATGATTTATGTTTGAGGTAAACCCTTTAACAACAAAATTGCTTGTGTGTGCTTTTAGAATTAATCCAGTTTGTTTTTTAATTTCGCTTTCAAAATCTTCAATATGAGTTCTATTTGTAGTGCCAACTTCTTTAAGTTTACAATTAGCGCTTGTCATAATTTCAGGCAATCTAAACGAACCTCCAATTTCAATCAATTCACCTCTACTAACCAAAACCTCTTTTCTTTTTGCTAGGCTATTAAGTACGAGTATAACAGCAGCTGCATTATTATTAACAATTGTACATGCTTCCGCTCCTGTAATTTCACAGAGCATATCATTAATATGATCGTCTCTATTGCCCCTTTTTGTTTTTAAAACATCATACTCAAGATTAGAGGGATTTTCTGAAATTAACTTTACTTCTTGGATTGCTTTTAAAGGAAGGATTGATCGTCCAAAATTTGTATGTATAACAGTTCCAGTTAGATTAAAAACTGGCCTTAAAAGATCATTATCAATCTCAGAAATTTTATTTCGAAGTTTAGAAAGAAAAATATCAATATCTATTTTATAAAATTCATTTTCTGAAATTAAATTTTCCCTTAGTTCTTTCTGTACCTCTCTAATTTTTGATAATACTAATGAGTTACCTAGCCTGGATATCATATTTTGTACTTCAGGCAATTTTTGAATTTTATGCACGGCAGGCAATGAGCTTAGTAAAGATTTGTAAGAAAGGTTATTCATCTGATTTTTTCAATTTTAAATTAATTAAAAGTCTAAATAAAAATCAAGTTAACTTCAACTTTGCTCATGCATGTTTTTGAAATTATTTTCTTGTCATAAAAATTCATCGAAATATAAATATTCATATAAAATTAAAAGGGCATGCATATGGGAAATTTACAAGAAGAAAGTGATCTTCAAAATACAGTGCAAATAAGTGCAAGAAGATTTGAAGAGTCTCCATTTATTTCAAGAATAGATGATTCAAAAATGATTAGAGGTGTATATGCAGGAAGATACCATGCAATATATAATGGTGAAGATGTTTTGCATAAATATTGGACACTTAGAAAAAAAGCTTTAATTTACGATGTCCCTGAAAAACCTATAGAAATTTCAGGTCCTGATGCAACGGCCTTTTTAGACAAAGTTTTAACTAGAAAAATATCAGATCTTCAAGAAGGTAGAGGTTTATATGCTCTAGCTTGCACTCCACAAGGAGGGATATTCATGGACGGCGTAGTGTTTAAGTTTAGTAATAATAAATACTGGTATGTCCAGGCAGATGGTGACTTTGAAACTTGGCTTTTAGCTCACACAGAAGGCTTTGATGTGAGTATAAAAGACCCAAAATCCAGAGTTTTGCAAATTCAAGGTCCTTTATCAATGGACATAATGAAAGAATTAACAGATGGAAAACTGGATGAAACGCTTAAATATTATCGATCTGGTTTTTATGAAATTGATAATCAAAGAGTGTACATATCTAGAACTGGATTTACTGGAGAACTTGGTTATGAAATTTTTTGTTTTGGTCATGAAACAGATCACGTTTCACTTTGGGATAAAATAACTAGTGTAGGTAATAAATATGGAATGGAATTTTCATCAACTCGTTCAATCACTATAAGAAGGATTGAAGCAGGTATTTTAGGAAACTTAACCGATATTGATACCACAATAACTCCTTTTCAAGCTGGATTAGATAACATTGTTGACCTAGAGAAAGATTATTTTGTAGGTCAAAAAGCACTTTTAAATTCTGATAAAAGTACTTTATTATTTGGGTTCAAATGCAGTGAAAAAACTCCATCCTCAGGAAGTGTCATAACTCATAATAATGAAGATGTAGGTTACATAACAGCAGGTGTTGATTCTCCTACATTAAAATGTGGTATTGGGTATGTTAGATTTAGTGAAAAAGGTAAATGGATTGGCAAAAAACTAAATATAAAATTCAGGGATGGATCAATTTCAAGTGGAGAGGTTGTTGAGTTACCATTTTTTGATCGTGAAAAGCTACTTTTGAAAGGTATCAAAGATAAAGCTCTTGAAGGTTAGGTAAATTATTATTGACAGTTATAGATATTAATTGAAAATGTTAAGCAAGTTTAATTTTTGATAGGGAAGCTAAAATATGAAAAAATTATTTTTAGGTTTTTTAATTGGATTTTTTTCTCTGACACTGTCTATAAATTCCGCATTTTCTAGTAGTATACCAGAGTCACAGGATCCCATAAAAATTGTTATTAATGACTGGACTGGCCAGCACGTGTCAACAAAAATTGCAGGCGAGGTTCTTAAAAAAATGGGCTATAATGTAGAATATGTTTCTGCAGGAGCTTTGCCAATGCTTGCAGCAATTGCTGCTGGTGATTTAGATTTTGTCACTGAAGTTTGGACCAATAATGTTAACCAGTTTTATCATGATGGAATAGCTAGTGGAGACATCATATTAGTTGGAGAGCTAGGACTTACACCTCAAGAAGGATGGATTTATCCTCCATATATGGAAGAAAAATGTCCAGGGCTACCAAATTATATGGCTCTTTATGACTGTGCAATGGCTTTTGGCAAGCCAGATACATTTCCAAATGGTAGGTTAATTACATATCCAGCAGATTGGGGAACAAGATCTAAAGATGTTGTTGCAGCAATTGAAATGCCTTATATACCTATCGCAGGTGGAAGTGAAGGAGCTATGGTTGCTGAACTTGAAGGTGCAATTAAGAAAAATGAACCTGTTATTTCAATGTTCTGGCAACCGCATTGGATTTTTGCAAAACATGAATTTAATTGGGTGGAATGGAACCCTGTAGATGGTCCATGTGAAGAGGAAACTCAAAAGAAAGATACAGCATGTGGTTTTGAACAAGCTCAAGTTGTGAAAATTTCTTCAAAGCAGTTTAAGGAAAAATATCCTCATGCATTTAAATTCTTAGACGCTTATACATTAAATAATGACATCGAAAATTTAGGTATGTTAGAGATTGATGTAAATGGCAAAAAGCTAGAGGCTTGGGTTGATGAATGGATTGCCGGCAACGAGAGTGTTTGGCAAGCTTGGATTGATGCAGCAAAAAGCTAATCAAATATTAATTTAGTCTAAGGAGCGACAAGTTTATTGTCGCTCCTTACTTATTTTTGAATTAAAAAATCATGGCATCAAAAGAAATAAAATTATCATGTCGAAATGTTTGGAAAGTCTATGGGAAGAGACCAGATGATTTTTTCCACAACAATAATGGTAATGTTTCAGATCCCTCAAAATTAGCTCAGGAAATTTCCAGTAAAGAGCATATTGTTGCAAATGCTGATGTTAGCTTTGATGTCCATGTAGGTGAAATATTTGTAATAATGGGTCTTTCTGGCTCTGGAAAATCTACAATCATACGATGTCTGTCAAGATTAGTAGAGCCTACAGCAGGAGAAGTAATATTAGATAATGAAGACTTGCTTAAAAAATCTCCAAAAGAATTAACAGAAATTAGAAGACATAAAATGGGGATGGTATTTCAGAATTTTGGTCTTATTCCACATTTAAATGTTATTGAAAATATAGCTTTTCCTCTAAAAATACAAAACTTCAACAAAGACACTTGTTTTGAAAAAGCAAAAAAAGTTATTGAGCTAGTTGGCCTGGAAGGCAGGGAAGAAAATTATCCATCACAATTATCTGGCGGCCAACAACAACGAGTTGGTATTGCACGATCATTAATTGTTGAACCAGATGTTTGGTTTCTAGATGAACCATTTTCCGCATTAGATCCCCTTATTCGTAGGCAGATGCAAGATGAGTTTATGAAAATTCAATCAGTTTTAAATAAGTCGATAGTTTTTATTACTCATGATTTTGTAGAAGCTCTTCGAATTGCTGATAGGATGGCTATAATGAGAGATGGGTTTATAGTCCAATTTGGAAGGCCAATTGATATTGTTATGAATCCAGTTGATGAATACGTTAGAGACTTTACAGGAGATGTGCCGTTTGAGAGATTTTTAAAAGCTGAGGATTTGATTGAAAAGCCAAAAAGCAGCACTGATAAGTTGAAAATAATTTCAAGCACAACTCCAATCCAAGAGATACTCCCTCAGCTTGCTGATTCAAAAAATGGATTAGCTGTTGTTGATAATAAAAATAAAGAATTAGGCATTATTACACCGCAAGGAGTAATCAATGTAATGGCATCTGCGGGTTCAAAAAAAGTACAAAATAAAAAATGAAAACATTACTTAAACTAGATTTATTCCAGTGGTTTTTTGTAATAGCAATTACGGTTTCATTTCTATTAATGCAAAATCAATTTGTATGGTTAAAAGTGTTTCCTAAAGAATTTATTTTTCCATTGTCTGCTATTTTAAATTCTGGAATGGAGTGGGTTGTTGACTACTCTGGTTGGTTTTTCAAAGGAATTTCATGGTTCTTGGAATGGCCAATTAAAGGTGTAAGATGGCTTTTACATTTTCTTCCATGGACAGTAACCGTTTTTTTATTCTGTTTGGTTTCATATATTGCTTCAGGTTGGGGACTTGTAATTTTTACTCTATTGGCAACTTTTTATATGGTTCTTATTGGATACTGGGTAGAAAGCATGAATTCCTTTTCTTTAGTGGCAATTAGTGTGCCCATGGCAGTGCTTGTTGGATTTGCTATAGGGAGTTGGGGATTTTTTTCAGAAAGGGCAGAAAAAGTTATAAAACCAACGCTTGACTTCCTTCAAACTGTGCCCGCTTTTGCTTATTTATTACCAATTTTATTATTATTTGGTTTTGGAACAACAGTTGGCTTACTAGCTAGTTTAATTTACTCATTTCCGCCTATGGTAAGAAATACTATCTTAGGATTGCGCCAAGTTCCGTCTGAAATTATTGAGTCAGGAATTATGTCTGGAGCTTCAAGTAGACAATTGTTTTGGTTGGTTCGAGTGCCTACTGCTTGGAAGCAAATTCTATTAGGTGTTAATCAAACCACTATGGCTTCACTAAGCATGGTTATTATTGCATCGATAATTGGTGGAACTGCTGATATTGGTTGGGAGGTTTTAGTATATTTGAGAAAAGCTGAATTTGGCGGTAGTTTGGTGGCAGGTATTGTTATAGCTTTAATTGCAATGATCTTAGATAGAATAACATCTGGTCTTGCAAAAAATTCAGTGACTTACAAAACCCGAGAAAAGTCATTTTTGAAACGTAATAAATTCTGGTTTTTAGCAATAATTGGCGTTTTGTTTTTCTATATTATGTCATTTATTTTCCCTATTTTAAATCAATGGCCTGAAAGTTACTTTATAAGTCCCGCAAAATTTATTTCTAATGGCCTAGATGTATTTATTTTGAATTTTGGAACACAAATAGACTATTTAAAGCAAGTTGCATTTTTCTTTATTATGTTGCCTGTAAAAATTGGTCTGCAATTATCAGTAAGCCCTTATACTTGGGGTTTTGAATTAACCCCCTTTCTAATCACAGCCTATTTTATAATTATGATGTTATTTGCTTCGTGGTGTTTTTTTAAATTCAATAAAGATGTTGCAGTTGGAGTGGTTTTATTTTCAATCTTTATTTACTTTGGTCTGACAAATATGCCTTGGCTGCCTCTAATATTTATATATGGCCTAATAGGTTATAGGATTGGAGGTTTTAAGCTGTCTTTAACTATCATAGCAAGTTTTATGTTTATTACATTTACAGGCGTTTTGCCTCAGGCGTTACTATCTATTTATCTTTGTGGAATTGCAGTGATTATATCATTTATTCTTGGCGCGTCTTTGGGTATTTGGGCTGCTCATAATGACAAAGTATCTGCATTTATGAGACCTATAAATGATACTATGCAGACAATGCCGTCATTTGTGATTTTGATTCCGTTTGTAATGTTTTTTGGAATTGGAGAATTCACTGCTTTGTTAGCTATTATAGCTTATGCTTTTGTGCCAGCAATGAGGTACACAGAACACGGGTTAAGAAATTTACCAGAAACTGTTATTGAAGCTGCTCGAATGATTGGATGTTCTCAAGCTCAACTTCTTTGGAAGGTAAAAATACCTCTTGCCATGCCTGTTATAATGTTAGGACTTAATCAAACAATTATGTTCGGCCTTGCAATGCTTGTTATTGCTGCATTAGTAGGAACCACAGGTTTGGGTCAGTTAATTTATATTGGTCTCTCTAAAGCTGATTTTGGTACAGGTATGATTTCTGGTGTGAGTATTGCCTTGATAGCTATTATATTTGATAGAACAACGCAGGCTTGGAGAATTAAGCTTGAGAAAAAAACTCAGTAGTTAATAAATATTTTCTATAATATCAAAATCTCAACTTTAAAAATCATATGGACATATCAAATTTTCTAGATAGAAAAAATAAAATTTTTATTGATGGAGGTACTGGTTCTGAAGTTGAAAGACTTGGTGGACAAATGAGTAATGCTTGGGGCGCTTTAGCTAATATACATTCACCTGAAGTTGTATTGAAAGTTCATGAGAATTTTATTAACGCAGGATGTGACATTATAACTACAAACACATTTGCGACATGCCGCCACACACTTCAGGGACCTGGAAGCGAAGATAAAACGTTAGCTATAAATCAAGCAGCTGTAAAACTTGCAAAACAGGCAGTTAAAAACACCAATAAAGAAAATAAAGTTTTAATTGCCGGTAGTATGACTAATTTTTTTGCTTTGTCAGAAAACGAATATAGACCTGATCCAAGGTTTTTGCCCTCATTAAGTGATGAAGAAAAAAATTATAAAGAAATGGCAAAAATTTTATTAAATGCAGGAGTTGATATTTTATTACTAGAAATGCTCTTAGATATTGACCATTCTAAAATATTACTTAACGCTGCTTTAGAAACAGGTTTGCCTGTATGGGTCGGCCTAAGCTGTTGTATAAGTAAACACGATCAGACAATTATAGGGAGAAATTATGGGGCTGAGCAAACTGAGTCTCTAATTTATGATAAAACAAAAATTAGAGAAAATCCAAAATTTCTCCCAGAAGATAAAATTATTCCCTTGGTTGATATAATAGATGAGTTAACTTCAATAGGAGGGGATGTATATGGTATAATGCATAGTTGGTTTGAAGACTCAAAATTAGGCTTGGAGGTTTTAAAAGATAAGTGGAGTGGACCTATTATGTTTTACCCAGAAATACATTTGTTTGATACATCAACGGGAGGAGCAATTATTACAGCTACAGAGGATGAATTTGCAGAAAACTGCTCTAACTTAATAGATAATAGGATAAAAATTATTGGTGGATGTTGTGGGGTTACCGATAATCATTTAAAAAGTTTGATTAATAAATTTAAATAAGGTTTTAAAGGTCTAATTTGAACACTAATAAAAAAGAATACGATTACATTATTTTAGGTGCAGGATCTGCAGGTTGTGTTTTAGCTAACAGACTGTCTGAAGATCCAAATAACACAGTTCTGATTTTAGAAGCTGGCCCTATGGATATGAATATCTTGAGGCCAATAGAAACACTTTTAATTCATATGCCAGCCGGTGTATACCATGCATACAAAAATCCTCGAATTAATTGGAATTATAAAACGGTAGTTGAGCCTAATTGTCATAATAGAAACTTAGAATTGCCTCGAGGTAAAATAATAGGAGGCTCTTCATCAATAAATTCAATGGTCTATATGAGAGGGCACCCCTTAGATTATGATAACTGGTCTACAAAATATGGTTTGAAAGAATGGTCTTTTGATAAATGCCTTCCCTATTTTAAGAGATGTGAAAGTTCTGATCGTGGAGAAAGTGAGTGGCGTGGAGGAAGTGGCCCATTAGGAGTAACAAAAGGAAAATTACAAAACCCTTTATTTGATGCTTTAATTGAGGCAGGTGATCAATCTGGACAAGGCACATCTGAAGATTTAAATGGTTTTAAACCTGAAGGCATATCGAGATTAGATAGTACTACTAAAAACGGCATGAGGTGTAGTGCTGCTACTGCACATCTCAGGCCAGCTTTAAAAAGGCCCAATGTAACTCTTATTACAGAAGCATTTACTAGAAAAATTTTACATAAGAATGGAAAAGCTTTTGGCGTTGAATATGATAATAATGGGGAAGTTCAAGAAGTTTATTCAAGCAATTCAGTAATTGTAAGTTGTGGAGCAATTAAATCACCACAAATTTTGATGTTATCTGGAATAGGTCCAGCAGACCATCTTCGTTCAATGGATATTGAAGTAAAAGAAAACTTATCTGGTGTAGGTAAAAATTTACAAGATCATTTACTTGTTGCTACCGGTTTTGAGTGTACTAAAAATGTAACTATTCACAAAATTACTCAACCTCAACAAAAACTTTTTGCAGGTCTTAAATGGTTATTAACAAGAAAAGGTATTGTAGCATCTAATATATGGGAGATGGGTGGACAGATTTTTGGAAATCACAATGTAAAATATCCTAATTTACAATATCATTTTGCACCTGCGTTTAATAAATATGAAGGCAGAAAAATTATCCTTTCTCAAGGCTTTCTTCTTCAATGTGATCAGTTAAGACCAAAAAGCAAAGGCTCTGTTCAACTCAAATCCAATGATCCTTATGAAAACCCAAATTCATTTTTTAATTATCTTTCTCATCCACATGACTTAAAGGAATTAAGGGAAGCATTTAAAAAAATGATTGAATTAATTTCTCAGCCAGCCTTTGATGAATTTAGGGGTAAAAGAATAAAACCCTCTCCTGACATTAAAAGTAATTCAGAAATTGATAGCTGGATACGTGAAACTGCAATTACTGATTACCATCCATCAGGGACGTGTAAAATGGGTAATGAGCCTGACTCAGTAGTAGATGAAAAACTAAAAGTCCATGGCTTTGAAAATTTATACGTAGTAGACGCTTCTATTATGCCTGACGTTGTTAGTGGAAATTTAAATGCACCAACTCAAATGATTGCTGAAAAAGCTTCTGATTTTATATTAGGAAAAAAACCTTTAGAACCAATAAATGCTAAATTTCACTTTCAAAATGTTTAAATATTCTTTATCGATATTATTGTAAGGAACAAGTAATTGAGTAACGAGCAAATAAAAAAAATTACTTCAAGCCATTGGGGGGCTTTTGAAGCAATAATTGAAAATGGCAAGCTAATTTCAACTAAGCCATTTGAGGAAGATTTGAACCCAAATGATATCTCTAAATTTATCCCAAAAGCTGTTTATCATGAGAAAAGAGTCAAATTACCTCATATTAGAAAAGGATGGTTAAGTAATAAAGAAACTCGAAATAAAAATTTAAGGGGTGATGATGAATTTCAGAAAGTGCCTTGGGATGAGGCAATAGAAATTGCCGCTGAGGAAATTTCCAGAGTAAAAGAAAAATTTGGGAACCAATCAATATATGGAGGATCTTATGGTTGGTCTAGTGCAGGAAAATTTCATCACGCACAAACTCAACTTCAAAGATTTTTAAACTCAATTGGAGGTTTTGTAGGGGCTTTTGGAAGTTACAGCACTGCTGCAGCACAAGTAATAATACCACATATTCTTGGCATGAATTTTTTAAATCTTATTTTTAATTTTCAAAATACTTGGCCAACTATTGAAGAAAACACGAAAAATATTTTAATGTTCGGTGGTATTAATCCAAATAATTCAAAAGTTAGTATGGGTGGTAGTACTAGGCATGAGAATGATTTGTGGTTTAAAAAATTTCTTAATAAAGGAATTAATTTAATTAATATAAGCCCTCAAAAAGCTGATGCACCAGATGGAGCAAACTGGCTGTCTATTATTCCAGGCACGGATACAGCTTTTATGCTTGGGTTGGCATTTGAATTAGAGACCAATAATCTTTTGGATAGGACTTTTTTGAAAAAATACACAGTTGGTTATGAAAAATTTAAAATATATTTGCTTGGAGAAAATGATTGCAAGCCTAAAAATGCTGAGTGGGCTGAAAAAATATGTGGTGTAAGTGCAGATCAAATAAAGTCTATTGCAAGAAAAATTTCTAAAGAAAGAACACTCATTACTGTAGCCTGGTCTTTACAAAGAGCACAAAATGGTGAGCAACCGTATTGGATGGCCACGACACTTGCGGCAATGCTTGGACAAGTTGGTCTACCTGGTGGTGGTATAGGTTATGGTTATGGAGCTATAGGAGGTATCGGAATTCCTATTAAAAACTTTGGTGGCCTATCTTTGCCTAAAGGTAAAAATAATGTTTCTGATTTTATTCCAGTAGCAAGAATTTCTGATATGCTAAATAATCCAAATACAAGTTATGAATTTAACGGTGAAAAAAGAATTTACCCTGATATTAAACTAATATATTGGTGTGGTGGAAACCCTTTTCATCACCATCAAGATTTAAACACTCTTCATCAAGCTTGGAAAAATCCTGACACTGTAATTGTAAATGAACCTTGGTGGACTGCAACTGCTCAAAGAGCAGATATAGTTTTTCCCTCTACCACATCTTATGAAAGAGAAGATATTGGTAAAGCTAATGGGGGTGACAATTATATTTTCTATATGCCAAAGCTTATTGACCCTGTTGGCAAATCAAAAGATGATTACCAAATCTTTTCTGAACTCTCGAAAAAATTAGGTACACATAATGAGTTTACAGAAAATAAGACTGAAGGAGAATGGATTAACAAATTGTATAATGAGTTTCGAAGTTTTTTAAATAACTCAGATATAGAATGTCCGAGTTTGGATGAACTTAAAGACAAAAACTGGTTTAAACTTCCTACAGTCGGTAAAGAATTTGCAGCTAAGCCATTTGTAGACTTCAGAGACGACCCAGAAAAAAATAAACTACAAACAGTATCAGGAAAAATAGAAATATTTTCTGAAAAGATTGAAAGTTTTGGATATGAAGAATGTCCTGGGCATCCTATATGGGTTGAACCTGATGAATGGTTAGGATCTCCAAAAAATACTGAATATCCCTTCCATATTGTTTCCCCACAACCAAATGACAAACTGCATAGTCAATTAGAATGCGCTATTGCAGATGTTCCAAATGAAAGACCGACCCCAGTTCTTATCAATATAAATGATGCTAAAAAATTAAAAATTATAAATGGCGAAATCATAAAGATCTTTAATAGTAGAGGCTCATGTTTAGCACGTTCTCTTCTAACTGATAATATAAGAGAAAAAGTTATATCCTTACCTACAGGTGCTTGGTTTGAAACGGATAATCATGGATTAGAAAAACAGGGCAATCCAAATGTTTTAACTTTTGACAAGGGCACATCTAGATTAGGCCAGGGCCCTAGTGCTCATACAAGTTTAGTAAATATTAAAAAAATAGATTAATTTAATGAGCACCATTATTGAAATTGATGAAGTTAACAAGGTTTTTGCAACTGGTGAACACGCAGTAAAAGATTTGTCCCTTAATATTAAAAAAGGCGAAATAATTGCTCTTTTAGGCCCAAATGGCGCTGGAAAAACAACACTAATTTCAATGATTTGTGGAATTGTGAGCCCATCTTCTGGCAAAATTAAAGTTAATGGCTTAGACGTAATTGATGATTACAGGAAAACAAGAAGTATGATTGGATTAGTTCCACAAGAACTCACATTAGAGTCTTTTGAAACTGTTTCTAATTCAATTAAATTTAGTCGAGGATTATTTGGGAAAAAAAGTAACAAAATACTTATTGAAAATTTAATAAAACAGTTATCACTTTGGGAAAAAAGAAATACAAAGATAATGGAATTGTCCGGTGGGATGAAAAGAAGAGTTTTGATTGCAAAAGCTTTAAGCCATGAACCTCAAATTCTTTTTTTAGATGAACCCTCTGCAGGTGTAGACGTAGAATTAAGAAAAGAAATGTGGGAAATAATTAAAAACCTTAAAAAAGACGGTGCTACAGTTATTTTAACTACACATTATATAGAGGAAGCTGAAGCAATAGCAGATAGAGTTGGAATTATCAATAATGGAGAACTGTTATTAGTTGAAGAAAAAAAGAACTTCTAAGTAAGATGGGTACAAAAACTTTAACAATTGAACTTGCCTCCAAAATTAAATCTATACCGAAGTCTCTTTCTTCTTACCATCTTCAACTTTTAAATAATGGGGAAAAGTTAGCCTTTAATTATAAAAGCAATGATGAAAGTAGAGGAATTACAAGTTTGTTAATGGATATTAAAAAGGCAGGTATAAAACTAGCAGACTTAAGTACCAGTCAAACATCGTTAGAAGAGATTTTTGTAGACATGGTGAATAAATGATTAACTTACAGGCTATTAAGGCAATTTACGTTTTTGAAATGACAAGAACATTTAGAACTCTTCTTCAAAGCCTCGTTTCGCCTGTAATATCGACTTCATTATATTTTATTGTTTTTGGGACAGCAATAGGATCTAGAATGCAAGATATTTCAGATGTGCCCTATGGAGCTTTTATTGTTCCTGGTTTGATAATGCTAACAGTTTTAACTCAGAGTATATCTAATGCTTCATTTGGAATTTATTTTCCAAAGTTCATGGGAACAATAAATGAAATTCTCTCTGCTCCATTATCTGCTTTTGAGATAGTACTTGGTTATGTAGGCGCAGCTGCAACTAAATCATTAATGATTGGAATTATAATTTTTATAACAGCT
>Ga0160423_10001832_pt1 | contig 17778 bp, 14 predicted proteins | sample CRUFie14St8metaG_FD_108191 | JGI IMG/M metagenome (GOLD analysis project Ga0160423, IMG submission 108191) | Marine microbial communities from the Costa Rica Dome - CRUD Field 142mm St8 metaG | ecosystem: Environmental > Aquatic > Marine > Oceanic > Photic zone | place: Costa Rica: the Eastern... | reverse complement strand
CCTTCCTCCCGCGCGCGGCGGTCTTGCTGGCCCTTCCGCCCCCGGCGGCGGTCAAGATTGTTTCCCGCCCCCCCCAGCCCCCCCCCCCCGCTGGAATCACAGCGCTGCAGGCCGAAATTGGCGCGAGCGGAGAATCGCCTGCGCCCCGGGGCGGAGACGGGCATGCGGTAGGAGCGAAGGGCGCCCCGCGTCAAGGCAACGAGACCCCATGGTGGTCGGCTCGGCAGGGTCCGCGTTCTCGGCGTGGCGTCCGCCGATCGCGCCCGACCCTCTCGACCCATCGGGGGAGTGGCGCGGGGCAAGCGGAAGCGATCGTCGCTTCGCTGCGCACCGGGTGGTCCTCCGCTGCACCGCGGGCCTCCGCGCCCTGCAGGAGAGGAGGCTCGAGTCTCGAACACCTGACTCGAGGTCGATTTACTCCACCGCGGACGGGTCCATCGACGCCAAGCAGCTCCTCCCCCTGCTCGCCTCACGGTACAGGGTTAAGGGTTCGATAGGCGAGGGAACATCCGCCAAGGTAAGGCACGCCCGGTCGCGACGCCTCGCTCCCGTTTTCACGATGCTGACCATCGATGCTGACTCACAAATCGTCCCGATCGACCAGATTCTCCTCGCCGAGGACGTTTACCGCGGTAGGGAGGTCGCAATCAAGGTGTTCCACAGGACTTACTACACGGCCGGACTCTTCGAGGCCGCGGTCCTGCGCCACCTGAACTCCCTCGACCCTGAGGGATGCTGCGGCTGCGTCAGGGTCCACGACTGCTTCACCTTCGCCGGCCACGCCTGCCTCGTCCTCGATAGGCTTCAGGGAACCCTGGTGGATCTGATGGTTCGCCTTGCGCCTCTGCCTGCCTCAAAGAGGGCATCCGTGATCAGGAGCATCGCCGCCCAGGTCCTCGCCCTGCTCTGCCTGATGCACTCACAAGGCCTCGTGCACGCAGACCTGAAGCCAGAGAATGTTCTGGTGGAGTCCCTGCATGACCCGGAGAGCTCTCCCGAGCCGCACGCGAGGGTGAAGGTGGTGGATTTTGGCAACTCTTTTGTCACGGGGCGCGGAGGGGGAGGGGGAGGGGTGGTCCAGACCCTGACATACCGCGCCCCCGAGGTCTTCCGGGGCCTCGAGGCGGGCAGCGCCATCGATATGTGGTCCCTAGGCTGCCTGCTGGCCGAGATGGCGACACTGAAGCCGCTCTTCTCAGGCATAACGCCACAAGCCGTGGCCGCGCAGGTCGAGGCGTTGCTGAGCGAGCGCGGGTCGAGGTCCTCAGCCGGCATCCCAGAGCACCACATCGCCAGGCGGTCGCACGCCTTCTTCAAGCTCTACGACGACCTCGCCAAGACCGACGTCAAGGTCGCGGACCTGGTGGACAGGCTCTTGAGGCCGGACCCATTGCGGCGCCTCGTGGCCAGGGAGGCCCTCTGGCACCCTTTCCTGCAGCGGACCTTCCCCTTTGGCGCTGTCTTTGGGCCGGGGTCGGAGGGGCCGGGGGCGAAACGAGGCGTGCGGGCGGCGGCGGATGGGGCGGACGGGCCAGGGTCTCGGCGTGGTCGCGTGTTGGCGGCCGAGGACGCGCTCTCGTTCAAGAGGGGAGGTGGGGCCAGGGGCGCCCGCGAGGATCTCGGTGGTCTAGGGGAGGGTGGCGAGGTGCCCTCAGAGCGCTTCAAGAGGCCAAGACCGAGCGACGACGACACCAGAGTCAAGGTGTTCGACCTGCTGAAGGTAGGGGCGGGGGAGAACGCGGAGGGTGCCGAGGAGGAGGACGAAGAGGGGAGCCTCGAGTTTGTGAGCAGCGGGGGGAGGGCCAGGGGGGGAGCCAGGTGCTGGACTCTCCAGTGCGGCAGTCCATCGAGGAGGAGGCGGAGCATGAGGCTAAGCCCGCGTCCCCAGCGCCGCCGAAGAGGACGGTGAGGGAAAGGCGGGAGAGGGGGAAGAGGGAGTGGTGGAAGGCAACGTGACGAGCTCGAAGAATGCGGCGACATAGGGGTGCACCCGCTTGTACGATTAGAAAGGAGAAGACTTGTAAAGAAGCCACGCAGAAATGCAATTTTTTTTGGTATCGCTTTTTGGTTTACAAATGTTTTTCAGAAAGAGGTAGGGAAGATACACGGTGCCCACACAGAGAGGTCGCTCCCTAGATCTTGTTGATCTTCGAGGCCACGACCTTGGGGTTTGCCTTCGCGATGCCTTCCCGCCCGGCTAGCTTATAATCGTAAGGGCAGTCATGCTTGTCCGAGTAGCGGTGCTCGGAGCAGAAGACGTACCCGCAGCGGCAGGTGAACCCGGTGAGCCCAATCTTCTTCCTACAAGAGTAGCAGCGGTTCTTGTGCTTCTGTGGTGGTCTGCTGGGGGTCCCCGCTGCCACCACAGCAGCCTCCTTACTGGGCTCGGGCTGGCACGGCTCGCACACCATGTCCATGGGCTTGGCCTCCGGCACGGGCAGGGCCGAGGTCCCCGCCGCCGTGGTGGTGGTCGGGGCCAGAGCGTTGCGGACCGCGGGGGCGACGCTCTTGACCTCCGGCTGGGGGGAGGGCTGGGCGTTCGCGTTGTTGGCCTGCCTGAAGCACGACGAGCACATGTTGAGGTTGGCGGGGTTCCTGTCGCGACAGGAAGAGGATGGGAGGGAGGTGCCAGGGTAGAGGGTGACGGGACAAGAAAAGGTCAGCCCCACGTGACGGGGTCAAATGAGCAAGCGGGGGTGTTGGAGGGGCAAGAAAGGCCATGGGGACGCGCAGAGGCGAAGACTCACCCGAAGAACTCGTGGCACTTGACGCAGAGCTGCGGCTGCGCGGCCTCCACCGCCTTCTCCTGGTTGCCGGAGTGGTCCGTCATCGTGCTGGGCTCTTGTCTCGAACGGTTGTCGTTGGACAGCTACCTCGCTTTCCTCGGGGGTTCGTTCGTTCGCGTGTGTCTTCGGTCGTCCTCCCGGGAGGGTTGGCTTCGTGTCTCGCCGTCCCAAGGACCGGAGAGCGGAGCGGCTTCGCTTGAGCAAAGTCCGAGCTTGGGGGCCAACCGGGTACGCAACCTCGTCTCGTTTGCGTCTGCTCAGAACCTTCTGTTTCTGACGGGCGTTTGCTACGTTCGGTCTCCCCCCCCCCTTCACATCATCACCTTGTCTTGATCAGGTATAGTCTCCTCGACCCCAACAAGGGGAATTTAGTGGAAGCACCAGGATTTCGTTGAATTCGCCTTCTTGCCCGATTTCACTTCCATTTCATTTCCTGAACGCACAAGTGCTGGGAAACGGTCCAAACAACGATGGATGAGGTGGGGTCGCGTCAAGAAATTTCCATTTTTTTTTTTTTTCGCATTTCTTTCGCATCGAAGGAAGCAGCGGCCGGCCGTGGGAGGAGGCCGTGGGCGGAAGCGAAGCGAAGGCTCGAGGGGGGCCGCATTGCGGGGGTTGCACGGGACACAAGATGGCGGAGGCGATGGAGAGGGACGAGGTGGAGGAATTCACGACGGGGCCGCTCTCCGTTCTCACGACGTCCGTGAAGACGAACTCGCAGGTGAGTGATCCCTTTTCTGTCGCCGCTCTTTAGCCCCCCCCCTCCCCCACCCCAACCGTGGCACTGACCGACGACTCGCCGGGGCCTCGCGCGCCTGATTCTCAGATCCTGATCAACTGCAGGAACAACCGCAAGCTCCTGGCGAGGGTGAAGGCCTTCGATCGGCACTTCAACATGGTTCTGGAGAGCGTGAAGGAGATGTGGACAGAGATCCCGAAGACGGGGAGGGGCAAGGCGGCGTCCAAGCCCATCAACAAGGAGAGGTTCATCAGCAAGATGTTCCTCAGGGGGGACTCTGTGATCCTGGTGCTGCGGAACCCGAAGTGAGGGCTTGGGGCGAAATAAGGAAGAAAGAAGACCACGCATGTTGACGCGTGCAGGGCGTCCAGAAAAGAATACGAATACAAAAACAGACTACTACTATGTACAAACGCGCGCTTGGTGGCTGGCTCCTCACTCCTCGCCACCCATCTGGTACTTGTCGATGTTCCTGATCTCCTCGGTCTTGAAGGGCCTCTCCCCCAAGATCTCCGTCAGCTCCTCCAGGTTGAGGGTCTCCCTCTCCAGCAGGGCCTCCGCCAGCGCCTTCACGAGGTGCCTCTTTTCCTCGACCATCCCGAGGGTCCTCCTGTAGCACCCGTCAATGAGCTCCCTGGCTTCCACGTCGATCACCTTGGCAGTCTCATCCGAGTACGGCTTCAGGAAGGTCTCGCCATCGTTCGGGAAGGACACCAAGCCCACTGCTTCGCTCATACCGTACAGCGAGACTTGGGAGTAGGCCATCCTGGTGATCCGCTCCAGGTCGTTCTGCGCTCCCGTGGATATCTTGCCGACCATGACCTCCTCCGCCGCCCTGCCGCCGAGGGTCATGCACATCATGTCCCTGATCTGCTCCTTGGTCATCAGCAGGTTCTCGTTCGGCAGGTACTGCGCAAAGCCGAGCGCAGCGGAACCCCTCGGCACGATGGTCACCTTCAGCAGAGGCTCAGAGTGCTCCAGGAACCAGCCCACCACCGCGTGCCCCGCCTCGTGGTACGCAACCGTCCTCCTCTCCTCCTTGGAGATGACCTTGTTCTTCTTCTCGAGGCCGCCGATCACGCGGTCCACCGCAGCCTCAAAGTCCTCCATCTCCACCGCCGACTTGGCCCGCCTCGCCGCGATGAGCGCGGCCTCATTGCACACGTTCGCGATGTCCGCCCCCGAGAACCCTGGGGTGAGGGCCGCCAGTCTAGGCTTGTAGTACTCCGCGTCCCTCGCCGTCTTCACCTTGCCCAGGTGGACGCCAAAGATCTGCTCTCGGCCGTTGATGTCCGGCCGGTCCACGGTGATCCTGCGGTCAAACCTCCCGGGCCTGAGAAGGGCGGCGTCCAGGACGTCGGGCCTGTTCGTCGCCGCCATGCAGATCACCACCGAGTCCTTGTTGGTGTCGAACCCGTCGAGCTCCGTGAGCAGCTGGTTCAGGGTCTGCTCCCTCTCGTCGTTCCCCACGCTGCGAAGCCTGGTGTCCCTGCCCTTCGCCACCGCGTCGATCTCATCGATAAAGACGATGGCGGGGCTCTCCTTCCTCGCCTTGGCAAAGAGCTCTCTCACACGGCTCGCGCCCATCCCGACGTAGAGCTCCACAAACTCGCTCGCAGCGATGCTGAAGAAAGGCACGTTGGCCTCCCCAGCCACCGCCTTGGCAAGGAGCGTCTTTCCCGTCCCTGGGGATCCCAGAAGGAGCAAGCCCGTGGGCGGCCTCGCCCCCAGCTTGGCAAACTTACCGGGGTCCTTCAGGTACTCAACGACCTCCCTGAGCTCCTCCTTGGCCTCGTCCACACCGGCGACGTCCTTGAACTTGATGTTCTGCCGGAGAAGCTGCTTCCTGCTGGGCTTCCTCGCCGTGCCCGACCCGCCAGCGACCCTGCCGCCAGCGAACCGGGAAACCACGGTGAGCACCAGCCCGATCGCCAGAGCGTTCCCCGCGACGGTGAGGATTCTGCCGAACCTCTTGTCCGGGGCGCCGAACTGAACGTTGTTCCGCATCAGGGTGTCGTAGGGCGTGTTCATGTTTTGCGGCCGCACCGTCACGTAGTTGATCCTCTTGATTTTCTCAAAGGACAGAAGCTTCGTCTTGCTTCCCTGGGCTTCCACCGCGGAGGCCATCCTCCGCAGCTCCGCCCTCTCGTTTTTCAGCCGGTACGTGTGGTAGTTCCCGTCCACCTGCAGGTTCATCACTTGGTCCTTCTCGACCTTGCGCATGAAGTCACTGTAAGGCACGTGGACGACGATGGTCTCCATGTCCACCACGCCCGACGCGGGGACGAGCTTGAACAAAAAGGACAGGATGGCGAGGTTGACAACCAGGCGAACCAGGCGCACGGGGCTGAGCACGAGGCCGGCGAGGTAAAAACGAAGGCGGTCCCACCGGGTGGGGGGGCCGCCGGGGCCGTCACTTCCGCTCGGCTCCGCGGGTTCGCCTTGCGCCGCCTTGTCCCCCTCGTCCGAGGGCTCCGCGGAGGTGGACGTCGAGGAAGAGGGCTCCGTCGACGCGTAAAGCGGAGCGAACCTCCGACGTAGACGGGAGGCTGTGATGTGCTTCGCCAGCCCTGCCCGACCGGGGCCCCGAACGGCGGGAAGGGAGGGTCCAGCGCTCAGCCCGCGCCGGGCGGACGGGGCCGCTCTACCGCCCGCCCACCCTCCGAGCGGCGCGGCCGCGCCCCCTGTCGCTCCTCGTGCCAAAACGCGACGACGCATGCTGCTATAGTGCTGCCAGCCTCACGAACGCGTCCTGTCTTCTGAGGCCCTCGAGGCTGAGATCTTCTTGAGCACGAATTTTTGATGATCGGGGCCGGATGAGGAGGAAAAGCAAGACACGACTCGTGTCACACGAGGGAAGGTCTGGCGCGGGGGGGGGGGAAGGGGGGAGCCAAGTGCCAAGGAGGGCGAGATGGGTGCGGCGGGATCTCGAGGCTGTGAGCGAAAGGCCTGCAAAAGCCGGAGGTGTGTGCCTCGGTGGAGGGGCTCGGCCGGCTTCGCCTTCGCCGCGGGTGCACGAAGAAATGAAGAAAGATAGGGACTAATACGCGCAAAAACACGTGGGGGTGCGGGCAAAAGCATCCGTCTACGCTCGCGGCTTGGCACTAATTAGGTAGGAGCCGACGAGGAGGAGACCACCCGCGAAGCATGCGGTTATGGTCAGGAGCCTGTTCAGCCGCTGCAGCTCCGACTTTATCTCGGTGATCTCGCAAACCAGAGTCTCGATGATCCTGTCCTTCCTCAGTGCCTCCTCCTCATCCATCCTCCGCCGTCTCTCATCGGCCGGCCTCGCGTCGGCGTCCGTCGAGGCTTGCAAGGCCTTGTCGACCGAGGGCTCTCCGCCCTTCTCTCCCTCCTCAGGGCTCTCGTTCCCTTTGGGCGGCAAGGTCGGGGGCGGGGCCTCGCAAGCCTCGCGGGCGTCCCCCTCGTCCGGGTTTCCCGCCTCGGAGGAGAAGTCCTCTCCATCCGTCGGCTTCTTCTCAGCCTCGTCCGCGGCGAAGTTCAGCTTGAGCCAGCCCTTGAGCTTGGACGCGCCCTGCTTCGGCTGCTGTTCTTTCTTTGGTTCCTCTCTCCTCGCGACGTCGCAGGCGGCCCTCTCCGGCCTTTCAGGCTCCTCCTGGTCGGTGTCCTCACGCTCGGGGGGAACTTTCTCACCTTCGTCCTGCGGAGCGACCTCCCTCTCCTCCTCCGTCGCGGGGTTCCCCCCCGGCTCCGGTCCCTTCACCGTCGAGTCCTTCTCACCCGCCCCAAGCCGCGCCTCGTCCCCGGCGGCTTCCTCGGCGCTCTCCGCCTTCTTGTTGACCTCCTCGGAACCGCGGCCGATATACGTCCAGCCGTACATAGTGGTCGCCTCACCTCGCCTCGCCTCGCCTCGCCTAGCCAAACGCGCGCGCTTGTTTTGCGTCTCTTTTGCCCGCGCGCGCTTTTATCTGCCACTGGGTGGTCACATGGGTCCGTGAAAGTTGGATATGATGCCTCGAGAATTTCGTTTTCAGTTTTTTTTCTCTTCAAAATTGAATTTTTTTTGGGGCCCTTTGGGAAAGAAACTCGAAACTCAGTCAAAGAAACTCCAAGGCACCGAGCTTGGAGCAAGCAGCGCAGCAGCGAGGGGCTTGAGAAGGGAAGCGAAGCGAAGGCCGGCAGCGGGCCTTGCGCGTGAGCGCCATGACGCACCCTTTCGCGGACTATAACAAGTACCAGAACCAGGGCGTACTGGTGGGAAATTGGGTGGAGGAGCACGCCTTGAAGACGAGCACGGGCACACATAGATACGAAGTGAGTCGTCGTCGTCCAGTTCCCACACACCTGTAGCGTAGGCCAACCCTTTTCGGAGACTGAACCCCTTTCTTTTTCTTCTCTTCGTCCTTAGGCATGGGTGGAGGCGGAGCAAGAGAGCGTGTACCCAAAGCACCTGAAAGCCTCCAGCATGGAGACCTTCGGTCGCGTGTTCGAGCACAGCGACAACTTGGTGAGTTGGACGTCCTGGGGGGGCTTCCTCCCACTCCTCTTTCCTTTTGCCCGAGCCGAGTTCTGACGCTTCCTCGCAACCAACCAACCAACCAACCATCCTCAGCATTCGAAGGATTGGATAACCCACAACCACAGCACGCACTGCCACAGCCAGGGGAACTATAGGGAGCAGGCCCTGCAGGGCAAGCGGAGCACTAGGATGATGAAGAAGGCGCTGGAGGAGGCGCTGCAGGAGCCTGATAAGGAGCCGGAGAAGCCAAACTTTGAGACGAGCCAGAGGGCAGCATACAAAGAGAACGACCTCAAGGGTCTCGTCATCGGCGCTAGGGTCATGAAGACGCAGGACGGCAAGCCCGTGAAGAGAGACCACGTGTTCCTGGCGGAGAGCAAGATCGTTGACAGGTACCGAGCGGACAAGGTGCGAGGCAGGGAGTTCAACACCGGCACTCCGCCAGACCAGGCGGTCACCATTTACAGCACCACCACCATTAAGTGAGGGGGACAAGGCAAAGCGTAACGAAAAAAAGAAAAGAAAAGAAAAAAGTGTTTTTGTTTGTAAGCTGCGGTACGTAACTTGAGTCTGGCCTGGTGTTCGACGGCCCTTCGCACGGAGACCGGGCTGGACGGCGGGGCAGCCCCCCTCTATCTCCCCCTCTCTCATCACGCTTCAGAAATTCCCGCAGAATTCTTCCCCGCCGATCAGAGGCGAAGCGCGGTCGGAGTGCGGCAGCTGAGGGAGGACGGCCAGCGAGCGCGCGACGCCCTACGTCGGGATGGCGACCAAGGGGAAGGAGGTGGCGAAGATCATCCGGATGCGGATTCCGGCCGGGCAGGCCAAGCCGGCGCCGCCCGTGGGAACGCAGCTTGGAGGCGCGGGTTTGAACATCATGGGGTTCTGCAAGGACTTCAACGCGAAGACTCAGGACTATGTGGACGGGACGCCGATCCCAGTCGTGATCACGGCGTACAAGGACCGGACCTTCGAGTATTACATGAAGTCACCGCCCGTGACGTACTTCCTCCTCAAGGCCGCGGGGCTGGAGAAGGGCGCGAACAGCCCCGGACACGAGGTGGCGGGATACCTCTCTCTGAAGCATATCTATGAGATAGCCAAGGTGAAGCAGGCGGACCCGCACCTCAAGCGGCACCTCTCCGTCCAGTCGTGGGTCTCACAGATCATAGCATCCTGCAAGAGCGTGGGGATTGAGGTGGTGCCCAGGCCGGAGGACATACCGAAGAAGAAAAAATAAACTTTGTTTTTCTGGGTTGGTGTACAGTACAATTTTTTTCCTTTTCTAGCGGACTACGCGCTCGACTCGCCGGCTTTTTGCACGAGAAACTCGCCGAGGAACTTGACCGGGTCGTCCGGCCTCGCTTCAGCCAGCTTTATAAAGCCCTCGCTGATGGCGGGGCCAAGCTCTCTCGCCAAGTAGGCCTTGACCGGCTTGACCAGGACCTCCAGGTCCTCCAGCTGGTCAATGTCGGTGTCCACGGTGCCCACGTGCCTCGAGGCAGTGGCCTGAGGCTCGACCTTATCGGTAGCCTCCGCTGACTCCGCATTTTCTTCTGCTGGGGCCTCTGCTGCGGCCTCCTCGCCGGCATCGGCGTCCTCAGCTTCCCCTTCAATCTTGCCCAGGAGCGCCTCGAGCGGCGAGAATTCTGGCTCTGGCTCGGCCGAGTCCCCCTCTCCCTCCTCCGCGGTCTCGCCGTCGCCGCCCTCGGGCGCGCCCGCAGCTGCGCCGACCACCTCCTTCCTGTTGTTGTCAAAGTCCACAAACTTGGACCCGGCGAACGCAAAGTAGGCCCCCAGCGCGCTGGCCTGGGCAACCTCCTCTGCCTTCGCCTTGGATCCCGCCTCCCCGCCCTCGCCCTCGGCCTCTCCGTCGTCCGCCTGAGCGTCCAGCCTCTTCAGCAGCTCCTGGAGCTGCTTCTTGTCCTCTTCCAGGCCCTTCTTGAAGGCTGAGTTCCTCGCCGCAAAGTCCCCGGCGTCCCCCCCAGCAGCGGCCGCTGCCCTCTCCTGCAGGGTCGAGTCCTCCGCCCTAAGCGAGATCGCGACACCGGGGCGGAGCAGGGCCCTCTGCTCGGGCTCCTCTTCCGCTGGCTCTGCCTCCGCCTCCGCCTCACTCCCCTCCCCGGCCGGGGGAGCCTCCTCGGGCTTCTCCTGCAGTGCAGGGTTGGGGAAGAGCTTGCAGGCCTCCTGGACCGTGGACGGGAACCCGTCAAGGACGTATCCCTTGTTCTCGATGTTCGGCTTGCCCATGATAACCCGAAACTTGGCCAAAAGTGCCTTCTCCTCGTCGATCTCCTCCTCCACCTCACCGGTCAGCTGCACTGCCTCCACCGCCTCCTTTGAGATGTACTCCAAGCCGAACCTCTCGCAGAGGCTCTTAGCGAAGAAGGTCTTCCCCGACCCGGGAGGGCCGCTCACCAGATAGGCACGCGGCGTGTACCCGAGCGAACCGATGTAATCAGCGGCCACGGCCCTGAGCTCGCTCGCTAGGCCTGCGGAGAACTGGAAAACGTAGTCCTCCACCTTGGTGCACTCTGGCTTGAGGTCCAGGTGAAGGTGCTCCGCCGGGCCAGGGCCCTCGAGCAGGAGGGTCTCCCCGACGCTCGCGGCCCTCACTCTGGCGCCGAAGCTCTCCGCCACGGCCTCCGCCACGGCCCTCGCGCTGTTCTCGTTCTCGTCCACGACCAGGCAATACTTCTTCGCCAGCCTGGAGGTCACCGCGAGGTCCAGGAACTGCACCACCTCCTTGCAGTTGACGAGGGGGAGGTTGTTGGCGCCCTCGCCGCACAGTGTGACGACTCCTTCGTTAAAGGCCTCGTCGAACAGGGGCTTCAGGCCCGCCTCGCACTCCCCGGACCCGTACAAGATGCCGTGGCAGAGGACCTGCGAGCACTCGCAGGTCATCAGGAGGCGCTCTGCTTCAAGGATGGGGAGGGCCCCAGGAGTGGGAGCCCGCCTCGTCTCGTCCGCGTCGGAGACGGATTCCCCCTGGGTCCTGCCCCATGACGCTATCGAGGTGAGGCCCACGACGGACTTGCCCGTGAAAAGCTCCGGTCGGGACCTCTCCAAGCTCACGAGAACCCGGACAAAGGAAAGCGACTTTGGAATGTCAACCACGAGGCAATCCGCACTCTCGACGACCTTCTCCACCAGCGCCTCGGTCGCGTGCGCCACGTCCTCCCCAGCAATTTCGGCGACCTCGTGCCCTTTGCCCTTGAAGTCCGCCGCGGCCAACTTGAGCACGTGGCTCTCAAATGGGGCTAGCGCCACTCTCATTGCCGTTCCACTCTTGGTCTGCCTCCTCCACAAGTCCCGCTTCTAGCTCTCGCTCGCCCCTCGTCTCGCCGCCTCGCAGCTTCGTTAGCACGCCCCCCCCGCCCCGCTTCCCGTCCCGGCCTCGCCCTTCGGCCCCTCTTCCCCTTCGAGACCACCACCGCAGGTCGAGCGCCCGTTGCGCTCCTTCGTCAAACCTTTTCCAAGGTCGCAACCTCCAAGGTCTGGACTCGTTTTCGTAAAAACTCGAATCTGAACTCGAGAACGAGAGAAAATCGCATATCGGAGGGGGATGATGCCAGAGGATTGCAGCTCTCGCCCCGTGAACGCGGGAAGGGAGCGTGAAACTTGCAGAGAAGCGGAGATGATAAGGCTCGCCTCGAGGGTGTGCGCTACCCCTGCGCGCGGTCTTCTGGCGCTGCGCGCCCTGTCGACCTCGACCTCGACGGCGACGACGACAGCGGCCGCGCAGAGCGGAGGAGAGACTGGCGTGTTCGGGAGCAGGCTCTTTCGGTTGGGACTCGGCTTCGGAGTTGGCCTTGGACTCGCCGTGACGGCTGTGGGCTTGGAGGACGGGTACACTTACGCGACCGTCTCCAAATTGTCAGTGCCCTTGCTCCACCTGCTGGAGCCGGAGACCTCGCACAACATCGTCGTCACGCTCGCCAAGTTTGGCCTGGTGGCGAGGGACTACACCGCCTACAGCCCGTCGCTGAGGACGGAGGTTTGGGGAAGGTCCTTCAAGAACCCGATCGGCCTGGCGGCGGGATTCGACAAGAACGCCGAGGCCATGGACGCGATGCTCGGGATCGGGTTCGGCTTCGTCGAGGTTGGGTCCATAACACCCGAGCCGCAGGACGGAAACGCACGGCCCCGCGTGTTCCGGATCCCCGAGGAGTCGGCCGTCATCAACCGGATCGGCTGCAACAGCCACGGCAGCGTGGTGGTCTCCGAGCGCATCCAGAAGTTCAGGGAGGATTCCGGCTCCGGGTCTAGCGGCCTCCTCGGGATCAACATCGCGAAGAACAGGACCAGCGAGAATGCTGCGGGGGACTATGCCCGGGCGTGCAAGCTCCTGGCGGACAAGGCCGATTACGTGGTCATCAACGTGTCATCGCCGAACACCCCGGGCCTCAGGAGCCTTCAGGCGGGGCGGGAGCTCGCCAAAATCGTGTCCCGTACCAAGCAGGCGCTCAGCGAGGCCGCTCCAGGCGTTCCCCTCGTTGTAAAGATTGCTCCGGACCTGGGCCCAGCGGACAAGAAGCAGATCGCAAGAGTGGTGCTCAGGCACGGCGTTGACGGCATGATCGTCTCCAACACCACGGTCTCCCGCCCAGAGCCGGTCGCCTCTCACCCCCTGGGTGGGGAGAAGGGTGGTCTGAGCGGCAAGCCCGTTAGGGAGGCCTCTACCGCGCTGATAAGGGAGATGTACGAGCTCACGGGCGGGAGGGTCCCAATCGTAGGGTGCGGTGGCGTGAGCAGCGGCCTGGACGCGTACGAGAAGATCAGGGCGGGGGCCAGCCTGGTTCAGCTGTACACGGGACTTATCTACCAAGGCCCGGTCCTCGTGCCGAGAATCAAGACGGAGCTGGCCCAGCTCCTGGCCAGGGACGGCTTCGAGTCCGTGGAGGAGGCCGTGGGGGCAGACACCCGGGTCAAGAAGGGGGCTGGATTCCTCAAATTTTGGTGACTTTTTTACAACGTGGCGTGGACCAGCTTTTTTTGTACTTTCTTCACAGATTGCGGGTTTTCCCCTCAGCTCAGGTCAGGAGGTTGCACATCTCTTTCAGCGTCTTACCCGCCTGCGACTGCTTCCTCTTCTCGACCTCGCTCTCTACTTGGTCCATGATGTTCCGCGTCGTGGTGAGGTTGGCGCTCCCAAACTTGTTGCTTAGCTCTTTCAGCTTTGGCAGCATGGAGTTGAGCTCCTTCCCGGCCTTGTCCACCGCCGCCGCGTCCCTTGAGAAGTTCTCCTTGCCCGCACCGAGGGCGTCGGGGATGGCCTCGACCCTGCTCACGTCACACGAGGCGATCTCCGCGTCGAGAGAGCTGACCTCGCTCTGCAGCTCCTCGCAAGCGGCCCGCGTGGAGGCGATCTCCGCCCTCATCTCGTGCAGCTCCCTGTCCAGCTTCTCCTCCTCCTCCCTCAAGGTCGCGCTGTCGAGCTTCTCGGAGGTCTGGAGCGCCGTGAGGGCGAGCGCCTCGGGCACGAAGAAGACGGACTCCTTCACCTGGTTCTCCAGCTTCTTCGAGGTCCTCCTCTCCGACTCTTGCATAAGGTTGTGCAGCTGCTCCACCGCGAGGATCATCTTCAACGCAGTGCTCTCCTGGTTACCCTGGTACAGCGTGTCGCGAATATACTTCTCGAACGCATCAAACCCGTCGGCGATGTAGTCCTGGAACGAGTTCAAAACGTCGTTCGTGACCACGTCGTTGCCAAGGTCGAAGATATCCTTCAGCTGCCTCTCGGCGCTGCCGCTGAGCTCCATGGCGACTCCTTCGTCGTTGGCGCGGGCGTGTGCTGTCAAAATGGCGGTCGCGGCGCCGACCTGTCCCAAAGCCTTGCCTGCGGGCGCGCGCGTCCTTCGTCCGTCGTTCGGCTCGCTCCCCCCTCCCCCCCTTTTTTTTGGTTTGTATTCCGTGTGTCGATCTGTCTGTCATCGAACTTTTTCAAACGGTGCAAGAAGGGAAATCTACTCCATTCCGGGACCGCCGAGCGCGAAAATTCAGAAGTGCGCCAACGGCTCGCTCGAGAAGAAACGCTAGGGGGGAGAGGGAGGAGTGAGAGGGGGAACGAAATCGCGTTGGGCGAGTGCGGGAAGGACGGAAAGGATCCCGTCCCCAGCGATGGGGGGCAGTGGGAAGCCCGAAGCCGGAGGTCTTCACGAGGCCGCTCGGGAAGGGGACCTGAAGCGGTTGAGGCGGCTCCTCGCGGAGGAGGAGGAGGCCTTGAACGGCCGGGACAAGCTCTCTCGGACCGCGCTCCATCTCGCGTCTTGGGCTGGACACCTCGAGGTGGTCGAGGAGCTGCTCCGCCAGGATGGGATCCAGGTCGGAGCGAACGCCAAGGACGACACGAGTGCGCTCCATTTCGCGTGCCAGAAAGGCAACACGGACGTGGCGAGGATTCTCTTAGCGAAGGGGGCGGGCGCCAACGCGAAGACAAGGAAAGGGGTCACTCCGCTTATGATGGCAGCGCAGAAGGGGCAGCTCGACTTGGTGGAGCTCCTGCTGGAAAAGAAGGCGGATCCGCTGCTCCGGAGCAAGAAGGGGGAGAGCGCAATGGACTTGGCGAAGACTGAGGTGTACGACGCCATCAAGAAGGCTTGCACCAAGGCCAAGGAGGGCGCGAGGGAGGCCGCGAAGAAGAGAGACCATGGACCGGGCGGCGAGAAAGCCGGAGGGGGTGGTGGGGTAGACGGCGGGGGAGCGGACCAAAAGAAGCCGAAGAGGGCAAAACGGGTGCACCTTTCGCACTTCGATGATGATGAGGAGGAATAACAGTCTCGCTCGTCTGCAGGGTTGGTCTGGAATCCTAAATTATCGCTTCATCAGTCCAATTCGATCACCTCCTGCACGTTCGTACCCTTCTGCAGCACCTTGGAGATCGCCTCGTTCATCTTGAACGCATCAATCTCGTCCTGAGCGTTCTCTCCCGGCTGATACAGAAAAATCCTCCCGCTGTCGCTCTTCTTCGGAACCTTCACCAGGTACCTCTGCCTGACGAACTTGGCGAGGACGGATCCCGGGTCCCCAAAGACGTGGTGTTTCGTCCCCTTGTCCAGCCCGAGGAGGCTCAGGTGCTCCCACAGCCTCTCCTCCGTCATTTCGTCGCCAGACAGCGACAGCATCATGAGCACCGCAAGCAGGAGGCCCTTCTCCTCCTTGTACTCCACGCCGTCCCTCTCCGGGCCCCTGATCCCGTCCCGAAACCGCTTCGGCAGGGCGCTCCTCAAAATGTAATACCTCTGCGTGGTCGCCTCGCCTTTGGAAATAGAAGAAAGGAGAAGCGTCCGGTAGGAGTGGCGGGTCAGTCTGCGCCGGGGAAACCGTTTTCCTCGCGGTGGACCACGCTGTCCGGGTGGCGGGCGACGCCTCGGCGACTTTCTCCCCTCTTTCGGATCCCTCACCTGCCGCCGTCGTCTTCACGAGCTCCCTGAGATCCATGCCCCAAATATGGGCAAAGCGGTGCCGTGCCTTCTGCAGCACGGTCTGGGACAAGCCCGTCTTTCGCGGGTACTTCTTCGTCACCAGAGCCGTGACCTTTTCCCTTGCGATCGGTTGGCTGTTCTGCTTACCGATGTTGAACAGGATGTACCGCATGACGTCCCCCACGAGCTTCTCGAGCTCCTTCGCAAAGCGCAGCGACCGGGGGGAGAAGAGCACGAACACGAGAGCGCAAGGGTCAGTCTATGCTCCAGCCGAGACGGGTGCAGCCGGAGGCCCGGGGCGGGAGACTTCCGGGCGAGGGTTTGTAGAGAGAGGGCACGTACCTCTTCGGAGACGAGGTCTGCCCCCCTGGCAGCCGCGATAGCCGCATTCGCTTCCTCGCAGATCCCCTTGATGTGCATAGCGTATTCCTTAGCTTCCCTCTCGCGGTTAAGCTCCCCTGAGCCCTCCTTCACGGAGTCCAAGCCGTCGTCGTCATCGTCGAGATCCACGACCTCGACCGCCGCCTGGTCGCGAACCCTCTTCTTCCCCTTCCCCTTCGCGGGCGCCATGTCCTGCTCTCCAGCGAGCCACTTCCTCCGCTCCCGCCTTCGATCTTCTTCGACGATCCCGAGTTGTTTTCGCGGGAAACGAGAGCAAACGGCGACTCCGTCGTGCCGAAGTGTAAGGGAGCCGAGCGGGCGCTCTGTGGACGCGATCGAGGAGGCCAGCCGACATGAACGCGCTGTCCGTGGAGGCCTTCGAGAGGCGCGCGAAGGAGGCGGAGGACCGCCTGGGACGTATCGAGAAGAAGCTCGCGAGCAGATCAGGCGGAGGTAAGCGCGTCCGCGGCGCCCCCAGCGGCGGGTCGTCGTAGAGAGAGAGAGAGGGAGGGAGGGAGGAAGGGAGGGAGGGAGCGTGCCTCGTCTCGCCCCGCGTCTCGTGCTGACCTGCCCCGCCCCCAACCCCCACGAAATAGGTGTGAGCAGCGAGAACTTGTGTGATATCCTCGCCGTGCTGTACGACGTGCGCTCCACGCTGGGAAGAGAGAAGGTCAAGAGCCAGAACAGCGAAGCGAAGCAGGCCTCTCTTGAGAACCAGGTGTCGAAGGTAAGTCGAGCTCGAGGCATTCGCGCCGAAGGATTGTAGTGCGGTAGGACTCACGGCCACGCTCGCCCACCCGCGCCCGCTGGGATCGCCAGCTCGAGGAGGAGAACTCGAAGCTCAGGTACCAGATCCTGCACCTGAAGAGGAACCTGGAGGCCCACATGACGTGATGGTCTGCCGCTCTTTTAATATCTATGAAGTAACGGACGAGTCGCACATTCTTTGACAGAGTAGTTATCCCCGCCCGCCCGCCCGTTGCCACTCCCAACGTGGACACGTTGCAACCCCTGGCCAACTGGAAAGAGGGCCCCCTCCCGCGAAGAGCCTCTGACCCATCGGGTGGGTCCCAAGCCAGCGTATAGCAGCTTGGTCTGAACTCCTTCGCCTGCGAATTCTCTCAGAGGGGGAGAGGTTGGTGCGCAGACACCATCTCCTGCTCGAAGCCTCGATCGGATCGGTTCCGGAGCTCTCGGCTCCGGATGCAGCCGAGCACCTCGCACCGGCATCAGCCCGCCCACCGCTTGGGCCGACCTCCACCCCCTTCGGCTCCCTTGCAGCGATCGAGGTCTGCTCCCGCCACAAGACAAGGCCGCAACATCACCTGATCGCAACCTCCCGCCATCAAGATTTCAGCGAAAAACATCGAAACGCAGAATCAAAAGAGTAACGCAGAACGCAGAAGGACCGAGGCGCTCTAGAGAGAGTAGGATCGGGAAGAACGACAGACGATGGACACCTGGCAAGCGAAGTGGAAGCCTCCGAGGTGCGACGACTCCCCCCGCGATTTCGCAAAACCTTTCCTCTCCCCGCTTTCGGCAAGGGGACGACGACGTCGGGCGCGCGCGGCGAGGCAACCCTACGCGCCGCCCTGTTCCGCGTCCTGAGCTGACTTGCGAAACCACGTCCTCGATCGCCGCGTTCTCTCTCAGGCCCGTGCACCGCAACCCGTGCCTCGTGCTCGGATGCACCGATAAGGACGCCCTCAGGGAGGCCTTCGGAAAGTTCGGCGCCGTCGCAGAAGTTTTCTGCCCGGAGGGCCAGACCTTCGGCTTCGTTACCTTCGAGGACAAGTACGACGCCGAGAACGCGATGAACGCGCTCAACGGCACGCAGATCGGAGGGAAGACGATCGAGGTGAGCGATGCGCTTCCGCGCGCCCCCCCCCCCCCCCCCCCCCCCCCCGCCACCCCCCCACACCCCCCCCCCCCACCTTCCCCTCTATCCCCTCCCCCGCCCGCCGCAGG
>Ga0160423_10001830_pt1 | contig 17786 bp, 32 predicted proteins | sample CRUFie14St8metaG_FD_108191 | JGI IMG/M metagenome (GOLD analysis project Ga0160423, IMG submission 108191) | Marine microbial communities from the Costa Rica Dome - CRUD Field 142mm St8 metaG | ecosystem: Environmental > Aquatic > Marine > Oceanic > Photic zone | place: Costa Rica: the Eastern... | reverse complement strand
TCTGTTTATCTCATGCTTTACCATGATAGCGAACAAGTCATGATGGACATTCAGATTTAGTGAAAATAAATCAAAATAAAGCTTGACTTTTCAAAATTAGCACAATACAATAATAACACAGCACCGGAGATAACATGACCACAAAGAACAACCTTCCCCATTGGAATTACCTTGATCGCACTATGCACCCACGTTGGGACTTTACCCAGCTGGATAGATTACCTACGGATACCGATAGCCCGAAGCTCAATGCTTTAAATGCCCGGATTAATGCCCGCAATGAAGAGATTGAAGATATGTTTATAGAGATTGAGCTTGCTAACATCGAACGTGAAGAGAACAAGCCCGCAAAGAAGCCCACAAAGCGCCGTACAAGCCGCCAAGAGCTCTTTGAGGATATAGACGAAGCCACACGTGCCGAGCTTCTCTCAGAAGGCTACGACATCGAATAGAGCCTTCAAAAAAAATCAAAATAATACTTGACTATTCAAAAAAAATTCCGTATAATAATAACATAACCCACCAACCACAGGACAAAACAAAATGACTACTTACCAAGACAAAATCAACGAAATCAAAGCGCATGCAATCGAACGCCTTACTGAGATAGCAGAGTATAAGAACATCGCCCGTGAAGATGTCTATGACCTCCACAACGTTATTTTCAATGAAGATTACTATATCGTTGGCTATTACAAAGCACAGCAATGGATCGGCGCAGATGCCTTCAGAATGATCGGAGACATACAAGAAGCTGAAGAGCTTCACCATGGCGAAAAGAATACAACCCTAGACAATGCCGAAACTGTAGCAAACCATTGGGCTTATTGGATCGGTCTAGACATTATTCAAGAGGCCTACGACCAAGTTCTAGACTCTCTAGACAACTAACACACACACTGAGAGCTTTAGCAGTGTAGCTTGCTCTCTTTACCTTCAACTACTCCCCCATACAATAGGATTAACAATGAGCAGATTTGACGAAAGAGAAATTACTCAACTATCACTAGGCCTTCTTTGCTTTATGTTCATAGGCATGTCGCTTTTCGGACATTCTGAGGCCAATGGAACGGTTATTGCAGACACCGACAATGTAACTATTGTTTTCATACCCCAAGGAGAATAAACATGACACAGATAACAATTGACGAATGGCTTTCAAAAGATCCAAGCGTGTTCGTAATCACTGAAGGACGGATCATAGACACAGGCATAAATTTTATAGTCACGGGTTTTGCGCGAAAACCCAATTGCACCGATGGCGAAATGATATGGTCTCAGATACCTTGTAAGAACCTAGGAACGGCACGCCTATATCTAGATAGGGTTATGCCTGAAGAGGAATTCCAAGGCTTCTTAAGGCAAGTATCAAAGTATGGAGCTTCGGGGTTGGTATCAGGCCTAAACCCTCAAAACTAAAGGAGAATAGACATGAAAAGATTAGACTATATCGATATTTATGAAGATACCGTAACTGAGAACGAATTAAGAGCATTTATCAGAACACAGGAAGGGAGAGAGCAAGCTCAAGGAACCCTAAAAGAATGGAGAGCAGAAGAAGCAGAGCTTATTAAGGAATACAATAATGGCGATCCCGACATATACGATCCATCATGGTACGACAGCTACATATATCCCATTTCATTCTCTTGCGGCATGCTAGATGATCTACTAGAGGAGCTATCCGATGCAGAAGAAGATTAAGAACTACTTACTAGCCATGATCGCACTAGACATGTCGATCATGCTATATATCTTTTGTTAAACTCCGGAGGACAATTACTGTCCTCTTGCAATTTCCATGCCAGCTTTGCTTTACATAACTATGAGAGAGCGTACCAAAAAAATCAAAATAAAGCTTGATTCTCTGTGGGTTATGCCGTATTATATTAGTACTTGCAGGAGAGATAACATGAAAGCCAACTACAAAATGTTTACCATTGACCAAGACAACAGAACCACAGCTAGAGAGCACAGCAGTAGAACAGAGTCAAACGCATTCGCATGGTTTATTAAGCGCATATGCAACGGAGCTGTTATGGCAGAGCCTCTTGAACTATCCGACGTTGAGGAATGGGATCAGACTTTAGAGAGCAACCCTTTCAGAGCACTAGAAGCCATGGCTGAAGCAGAAGGATACACAATAGACCATATCGCTATTCAAGGAGAGCTTGAAGAATGGTACGGGGAAGGATATCGCAAGCCCAGCTGGAGATTGTATGTCTATGCGAAAAAAAAATTAAAATAATACTTGCGCACTCTAAAACTTTCAGGTATAATAAAAGAGTGGCCGATAAGAGTTTTCGATAAAGTTCCGACTGAAGAGACTTGAAGGCCACAAAGCAAACCTCCCTAACAAGGATAAGTCAATGCCCACACTATTTTCAACAGGACGTCAAGTAGATCTTCCTAACCTACGTATCCAAGCCTTGGCAGCTCCCGACCGCCCCACTGCCTCACTACCTACCCCCACACACACTAACCCTATCACAACCACACACAGAGGAACTATCACTATGCCCGTAAGCCTAAAGAAGACCCCCAAGACAACCGTTACCACCAAGCCCAAAGCGAAGCACACACCCACCATCATTGACCTCCCCTATGGAGCCACAAGCGCATACACAGCATGCCGGGACTGTGGGCAGCGGTTCACACAGCGCAATGCTAACACACGCTTCAGAGCTCTTGCACGACACTACAACGATTGCAACGGCTAGCCAATAAGCGTCCGGACATTACTTGACCCTCAACCATTTAATGTCCGGACTATCTTTGACCGTCAACCTTTTTTGTACGCATTTAAAAAGCCCCTTGACAAAGACAAAAAAAAATTGTAAAGCAACAAGGGGTAGTCCCCCCTCCCCCCTACCACTAGAGCATGTATAGGTTTGAAATAAGTACCATAAAAGGTTGACGTGTCAAGGGGCCCCAGATACACCCACGACACCCACAGAAATTTCCCAGATTAAACACCCCAAAAAAAAATAATAATAAAATTTACCAAAATTAAAAAAACAGGAGAAAACATGCCCTATACATTAGACTGCAAAAAATGTAACCACAAGAATACCGTAAGAAACCCAAAAATAGGCAACTTTGTTAACTGCGATGCTTGTTCTTTCACTGTGGTCATAGATGAGATTGTCGATCGGCGGAAAAGGAAATATAGTCACCAAGAAGTTAACCAACTTAACAACGAAATGAAAAAAACTCTTAATACATTAAAACAAATCAATAAAGAATTATTAGGAACTCCTAAGTTAAAAACAGAAAAAGATGAATGTCCAGATAGTTTTGAAAAAAAATGGTACAACGAATTGAAAGGAGTTGAGGACGGGTGCGTATTGCCGTTTCCTAGGAAAATTAAAAAGAGGGAAGCATATATACGCATAAAGAATAACTTAGAAGTATACCCAGACGAAATAACCAGACTTGTTTCATTAGCTAATAAACATTATCGTTTATGCAATAAATTTTATATTATGATTCCGGTTTTTTTATGTCGTTTATTTATTTCCATGGCTATGTTGGCTTCGCCTTTATGGATAGGTTATTTGTTAATTGCTGGTGCTTTTTCGGAAACTGTTTCGGGATGGCTTTTATTGGGTGGTGCAATTATTCATCCATTCGCATGGATCGGTTTTGATCTTTCTATGAACTTTGGAGTATATGGGGCATTCTCCCGGCGGTCAGAAAAAGACCCATTCGTAAAAACATTATTTTTCTTTGGAAAGATTGTGGGACTTAATGTTAAATAATGAAATTCATATGTTCCCACCCCCCGACCTCTTTATGGAGTTTAATACTATTTAAGGTAGAAAAAAATTGGAAAAAATTAATATTATTTATTCATTTGAATGGGAGATAAGAAAGAAATGAAATTAACAATTGAAACAATAAAACAACTTATTAAAGAAGAGTTGCAACACATAATGGAGCAACCAGCGCCCGTGGAACACTCTTACCGCGAGAAATTTACAAACGTCCCCGGGTGGGAGAATGCTGAAAAACTCCGCAATCTCTTCCAAGCACCAACAGATGCACCCATTGCTGATGTATATGCGAATGTGTTTGGGAAGTTATATGAAAGAGATGAAATGCACTTCATCAAGCATAGTGGCGACAATCATAAAGTTTTTAAAACCGGGGAATGCGAAAATAAAGCAATATTTAAACCGGAAGATTCAATGTTGTTTGATCAATATTTTTTGGCTTATTCAACACTTGGAGGCGTCGATGCTTCGCCATCAAATTATAGGTTTGACACCACCGGTGGTTTTCAGGTGGTATTTGAGGGCGATGAAGCCACAGAATTGGCCAGAAGCCTTGGTATTCCCGTTGATGATGCTCCCAACATTCCCGAGCTTAGCGATTTTTATCCGCTTCCCGATAACGAAGCCGGTGAACGTGTTTGGAGTTATAATGGCTCATATAAGAACCGACATTATGTTGTTGTTAAGTCCCCTCTTATTCCTATAATGTCGGAAAAAGACGGTCAGAAATTTCAAGTTGAAAGCTGTCCAAACGTTTGGAAAGGACGAGTGCTTTCCAAGCCCAATAAACTTGGAATTCGCTTGAACGAGGTATATATTGTAATGCAAAAAGAACCCGAACTTCTGGAAGAAAGCGGGAAGGTTTTGATGCGAGCGACCAATAAGGTTGAAAGCTTAAAACTTCAAATTGATGTTATTTCAATGAAATAAGAGGATTAAACAAATGAATTTAACAATTGAACAAATAAAACAAATTATTAAAGAAGAGCTGGAAGAGGTAACGAATCCGCAAAGCGTATGTCCACCTATAGACGAAAAAATTATAGTAATGCTGAAATCAAAAAAACAAAGACGCAATCCTCCAAGGGCTTGCTCTTGTTGATGCGATGTGGGGAATGGATGTGGAGTTTCATTCTCACGGCGGAACGCCCCGGGCAGGTATTCCCGATCCTCGCGTTCATATCGAGATAAAAGGAAGAGATGCGGGAAAAATGTTTTCATGCTTGGGGCTTGACAAAGTGGTTAGCAACACAAAAATGAAACAGTATACACAAACTGGTATTTATAAAGCAATATTTATGCCAACAGGAATGCGAGGAAATGTCTTCGCCAACCATTTCTAATGAACTTTTGCATTATTGAAAATAGTTGGATTCCCAAAGCCCTATCGTGGTTTATTTCCATTTGGGCTATTACCCTTTATCCCTTTATTATATGCAAAGGGGAACTTGACGATAAAACAAGAACTCATGAGATTATTCATTTGTGTCAACAACGCGAACTGCTTCTTATTGGCTTCTATGTTCTGTATGTATTGTATTGGCTAAGAGGACTGTATAGAACGAGAAGTTTCCATGATGCTTATATGGAGATTCCCTTCGAGAAGGAGGCATATGCTAATGACGGAAACATGGTGTATCCTGCTATTCGTGAAAGGTATGCTTGGAAGAAATATCGCTAATATCTGGTGTTATTGTTGATATTGAAAATAAAGTGGTGTAAAATTTAGGGCGATGGCTTCGCTTCGGAATATCTCTTTCTATTTATCTATGGGGGGTGTTTATGCAATGTTATTTATCATTTATTTGTTGGGGTGTATGTCTGACCACTATCTGTCTCATGGAATCCTTGAGACGGAAAAAGAGTACATTTATGTGCAGGACAATTATATAGAGGGGGAGTCTGAGCCTGAATGGCCAATATGGGTTGATTCTTTTGTTCAGCCTCAAACATCAAACGGTGTTGATATTATCTGGGTTATTGATGGCTCAGGTTCAATGAATGATGAGTATCAAAAGATCCTTCAGGGAATATCCGATATGCTTGCGAACCTTCCATGGATATCGTGGAGGCTTATGATTATATCTATGGACCCAGATGAGGCTGTGGTGACTCAAGGGCTTCCTCTTATTCCTGGAGACACCTATCAAGATGCTCTCGATATGTTTGCGACAAATGTAAATGGAACATATGAGCACGGTTTCTTATCGGTTCAGAAGTTCCTTTCATCAAATTCCGATGCTCAACAGTGGCTGCGAGACGATGCTGCTCTGCTTGTTGTGTTTGTCTCCGATGAAGACGATGGTTCAACAACTCATATTCCAACCGTATCGGGCTTTGAGACATGGTTAAGAAACTATCGCCATAATGTTTATGTTTCTTCCATTGTTAATGTTCATCCGGATGATAGTTTGTGTAATACTTACACTCACATGATTGGTTTTCGTTATATCGATATCACAAATGCTTTCAATGGTCACATTATCGATATATGTTCTGAGGATTGGTCTCAAGGTGTTGCGGATGCTTCCAACCAGATTACACCAAGAGAGTATCTTGACCTCACTCATGTGCCTCATGACGAGAACGACATCTATGTTTTCGTTGATGGGGTCGAATATCCAGACTGGACTTATGACCCTGCTCTTAACAGAGTCGTCTTTACTGTTATTCCTCCTGAGAACAGCCTTGTAGAAATAGCTTATTATTACTAATTACAGTATTATGATGATATTACTTTTTTTTGTTTCTCTTGTCTTTGCACAAGATATAATTGTTTACGCCAGTCCATTAGAGGTTAGACGAGATGGTGTCGTAATTTCCAACGGATTCGGGAATGAAATAGTTTTTAACCTCGCCAGTAGGCATGGTAGGCATGCAAGGGTCAAAAGAGACTTTGGATGGCAATACATAGCAAATGGCGACTATTTTTTGGTATATAATGAACAGACGATTAACTATCGTTTTGATGGGTGCAGTTATAAACGAAACCCTGTGCGTTGTTCTGTAAGAAATAAACACTATTACGTCAGAGGTTATGTTGATCTCCGTGAAGATGAAGGTGTAATTGTATTTGAATTGTGGAGTCCCAAGGGAACAATAATAAATACATCAACAGAATCAAGCCAAAAGATTATTCGTTGGATTAAACAACAAGAGATTACAGTGTACAAAGATGGCTTTCATCTTCCAAAAGAAGAATTGCCTCTGAAATGGGAGATCCCTTATCGCTTATTCCGTAGACACTTTGAGGAAGCCAGTATGAAACTATGGACAGGAGTCAGATTGAAATGAAAATTAGAATAATTCGCAAAAAAAAACTCGAAGAAATATCCGCAGTGAGTGGAGGTGGAGTCGAAGGGGCTCCAAAGAAAGAAGAATTGGAAGAGATGTACTCAACTGCTGCCATTATGGGCTCAGGTTCAGGTAGAATACCAGCAGAAAGATCACCAGAAGGTCACAAACGCTATGTTAGGCTTAGATTTACCCGCCAAAGGCTCCAGAACTTTAAACCAAACCGGTATTTTAAAGAAAATAAACGAAAAAATCATTGACAAACCTCCTAAAACATGTTATACTATTAATACACAACAACTAAAACTATATAATATAACCTATACTATATTATAACATAAAAAAAGAGGAGTGTCAAATAAAAAATGAAAAAAATTAGCTTTGATTTTGATAATACAATTGCAATGTCATACCTAGACATGTCACGGGAACCAGCATTGCCTGTTTTTCAGTCATATAATGATAAAATTATCAAAAAAATAAAAAAACATATTAAAAATGGCGATGATATTTATATTGTAACAGCGAGAACACCTGAATTGGAACACCATTATCCGGATCAGAGTATAAAAACACACCTAGAAAAGCTTGGTTTATATGAATACTTTTGGCCTGATAAGGTAATATTTACCTCGGGTAACCAAAAGTACAAAATTTTAAGTGATTTGGGGGTCTCAAAGCACTATGACGACTCAATTGAAGAGCATTTTGATGGTTTGGAACAGAAATACGAGGTAATTCAGCCTCTAGACGACTATAACGACAGCGAATCAGTTGGAAAAGTATGTATTTTTGACACCACAGGTCACATGTTGATACTTCAACGCTCAGATGAGGGTCACTTATGGGACCTTCCGGGTGGTCATCTTAAGAATGTTGAGATTGCTAGAGGTGAACAAGGGTATGAAGACGGTACAGACAGAGAAGTTTTCGAAGAAACAGGGTTGTTATTGCCATTTCTGAAGGAATTTATGGTGTATGACTTCAATCATAGAGGTCTAGTACACAAAATTCATATGTATTTAAGTAAAATTGACTCTAAAACACCCAACGTTAGACTTGATTTGCAAGATTTTGTTGAAAATATCGACTACAAGTGGGTTACACTAGAGGAATTGGAGGGATATATGGGTAAAACCACCACTAATTTGCGCAAAGCATACGATGAATTGAGTTAAAAGACGAAATCTTCGAGCAAAATGAACCTTTTCAACTAAAAATGAAGAGAAAACACAGAAATATGAAGAGAAAACTCATTGGATTGGGGAAAAACAAGCATTTTGGTGGCGGAAAAGGTCACAAAAGACCTTCAATGAGCCGTTCTAAGTCCGCTCCACCGGGTTTTGGGGCTCTTGGAGAGCAAAAAAACAAAGAAAAATAGGTGAAATTATGAGCATTTTTGACGATTTAGACACGTATTTAGACATAGATGCAGAGCATCTAGCCTATAAATTAGAGAATTATATCAAAGGAAAAGATGGTAAAGCCTTTGAGCCAATCACCTTAAACCACTCAGATGACCGGTATTATTACTCAATTTTACACAAATCTTTCATATTAATCAACGGAAAGGCTTCAATGTACCTTCTTCCGTGGGGAAAAGATGACAAAGGACAAGTTCATGTTTATTCTCATCACTTTTTCTCACAAGGAGCGGTGTTTTTAGTTCCGGAAGAGGAAATAGTTTATTTGGGGTTCAATTAATGTATTCTTTTCTCTATTTATCAGTAGTAATGATGTCTTTTTTGTTGTTTTACATTATTGTAGGGCACGAATTGACAATAGCACTTTTATTATTTTTTATATTAATCATATTAATGGGGATTTATTCAAATGAAAATAAACGAGACTAAATTAAAAAAAATTATCCAAGAAGAAATGGATATGATCGAACAGCCTTACTTTGATCACGTTGATAGTGAAGGTGGTATGGCGAAATCACAGCTTCACAAGATGGCCAAGTATGCTATGATGCTTCATGATGCTTTGGAAGACGATACACAGTTGGAAGCATGGGTTCAGAGCAAAATTACAATGGCTACTGAATATATGAGCAAGGTAAAACATTATCTTGAGTACGAAATGGGTCTCGATATGACAGATCCAGAGGGTCATGACGAACCAGAAATTGGTGGTTGTGCCGTAGCAGCACCTATGGTGACTAATGAACCAGAAGTATTTGAGATTGATGATGAGTTGGCTCATTTAATGGATACTTGACCCGATTGGCAAGTTTAGGATAAACTTATGAAAACGATAGACCATGTAGCTTTTCTTGTTGATGATCTCGATATCTCTCAAGAGTGGTATGAAAAGACACTCGAAGCAATTTGCGAATATTCTACAGATTCTTACCGTAGAATGCGTTTTAATAACACGACGGTGGCTCTCATAAGCAAACATCATTACCCGTACTCACACATAGGAATTCTTACCGATAATAAGGAAGAATTGCCCCAAGATGGAGAGAGGGTCGAGCACCGTGATGGAACAATTGGTGTATATACTTTTGACCCGGATGGAAACTGTATAGAACACATATGGTATAATGATGAATGCAAAAAAATGGTGAGGAATGAAGACAAGTAAAAAAGCTTTTGGAGAGAACTATTCTGAGAAGTTCAAAGTTGGAGATCTTATCTGGTGGGCTACTTGGGAACAGAGGGAAGACTTTACAATTGACAATGTTATTCATCGTGGTGTTTTAATAGAGATCACCAATGAACCTTCCAATGTTAGTGGAAAAGAAAATTGCATGGCCACTGTTCTTCCGTACGGACAGCAGAAAACTATTAAGTTACACATCATGCTTCTAAGAAAGGAAACTAATTAAGATATGAAATTTTTAAAAATAAAAAACAATTCTAATTTTGATCTCGGAGGTTCTGAGGAACTATTCCATAGTCTTGGGCAGTTCGCACAGAAACGTTTTGGTTTTAAAAAACCTCCGGTCTTGAATCTTATATCAGATAATGATAATGCTGGAAAACCATTAGGGAGGACCGCTTATTATGATCCTCAAACAACTGCTGTTACGATTTATACAGATAATAGACACGCCAAGGATATTTTGCGATCTTTGGCTCATGAGTTGGTTCACCATACTCAGAATGAAAACGGTATGCTTGATGATAGTGGCTACCACGGTGAAGGATATGCGCAAAAAAATAAAAATTTGAGACAAAGTGAAAAAGAAGCTTATCTCAAGGGAAACATGTGTTTCCGCGATTGGGAAGACCAATTAAAACAAGATAAACCGACTATTTATAACGAATGGAGAACTAATAATATGTCTACAAAAGAATGGAAAAATAAAGAACTTATGGAAAACCTTTCCAACAAGTTCGGATTTAAAATGGATCTTGGTCTGTTGAAAGAAGCTTCTTGTGGAAGCGATAAAAAGAAAATGTATGAAGAGGACGATAAGTGCCCTAAGTGTGATGCTGCTCCTTGTAAATGCGATGACCTTAAAGAAGGCGAAGAAAAGCCGGAAGAAAAGGACCCTAATGAATCTGATGAGGAAAAGAAACTCATGAAAGAGGAAGAGGAAGAAGAGGCCGCTGAAAAAGAGGCTAAAGAGAAAGACGGGAACAAATCTACCGAAAAGTATGATAACGACCCAGCTCTTCAAGGTAAACAAACAAAGCTTCCTGATGCTTTGCAGAAGGCAATTATAAATAAAGAAAAGAAAGGACCAGTTAAAGAGTCTCGCATTATGAAAATTATCAAGCAGGAAATCCGTAAGCAACTTAAGGAAAGAAAGTAGTGGAAGAAAAGATAGTAGAAATTAAGTCTATACAAGAATTTTTAAATTTAGCCAAGGAAGAAGAGAAAGAGATGAACCCGGAAGAAAAAGCATTAAGAGAATATATCAGAAAAAAAATTCTCAAGAATCTAAAAGAACAAGAAGAAAAAGAATATCAACTTAGAACTGTTGTTAGGAAACTTCTTCGAGAAGGTGATATATCTGATATTCATCCTCATCGCTCAACCGCTATTAATACTCTGGAAGATGTTCTTAAAAAGGCTATTCCTACTCTCAGAAAAGACTACAAGAACCTTACTACTGATAAGGACCAGAGACAATCATTTCGCTCTCATATTCTCAAAGCAATCAAGGATGCCTTAGCTCCAGCTATCAACAATGCCAAGTTTGGTATGGGCGGAGCTCTTTTGTCAGAACCTGCTTCTGATGATATGAAAGGCGCTGAACCTGTAATCGATGATGAAGGTGATGACTTAGATGCTGAACTTGCAGCTTTGGAAGAAGAGATGGGAAATATCGATATTGATATTTCTGGTGACGAAGATCCAATGCAAAAAGATGATAAAGACAAGAAACTTAATGTTGAACCAGATGAAAAGCCTGATGAAAAACAAGACTTTGGTTCCGGTCTTGAAGATATGGATGAGACTGGAAGGAACATGGCATACACCAGTTTCAGAAAGACCTCACAGTATATTCTCGACGCATTTGACATGCTCGCTAACCCTAAAGATAAAGAAGTTTTCATGGACTACCTCCTAACAAATTTAAAACTTTACTTTGATAAGTTTGAAACAGAACTACAGAAAACTGTAGACGAACCAGACTCACCAGAGCCACAATAACAACACTTATACATTATACCATAATATTCTGAATTTGTCAAGTAATATTGATAACTTTTTTAAAAAAAATTAATTTATTAATTAATATTATTTATATAATTAAAATTTATATATATTAATTATATTATAATATATTATATATAATACTAATACTATGTGGAAAAAGAAATTAACTGAATATAAAGGAAAATTTGAACATTATTCTCTCAGAAATAAATTATTCAGAGAAAAAAAAATTAATTCTAATTTTGAAACTATCCTGAATACATTAACACTGGAAGAGATAATTGCTCTTAAATTGGAATTATCTGCTGCTCATATCAACTATAAACTATTTGGCTTTCCAATATTCAGAGCCATTAGATCTATTGTAAGAGAAGCCTGTTTGATATTTGCTCTCTCAGCAACCAGAACTCCAAAAGATGCAGCATCTGTTCTTGGTGTAACTGAAAGACAACTCAAAGAAGAAATACAAAAATTTAATATCAAACCTGAAGACTGTAACTACGAAGATCAAAAAGATACTATTTAGTTCAGGAGTGTCTTGATATGAAAATAACAACAGAAGAAATAAAAAAAATTATTCAAGAAGAGTTGGAACAAGTTCTTAATGAAAAGAAGAAGAAAAAATCAAATAAAATTTGTCCTAAAGGAAAAGCTTGGGCAAAAAGAACGTTTGATACCTATCCAAGTGCATATGCAAATCTTGCTGCCTCAAAATACTGTAAAGATCCCAATTATGCAAAAGATTCTAAAAAAAGAAGTAAAAAAAACGAACAAATGGATCTTGAGGAAGGAGAACTTCAAGATTGGGTTGATGAGGATTGGGTTAGAGTTACATCTTCCGGAAAGATTGCTGGTAAGTGTGGAACTTCCAAAAACAAGAAGAACCCTGATAGATGCTTACCACGCAGTAAAGCACAATCAATGAGCAAAGGTGAGCGTGCTGCAACTGGTAGAAAAAAGAAAGATGCTCAAAAAAGTGGTAAGGATAGCGGCAAAACCAGCAATGTATCAAATACTAAAAAGGGAAAAGTTACAACAGCCCATACAAAACGAAACGAATCGATTCAGGAGCAAAAGAACTGTGGTTGTGGAAAAGATCCTTGTAAAACTTATGGCAAGGTAAATGAAGAATTCAAGCCTCATGATATGTTTGACCCCAAAACCCGAAAAAAGAAAGTCGCAAAGGTAGAAAAAGATCATCACGATCTTGCAAAGAAAGGATATACTCACATTGACCCACAAGACATCTTGGACCTCATAGACAAAGAAGGTGGTGCTCTTGGAATAAAGAACCTAACCGATAAGTTTGGTGAAGACAAAAAAGCAGAAATACTTAAGACCATAAAAGCAATGAGTGATGTTGGGCAACACGAAGAAGGCGACTATATTCGCGCTGATGATAAAGAAATTGATGTGGTAAAAGAAGCAGAAATGGAAGAAGCGAAGAAGAAACCCTGCAAGCCAGCCAAAGGAAAGCGCTTTGCAAAGAGAGTCAATGGCAAATGCCGTTCATTTGGTCAAGCCGGTAAAGCAAAAGGCGGTGGAGATAGAATTCGCCCAGGAACAAAGAAAGGTGACGCTTATTGTGCCCGTTCAGCAAAAATAAAAAAATGTAAAAACCCACCATGTGCTAATGACCTATCCAGAAAGAAATGGAAATGCCGTGGTTCCAAGTCAATGAGAGAAGAGAAAGGAGAATAGCAAATGCTAACCGCAATGGGTGATGTAATGAGAGAAGCCTACAAGAGAGGCTGGATAACAACGAGAGATGGAAACTGTTCTGTTCGTATGAAGAATAGACCATATCTCTACATAACACCCTCTGGTGTGAGGAAAACCATCATCCACCCAGAGAGTATTGTAAAAATAAAAATTGAAAATGAAAAGTTGCAACTGGAAAACGATATGAACCCTTCTGGGGAACTATGGATGCATTGGTTCCTATTGAGACATAAGAAAGAAACCCTTTCCGTGCTTCACCTTCACCCTACACATATAGTTGCTGCGATGTATGCCGGATACAACCTGTGCGACATTATCACACCATTCCCGGAAGTATATCGATACACCAAGGTCGGACCAAATGTCCCAGCAGTTCAAGCAACTTCTATGGATCTTGCCGAACAAACTTATGAAAAAATGTGTGTTGACTTGACTTGTAACAAAAGATATGATATAATAGGGCAAGAGGGTCATGGAGTTTGTGCAATAGCAAAAAACCCATGGGATGCCTTTGAGCACATCGAAAGACTGGAGCACATATGTCAGATCGTACTATTGAGTGGGAACCGCTCGAAACTTTTATCTTAGAAGATTTACACAAAGGCGACTTGGTTGAACTTAACTCCAATTTCCACCACTACCACTTTCAAAGATTTGTTGGCCAAGTTGGTATCGTTGAGAAGACTGTTGGCTATGGAATGGTATGGGTTTGGTTTATGGAGAAGGGCAAATTAGGATCTTTTATCTTACAAAGAGAAAAAATATTAAAAATTACTTGACAATGCTCCGATAATATGTTATAATATATATACACAACAACACAACTGGAGCACAATGAAAAAAATAGTTTTATTCGATATGGATGGTACCCTGACTCCTCCTCGAAAAGCCTTTGATATCAAACTGTTAGATACTTTAACAGAACTTTGTCGTTATGCTGAAATTGGTATCGTTAGTGGTAGCGATATTGATTACATATTTCAACAATGCAAACCCCTCCTTTCCTCCGATATCCTAAGACTAAAAACTTACATCCTGCCTTGTAATGGAACTAAATATTGTGCTCCTCCTTCTTATCGAGACCATTCCCACACAATTACTTCCACGAGATTTATGCGAAACGAAATTGGTAACAGTAATTTTCATCGTTTAATGAAAATGATAATTGACTATCAAAATCATATAGTATCTCATTATGATATACCACTAACTGGTCATTTCATCTCATACAGAGGCTCAATGATAAATTGGTGCCCTATTGGAAGAAATGCCACAGATATAGACAGAAAAAAGTTTTCCGACTTTGATAAAACCTTCGGCACTTCAACCTTCCGAAAAGCAATCCTATCCCAGCTTAAAGACGAGATAGATAACTTAAGATTGAATGTCACCATTAAACTCGGTGGCGAAACATCATTTGATATTTTCCCTCATGGCTGGGATAAGACATTTGCCTTATCATATTTTCCAGACTATGAAGTTTACTTCTTGGGAGATAGATGTGGCGAAAACGGTAATGATAAAGAGATATTTGATGTGCTACAGCCTTACAATTCCTTCTGGGTTAAAGACACGAGTGATACCAAAGTCGTATTGGAAACTTTACTTAAGGAGTGGAAATGAGTAAAAAAATACAGGCTATCTTAAAAAGAGCATTGAAAAGTGGGTTTGATTTATCATCTATGCGTAACTATGACCCTAAACTTTTTATGAGAAAATTGTACACCTATCTTGTATCTCAAAAGTATTTTTGCTTTGATGAAGGAGATGCTATTGTGGTCTCCGATTATTTGTTTGAGGATCTTGCCGAACTACATGTTGATGGGTATCACTTGAAAATAACACCATTGAAGCCCGAAGGTATGTATGATTTGTTAATTGAGGTATTCAAGTTTGTAGCAGACAATCCAAACCTTCAAATGGAAGATGAAGATACAACTGAGGAAGACATCAAAGACGAAAGCGAGGAAGATAGCAAGGAATTTGATTGGATATGAAAATTTTTTATTTAAATAGAACAGAAGACGAATCCGGTATATCCGGAACGGGCCGTGTAGCACAAGGTTTCATTTTTGACAATGGAAAGGTTTGCGTTACATGGCTCTCAGAACATCCAAGTGTTACAGTTTATGATAACATTGGAGAAGTTAGAGCAATACACGGTCATGCTGGTAAGACCGAGATCATAATGGAACCTGACTATAAGAGAGCATTTAACGAGTTGAAAGCCTTTGTTGATGGTTTTTCACTGGCTGATGTGCTACAAGAGAAACTACCAATAGACTCACCATCGGTAAAACTACTTTCTAAAAACTAAATACTATGTGGATAAGAAGTTGTATACATTAAAGTTAGATGCTGCTTGGAACCCTATCGAGATAATAGATTCTCACAAAGGTTTCAAAATGTGTTATTCTGGGAGAGCAAATATGGTTTCAGAATACTCTGAATACTATCCTTTCCCAGCCGTTATTGTTCTTAAGAATTATGTAAGGAACAGGTTCATGTCATACAACTGCAATAGAAAGAATGTAATATACCGAGATAAAAATGTATGTCAATATTGTGGTGGAACTTTTTCAACATCTGAACTTACAATGGATCACGTAATACCCAAGTCTAGGGGTGGAGATAAAAGCTGGACAAACATTGTCGCTTGCTGTAAAAGATGTAATAGCAAAAAAGGCGACAAAACACCACAAGAAGCAAGAATGCCCCTCATCAAAGAACCGGTTGTCCCTCGTTGGTCAATCAGTATTTTGTTGAGGGGTTTTTATGTTCCTGCTGAGTGGAAAGATTACATATAAAAACAGGAGATATTATGGGAAGTTTTAGACCTCTCGTCGCCGTTTCGGGTGGCTTTGACCCTATCCATAAGGGTCACATACAAATGATATTAGATGCCGCAAAATATGGCGATGTCGTGGTAATTTTAAATAGCGATGAATGGCTTGAAAGAAAGAAAGGTTACAAGTTTATGGACTTTGCCCAACGCTCTTTCATTGCCGGTTCAATCAAAGGAGTTATTCTCACAACTGGTGTTGATGATTCTGATGGAACCGTATGTGAAGCATTGAGGAGAATTAGACCTCATTACTTTGCGAATGGTGGAGACCGCAAAACAGACAACACACCTGAAATGGATGTGTGCAATGAACTTGGCATCAAGATGCTATGGAATATCGGAGGAGGCAAGACTGAGTCTTCTTCGTGGTTAGTTAACAAAATGAAGGAGAATAAATGAACAAGATATTTGATGAAGACGCAATTTCCGAGATGATGAAGAAATTGAAAGCCGATAAAAGCGGCAAGAAAGCGGCGGTAATGCAGCAAATAATGAACATATGTGAGAGAGCCGGTAAGGAAGGGTTCAACCTTAAAGAGATATCAATGATAGGCACAGCGGGATATTATCTGTCCCAGAGTCCAGAGTTGAAGCATTTCTTTGAGCAATTGTTGAACCACGACCCCGACACAACAACATATCATTAATCATTTTTTGAGAGGTTAAAACCCTCTCATTTTGCTATTTATGGTATTGAGGTTTTTAATATGTCAAAAGATATGAAGTTGATAATGGAGTCTTGGCGCGCTAATGTTATCACAGAAGCCAAAGCACTTCAGATCCATGAAGAGTTGGTTCAAGAGTTTATCGATGAGTTAAAGGTTCTATCCGAGAACAAAGCCGACCTTAACGAAGTCCTAGGTAAAGTCGGAGCCTTTGCTAAAAAGTATTACGATAAATACTCCGAGATCAAGAAGGGCGGAATAAAAAAAGTTCTAACTGCTGCTATTAATGGAGCATTGAAAGTTGTTGCTTTGATAAAAGATAAAGCACCTAATATAGCATCCAAGGTTGAAAGGATACTTAACGAACTTAAGAAAGACGAGAATATGACTGTTGCTGTATCAATAGTTTCTATTCTAATAGGTCTATTGGCTGGAGAGTTCTTTGACGCCATAGAAGAAGTTATGAAAGCCATCGATGCTGCTCCAAATATAATAAAAGCATATCAAACAATACAAAACATAAGAGATGCGGTCGATATTAAAAAGGCTGCTGATCAAACTGGCGAATTAGCAGATGTTGCTGCTTTAGCAGAATGAGGTAAATAAATGAAATTAACAGAATCACGAATCAAGGAGATTATCCAAGAAGAGGTGGAGAACGCCAAAGCCGAACAAGACGAGACAAAAACTCTCCAAGAGTTCAAGCAGTTCTTGATAAACTTGGCGAAACAATCATCCCAAATCAAAGGAGCCTCTGCAATGGAAATAAAAGCTATTGCCGAGCTGATTGTTAAAATGGTTAAGTCAATGTCTTCCGGTGAAAGAGGACAGCAGATTAAAAAGGCTGATGTTGCCTACTCCAAGATT
>Ga0160423_10001829_pt1 | contig 17792 bp, 17 predicted proteins | sample CRUFie14St8metaG_FD_108191 | JGI IMG/M metagenome (GOLD analysis project Ga0160423, IMG submission 108191) | Marine microbial communities from the Costa Rica Dome - CRUD Field 142mm St8 metaG | ecosystem: Environmental > Aquatic > Marine > Oceanic > Photic zone | place: Costa Rica: the Eastern... | reverse complement strand
ATCAACTTTTCCTTCAAAAATCATAACATTTAAGTTTGCAATAGTTGCAATAGTAGTTCCTTGATTGAAAGTGTTAGCTTGAATTACTTGGTCACCTTTTTTTACAGGTATTTCTAAAATTGTTCCTGAGACTGTTGCTCTAACATTAGTATTGGCTATGCTAGATCCTTCAGTAGACCCTAATTTAATTATCTGCAAATCACTTTCTGCATTAGTTAAATTTTGTTGAGCTTGATTGTATTGTAATTCAATATTATTAAATGCTTGCTCTGAAATTATACTTTGGTCAAATAATTTTTTATTTCTGAAATATTCTATTTCGGCATTGTTAAATACAATCTCAGCATTCTTAAGACGCCCTTCAGCATTATTTAGTGCTTGCTCATCTGGAACTACTTTAATGACTGCTAATAAATCACCTGCTCTAACTTCATCTCCTTCGTTGATTAAAATTTTGTCTATAATCCCAGGTATTTGAGGTTTAATTTCTACTTCATCTTTTGGGACTACCTTACCAGTTGCTACTATTTTAGTTTCAATAGTTTCTTTTTGTAATTTGACAGTTTTATATTCAGTGATGTCTTTTTTATTTGATTTAATAAAAAATAAGGTTGCAAACACTATTCCTAGTGTTAAAAATAACACAATAATTTTTTTAAAATACTTCATTTTTTCATTTTTTTATTCATCTCTTAGCGCATCAATTGGCCTTATACTTATTGCTTTTTCTGCTGGAACAAAACCTATCAATGTTCCTAGCCCAATCATCATTAAAAGTGCTGCAAATATATAATTTAAAGGAACAGTGGCATTTGTAAATGGAATATCTTCTAGATTTTGTGTTGCAATATTAATGACATATAAAACAAATGCTCCTAGAATAATACCAATAATACCTGCGACAACTGTTAAAAAAACAGATTCTAGTATTATCTGTTTTCTTATGTGATTTGGACTAGCACCAATAGCTCTTCTAATTCCAATTTCTTTGGTTCTTTCTTTAACAGAGATTAATAATATATTTCCAATACCTATAACACCTGCAATTATTGTTGCCACTCCAATTACAAGTGAAATAAATGACATACCATTCGCAAAATTTTTAATTCTTGTAAATAATGCACCTAAGTTAAATGCACCAATAGCTCTTTCGTCATCTGGGTGAACACTATGAATCTTTTTTAATAAATTTTTAACTTTTCTTTCAACTTTTAAAATATCTACATCATCAAATCCTGCAATTAGTAAAAATCCAACTATATCACCAGTATTATATAATCTCTTAAATGTTGAGAAAGGAACATGAATATCTCCATCATCTGCAAAGCTACCCCCTCCTTCGTCAACAAATTTATGTATACCAATTACTTTAAAATATATATTATTAATATTTATATACTTTCCAATAGGATTAATATCATCTGAAAATAGTTCTTTTTTAGTTCGCTCACCAATCACACATACTTTTCTTTCTTCTTTAATATCTAGATGATTGATGAATCTTCCGCCATCATAAATATCTTTTTGGGAAACAACTTTTAAAATTGGATAATCTCCGTAAATATTATATGTTCCGTTCCTTTGACCATTTGTTACGCTCGCACCTTGTGAACCCCAATTTCCTTTTTGGATTCTTGGAGCAATATTTTTAATTTCAGGAATTTCCATTTTTAGTGTTTCAACATCATTTAATTTAATATTCCATTTTCTGTCAATTTTAAATCCTGAATACGGGATACTAGTGTTTTGCGTCCAAACAAACAAACTATTTGATGAAATTCTTTCAAATCTTTGTTCAAAACCATTATCAACTCCTTTTGCAATTCCAGAGAGCAAAATATATAAAAATATACCCCATAAAACACCAATTATAGTTATCACTGTACGTAATTTGTTTTGTCCAATCGAACCAAATATTTCTTGCCATGAATCTTTGTCAAATATTGTCATAATTTAATCTTGTTGCAATGCTATTATAGGCTTAATCTTTGCCGCTCTTCTTGCTGGTAGATACCCCGCTAAAGCACCGAAGAATATTAAAATTACAGTTGACCAAATAGCATGATGAGTTTCAATATATGGACTTGAAATAAAATATTTTACCATCAAACTGTCTCCAATACTATTAAGTATAAAAATTGCTAAAATAAGTCCAATGTAACCTGATACAATAGTAATAAAAATAGATTCCTGAAGAATCATTAGTATAATGCTCTTGGGTGTAGCGCCAATTGCTTTTCTTATACCAATTTCTTTGGTTCTTTCTTTTACAACAAATACCATTATATTGCTTATACCTATTACTCCAGCAACCAAAGTTCCAATGCCAATAAATGAGATTATAATATTTAGAACACTAGCAAATTTTCTAGAATTTTCTTGTTCTTCTCCTGTATTACTTAAGTAAACACCTCTATTATCATTAGGAGAAATTACTTTTTTATTCTTTAAATATTTTTCAATTTTATTTTCTAATAATAAAGAAGCTCTATAGCTCATATTTTTATCATATATAACAATCATTTGATTAATTTCATCAGAATTTGTAATTTGTTGTCTGGTAGTGTATGGCACATATAGAGTTCTTTCTTCTCTGTCACCACCTTCATCTTGAAAGACTCCTACTATTCTCCAGCTTCTACCACTTTCAGTAATATATTTACCTATTGAATTTTTTCCATCAAATAAATCTTGTTCAACTAATCGACCGATAACTATATGTTTTTTTTTATTTATTATATCTCCCTCATTTAAATATCTCCCTCGCATAATAATTGTTTTTTCTGCTTCTTTATGACTAGGTGAAACTGCTCTGATTTGATAGTGGTTATATTTATTTAAATGTGTAATGACAGTGTAATATGAGTTTCTAACAACAATATCTTCAACCTGATCTTGAAATTCAATTTTTAAATCTTTTAAATCAGAATTTGTAAAAGTAATTTGTCTATTTGATTCAAAGCCACGATATGGAATAGATGTTTTACTTGGATATATTCTAATTGTATTCACTTGATCATCAGTAAAAAATTTAGAAAAGCTATCTTCAAGTCCATTTCCTAATCCGTAGAGTATAATAAAAATTAAAATTCCAATGGCGACGGTGAAACCTGAAAGAAAGGTTCTTAGTTTATTTTTCTTGATAGTATCAAAAATTTCTTGCCAAGTATCTTGATTAAACATACTAGCTATTTTTTTTATCTCTAGTTATTACACCATCTTTTAATGTAATAATTCTATTGCACATATTTGCTATATCTTGTTCATGAGTAACAACAAGAATTGTTTTTCCTTCATTATTAATTTTTTTAATCAATTGCATTACTTCTTCGGATGTTTTTGAATCTAACGCTCCGGTTGGCTCATCTGCTAAAAGGACTTTAGGTTTAGCGGCTAATGCTCTTGCAATTGCAATTCTTTGTTTTTGTCCTCCAGATAATTCATTTGGAAGATGATTAGCCCAGTTTTCCAGACCTACATTTTTTAGGTACTCTAATGCAATTTTATTTCTTTCACGTCTAGCAATACCTTGATAATAAAGTGGTAGGGCAATATTTTCTATAGCTGTCTTGTAGTTAATTAAATTGAATGATTGAAAAATAAAACCTAAAAATTTATTGCGATATTGAGCAGCTTTAGTTTCATTTAAGTTTTTGATTAAAATTTCATCTAAAATATATGATCCTTCATCATAATTATCTAGCATACCAATGATATTCAATAGTGTTGATTTTCCGGATCCTGAAGAACCCATAATCGCCACTAGTTCTCCTTCATTGATGTTTAAATTAATTCCTTTTAGTACATGTAAAGTGTTATCTCCGGTTGGATAAGATTTATGTAAATTTTCAATTTTAATCATTATAATTTTTTATCAACCCAATCTCCATGCTTTTTAATTAAGTTAATTAATGCCTCAACTGCTAAATCTTCATCAATATTCTTTTCTACAATTTCTTTTTCTTTATATAAGGTAATTTTTCCAGGTCTTGTGCCAACATAGCCATAATCAGCATCTGCCATTTCTCCAGGACCATTAACAATACACCCCATAATTCCAATTTTAACACCTTTCAAATGATCAGTAACCTTTCTAATTTTGGCGGTAGTTTCTTGTAAATCAAAAAGTGTTCTACCACATGATGGACAAGATATATATTCGGTTTTAGAAATTCGTGTTCTAGTTGCTTGTAATATTCCAAATGATAGGCTATTAATATTTTGGTCCGAAGTGCAGTTTTCTGCTTTAACAAATATACCATCTCCTAAACCATCAATCAATAAAGCTCCAATATCTGTAGACGAATAAAGTTGTAAGTCTTCATAAGATAAATTTGAATATCCTCTACTAATAATTACAGGGTTTTTAATTCCAGAATTTATTAAGTCAACAAATAATTTTCTTTGTTCAGCTATTCCGTTCTTATTAAAAGTATCAATTACTATAACAGCTGTATCGTCTGATTCCAGTTTATTTTTTATTCCTTCATTAAGGTCTGATAAACAGATATAGATAAAATTAAGATCACTAGATTTTTCTTTTGAGTTTGTATATTCCTTGGCATCCATACATGGATATCCTTTTTTGTGTTTTTTCCAACTGTTATAATTGTATATAACCCCTAATGTTCCAGGAACTTCAAAATCAAGTTTGTGATCACCAACATATAAATAATCTGCAGCCATATCTGAAATATGCCATTTATCTAAAGGGACTGAGTAGCTATAACCTAAAGAAAACAAAGTGGCAGGAGTAATTTTTTGTTTTAATGAAAAATCTGCTTTAACAATAGGGACATTGCTTCCTCCAATATTTAATATTGCTTTTGTTTTTCTGCGCTTGTATTCAAAAGGATTAATAGGGTATTTCTCAATTTTATTAATAAAAGAGTGATTTTCAACATTTTTAAATTTTGCAACTAATTTTTCTGCGACTGGAATTTCATCCTCTGGAGGTTCAGTTAGAGAAACTCTAATCGTATCTCCAATTCCATCAGCAAGTAGCGAACCAATCCCTACAGCTGATTTTATTCTACCATCTTCAGCTTCGCCAGCTTCTGTAACTCCTAAATGAAGAGGGTAGTTCATTTCTTCTTTTGTCATTTCATTTACAAGAAGCCTATAAGCTTGTACCATTACACGTGTGTTTGAAGCTTTCATGGACAATAAGATATCATGAAAATTTTCTTCTCTACATATTCTAAGAAACTCCATGGCTGATTCTACCATTCCCTTTGGGGTGTCGCCATATCTACTTAAAATTCTATCAGAGAGCGAACCATGATTAGTTCCAATTCTCATTGCAGTTTTATTTTTTTTACAAATCTTTACTAAAGGAAGAAATTTTTCTCTAATTCTGTCAAGTTCAGCCTGGTACGTAGCGTCTGTATATTCAATTTCTTCAAACTTTTTTTTATCAGCATAATTGCCTGGATTAATTCTGACTTTTTCTACTAATTTTGCGGCAATCTCAGCAGCATTAGGAGTGAAATGAATGTCTGCTACAATAGGAGTAGTGTAACCTCTTTTTACTAATTCAGCTTTAATGTTTTTTAAATTTTCTGCTTCTTTCTTACTTGGAGCTGTTATTCTAACTAATTCACAACCAGCTTTAATCATTCTGATAGATTCCTCAACAGTTGCAATAGTATCCATTGTATCAGTAGTTGTCATTGATTGTACCCTGATAGGATTATTTCCTCCAAAACCAAACTTACCAACAATTACTTCTCGAGTTTTAAATCGAGAAAATGAAGTTAACGAATTACAATATTTCATTATTGTTTTACTATCTTTTTATAAATTTCACCATTAGGATTTTTAATTTTAATAGTGTAAATTCCAGAAGAATATTTTTTAAAATCTATACTTTTTCTAATAAAATTTGAATTGATTTTTTCAGAGTAAATAATTTTACCCATCTGATCAATGATTAATAATGTTGAATTATTTCCAATGTAGCCGTCAATAACAAAATTTTCATTTGTAGGGTTTGGATAGATATTAATACTCTTTTTTAGTTTATCAGAGATATTAAGAGGATTTGATGCAATCAAAAACTCATGATGAATAAACGATCCAAAATCAAGCTCAAAAGTTTTAAACCAATTATGGTATGTCCAAGGTGTCGCCGAGGTGTCAATGAAGGGCTGAAGTCTTCTAAATCTCAGCATACCTCCACCATCATTATTCCCCCAAAAATCTAAACCATCGTTATCAATATCAGTAACTTTAAAAGTGTAACATCCATCACTTAGGTTAATAGTATCTTTAAATTGTGTGTTAGGCGGTAAATTGTTCCAAGAATAAATAGGATTATTTTGACTATCAATTATTTCCCATGAAGTTTCGGAAACACCACCAATTGTACCATTATTTGTTTGCGACCAAAATGTAAATATTCTAGGGTATTTTGGTGCAGGAGTAAATTCTTTAGACATTGAGTTGTTATATTGATAGCTATCATTATTGTTGTTTGGACTTGAAATATCAACATAGAATTTATTGTTGCTCGCTATGTTTTCAAAGGTAATTACTTCTCCAAGTACTTCTCCTTGATTATAATCAATTGCATTCCAGAAAGAAGTATTTATTGGCAGTTCTACAATTTCTTTTTCTAAAAACTCAAGACTTCCAGTCCAATTATACGAAGTTGGAGTTGAATCATCATTAATCCAATATTCTATTTTTAATGAAGTTAATGTTGTATTTCCTGTATTTTGAATTACAATTTTTGGGTTATTACATGTGGGGTTTTGCCTTGAATCTTTAATTTCATTACTTGGAGATAGAATATCAACTATTGCAGCATCTAATGAAAAGTTAGCAGGACCATAACTGACTAATTGATTGCTAACCCAATAGTTTGATGTTCCGCCGGCAGTTACTACTCCATAATCAATATTATGAAGTTGAGATGGGCTTACTACATTTGTTATGTCAATTTCTTTTATATCAGAAGCTTGACCTGGACACCAACCAGCCCTATCATATATCCAAGTTCCACCTTGTGGGTATACAGGATTTCCAGCACACGGTGTCCATACTTGCCAAACATAGTCTTGTGTTCCACCATCAATGTTTATGTAATGGTCTCTTGGAATAAATTCTCCTTCTTGGCCATGTCCTGTAATAACACTTTTTAATTTATAAGAAGAAGCATTTGGATTCATGATAACATTTCTTGGTTCAAATGCAGAATTATTCATAATTGAACTGTAACCTTTTGATTGAGGTCTCCATATTTGTTGCATATCAACTACATCTCTTGGAGGTGTTCCAACTATAAATAAAAACTTGATATCCATATCTTCTTGCCATTGTCCACCGCCACTAACTGTAATTCTCTTTGGTCCCTGGAAGACTGGTGCGTAATCTGTTAAATCAAAATACCATGTTTTTCCCTCAGGGCCAAGATCTAAATTTATACCATATGGCGTTACAAAAGACATTATTTGAAACTTCATTGGATATCTTTTGTAATATGTTAACTCACCAATATTTATAGTGCCTGATATTAAGGTATCTACATTTATTATATTTCCTATCGAATCATAAGTGTAATTGAAAGGTGGCCAATAAATAAAAGTTGTTGTGTCAATTATATCATTAACTAGGCTGGAGGGATTTGATATGATGTTGTATTGATGAACTGTATCAGCAATGGTTATAGTAGTGTCATAACTTCCGTTAATATTTTGAACATAAATATAAGTTGGATTAATACTGTAGTTGTAAGTAGAACCACTAAAGTTGCTAATTTCGTGACTAACTACTTTATGCATTACTGAATCTACTCTAGATGAGTCATGAATATAGGTGTGGCAACTGTAGTCCCATTCTCCGCAAGCGACACTATTTCCTCCTGATGTATTAACCTGCCCATTTCTACATCGCATGCTGTATGCCATTATGATTTTTTCAAATGATAAATTAGGATTATTTGGAAAATAAGCCATAGTATCTCTAGCAGTACCATCCCAAGCATTGCCATACGTCATGCTATAATCGAACGTTTGTATAATTATTGTATCTCCTGGATTTTGAGCATAAATAGTTACGACAAAAAAGGATAAAATTATCTTTAAATATATTTTTTTCATTTATAATTATTTATCAAATTTATTAAATTCAGCTACTCCACCTGAAACAATCAGTTTCATCACCTCGCTAGAGGGAGCATTAATTGGGGTAATGTATTTTTTTTCAACAACAAATAAGTTTCCTGAGAAGTTATAGGAATGAGGTATGTAAACTAAGACTCGGCCTTCATTAATATTTAATGATTGCAAATCATCGTTAGTTATAAAACCTATTCGTTCGATGTTAGAATTATCAAACATCTTAACGAACACTGCTTGTTGGAATCCTTTCTTTTTACCAATAAACGTACTCATTAAATCTTTTACAGATGTATATATAGTTTTTAAAAGAGGAGCTTTTTCCAAGATTTTATTGAAAAAAGAGTTAATAGGACTCTCAATAACTAAATTGCCAAGATAACCTATCAAAGTAATTAATAAAGCCAATATAATTATTCCTAAAAATTGAAAGTTTTCTGGAAGAAATTTACCTATTATTCCGTTAAGTAAAATATATGATTTTATAACAACCCATATTAATGCTCCTACAGGAACAAAATATAAAAGACCTTTAAAAAAATAGTTTTTAATTTTTTTCATTTTCAGATTATAAAAATATAAAGATAAAGTTTATATTGAAAATTATTAGAGTGTTTTATTATAACTTAATGTTTTTAATTTATTGATGTTGAAAAATATTATTTTTCACTAAATAATCATTTATTATCGTTATTAAATTTGGAAAAAACATATTATATGAGACTTTCAAGTTTATTTACCGCACTTTCAATATTGTTTATGTTTTCTTGTGTAACACCTAAAATACATAACGACTTAGTCGAAGAAAACGAAACAAACAAGAAGAAGATAATTCAAAATAGCAAGAAACTATTAAAATTAGAAAATGAAATATCATTTAAGAAGAATGAAATTAATAAAAAAAAGAAAAGAATAAGAAATCTAAAAGCAGACTCAGTTGATATTAGAACTTCATATTCATCTTTACAAAATAAGCATGATGATTTAAAAAACACGTATGACTTACTCGTTTCAAGTAGTACAAGATCAAGTTCAGAAAAAGCAAAAGAAATTAAAAATCTACTTGAACAGCTTGACCAATCTAGAACAGATTTGTACGCAAAAGAAGATAAATTAAATAAAATCTCTGCATCATTAGAAAGTAAAGAAGCTGAGCTTGTAAATGCTCAAGATGAGTTGCGTTTAAGATCGCAAAGAGTTCTGGAGTTAGAAAAATTAATAAGTAAAAAAGATTCAATGGTGAGTTCTTTAAAAAATAGTATTTCAAATGCACTTGTTGGACTAGAAGGAGAGGGGCTTACTGTTGTGCAAAAAAATGGCAAGGTATATATTTCTCTAGAAGAAGAATTGTTATTTGCATCAGGCAAGTACGAAATAAATGAAGAAGGCAAATTAGCCTTAAAAAAATTATCTGATGTTTTAGCTTTACAATCCGATTTGGATATCATTGTTGAGGGCCATACGGATAGTATTCCATACAATAGAGGGCAACTCAAAGATAATTGGGATTTAAGTGTTATGAGATCAACTAGTGTAATTAAAATAATGCTACAAAATAAGTCTCTAAAACCAAATCAACTAACAGCAGCAGGTAAAGCAGAGTTTGTTCCTATAAGTAGTAATAATTCCTCTGAAGGAAGAAGTGCTAATAGAAGAATAGAAATGATACTAACTCCTAACTTAGATGATCTGTTTGATCTTTTGAGTGAATAAAATTATTTATACTAATATTTAAAATTTCACGTTTCATAAAATAATTGTAAATTTGAAAAAAGATAATTATGATTAAAATGAAATATTTAGTAACAAGTCTTATAATTGCTTTTACATTTTCTATTTGTTCTGCACAAAAAGTAAGAGTTAGGGCTAATAACAAAGTTTTTAAAACAAATAAAAGACCTGTTGTTAAGACAAATAAAAGACCTGTTGTTAAAACAAATAAAAGACCTGTTGTTAAAACAAATAAAAGACCAAATAAGCCAAGAGTAATATCGTCGGCGGTAAATATAGATAGAAATATCAATCACGTAGTAGTAAAAAAGCCAAGACGACCAGTATATATCAAAAGACCTACTTTAAAAAGACCTGGATTTTTCTGGATTGCAGGCGCTTGGGTTTGGAACGGTTTTAACTATGTTTGGGCTGATGGATATTGGGAAAGAGAAAGATCTGATTGGTACTGGAGTGAAGGTTATTGGGAAATTACACCAAATGGATTTTACTGGGTTGATGGATATTGGTATCAAATTTAAATATATATTATGAAAAAATTATTGTTAGTTCTTTTAGTTTCAACTGTCTTCTTTTCGTGTGAAGAAAGTAGAACAGGTGGTTGTACGGATCCAATAGCTGAAAATTATAATGTTTTAGCTGATTATGATGACGGTACTTGTGTATATATTTTAGGATGTACAGATCCTCAAGCTGATAATTGGGATCCAAATGCAACATTAGAAACAATTGATATTTGTAATTATAGCGCTGAGGTAGTTTTTTATTTAGATTATGCGACATCTGTATATATGCAAAATGCGGGTATTTCATTTTATGCATTTTATGATAATAATGGCAATGATCCTTTAGGTTTCATTGATAATGATCATTATTGGTTATCACCTCCTCAATGTATACAAGAAAATGATTTTTCAAACTTAGTTGTTGGACCATTATATTGGACTGGTAACTATGATAATTATGAAGCAAATTATACTTGGTCTGTGTTTGCAGATGATGGTAATATAGGAACTATAGTTACTGATATCATCTATCCTAATAGTTGTAATCCTTTAGTTTTAGAGCCGGGTATGATTAAAGATAATACTACCAAATTAGATTAACATAAATTCTATTTACTTTATTAAATCATGCTAAAAATTGCGTTTGATAAAATTTTTAAGCATCCATTGGATAAAAACCATAGATTTCCTATGGTTAAATACGAATTACTTCCCGAACAACTATTAAGCGAAGGTACATGTAGCACTAATAATTTTTTTTCTCCTACATATATTGATGAAAAGGTAATTTTAGAAACACATAGTTTAGAATATTATCAAAGACTTACAAATTTTCAACTAAATAAAAAAGAACTTAGAGCTATTGGATTTCCTATGTCGGACGTTTTAGTTGAAAGAGAGAAAAAAATTGTTCAGGGTACTCTAGAGGGTTCTTTATATGCTTTAAAAAATGGAGTTTCAATGAATATTGCTGGTGGGACACATCATGCTTTTTCAGATAGAGCGGAGGCTTTTTGTATTCTAAATGATCAATCTGTAGCTGCAAATTATTTGATTAACAAGAATTATTGCAAAAGAGTTTTAATTTTAGATCTTGATGTACATCAAGGTAATGGAACCGCGGAGATATTTTCTTCAAATAAAAATGTGTTTACCGCATCGTTTCATGGTCAAAAAAATTATCCATTTAGAAAAGAAAAAAGTGATTTCGATTATGGTTTTGAAGATGGCGTTACAGATAAGTATTATTTATCGGTAATACAAAATGAAATTCCAAGACTAATAGATTCATTTGAACCTGATTTTATTTTTTATCTCTCTGGTGTCGATATAATTGAAAACGATAAATTAGGCAGATTATCTGTTTCTTTAAACGGTTGCAAAAAAAGAGATAAATTTGTTTTAAATTATTGCAAAAAGAATGGAATTCCATTACAAATAAGCATGGGAGGTGGTTACTCTCCTGATATATTTGTAATTGTTGAGGCGCATGCTAACACATTTAGATTAGCTCAAGAAATATATTTTTAAATATTACGTTATTTATTTCGTCATCTTGTCTTAAGTTATATATTTGTGATATGAAGAAATTAATGTATACATTAATTTGCTTGTTTTTATTTGTTAATATTTTTGCTGAAGAGGTAATTGTTATTGATACTACCAAGACAATATCTGATAAGAAAGCACTAGTAATACTAAACGGTTTTGGTGATTCGAAAAAAAACCGAAAAGTACAGAAGAAGTTTTTTCAGAATAAAGGTTATGATTTATTTATTCCTAAATACGTAAAAAGAAAATCTATAGAACTGACTCAGCAGACCTTTACATATTTTTATTACAGCAACAATCTAGATAATTATAAAGAAGTAAATTTTTTATGCTATATAGTTGGGGGCTTGATATTAAACAAGCACATAGAGAAGAATGGTAAAGGAAAAATCACTAAAATTATATATGATAGAAGCCCAATTCAAGAACGAGCAGCTAAAGTTGCGACAAAGAAACTACCAATAATTTCTCGAATAATGTATGGTAAAGTATTGTCTGATTTTAGTAAAGAAAAGCTAGTTTCATTAACTAATGATAAAGAGTTAGATATTGGTTTAATTATTGAAAACAAAGCAACAAGATTAATGAGGTTTTTTGAAAAATCTGCAGCTAAATATGGTGAGTATAATTTTAATGCTACACAAATTGAAAGTAATTATGATGATTTTATACACACTATTCTTGATCATGACTTAATGTATACTAGATTTGATATAATAGGAGATGAAATTTTTTATTTTTTGCAAAACAGCAAATTTCCTGTTAATTCAAGACGAGAAAAATATCATTGGAATCCTTTTGAAAAAATTAAAATAGATGATATCAATTTATAAAATAAAACCAAAATTTCAGAGGCTATTGATGCCTTTGTTAAAGTTGTTTAAAAAGCTGGGTATCAGTCCAAATACCATCACATTTTCTTCAATTTTATTATCCTTTTTATTGTCATACTTTCTTTGGAATGCATTTGAAAACTCGTTGTACTTTTTATTTGTTGCATTTGGGTTACTCTTTAGAATGATGTTGAATGCTTTGGATGGTATGATGGCTCGTATCTATAATCTTCAATCTAAAAAAGGTGAAGTTTTAAATGAAGTTGGGGATATAATTTCTGATACAGTAATTTATTTCCCTCTAATTTTGTTTGATTCAATAGAAATTGGATTAGCAATAATTTTTATTATACTTTCTATAATAAATGAGTTTTGTGGATTACTTGCTAAAGTTGTTTCTGGAAATAGAAGGTATGATGGACCAATGGGGAAGAGCGATAGAGCATTTTTGATAGGTCTTATTTGTATAATATATTATTTTACAAATAAAATAGATCCATATATGAACACTATAATATTTGCAGCTTCAATTTTGATGATTATAAGCTCATATCTTCGACTAACTAAATCTATAACAAATGAATAAAATTATAAATAGCATTGATTTAAATGCAGAGATTCAGTGGGTAATAGCAATAATATTATCAATATTAGTTATTGCTACAACAACTTTTTGGATTTGGAATAAATTTAAGCCAAGTAAATTAGTAAATGAAATGATCTTGCGAACAAGATCATGGTGGGGAATGTGTTTTATCTTTCTTTTTGCAGCAACAGTTAACCCAATAATTACCTACATAGGTTTAGCATTTTTATCTTTTTTTACATTAAGAGAAGTTTATACTTTGCTAGATCTACGTGATTCTGATAGAACAACACTCTTATTATGCTATTTCTCAATACCTATTCAATATTATTTTGCATATCAAGGTTGGTACACTATGTTTTTAATTTTTATTCCTGTTTTCATGTTTATCATAATTCCATTCTTTTTGGTAATGGCTGGTGATACAAAAGATATTATTCGTTCAATGTGTATTTTGCCAACATCATTAATGTTAGGAATATTTGGAATTAGCCACTTAGCTTTATTAGTTAGTTTTCCAGAAATGAATAATGATAACATTTCCGGAAAGGCACTTCTTTTATTTTTAATTTTTATAACTGAAGCAAATGATATTATGCAATATGTATTTGGTAAGCTTTTTGGAAAACATAAGATTCTACCAAAAGTAAGTCCTAACAAAACTTGGGAAGGATTTATCGGAGGGGTTTTATCGACTACTGCTATTGGATATTTTATGGGTTTTCTGACTCCTCTTAGTTCAATAGAACTGATTTTAATTAGTTTTTGTATCGCAATTTTTGGTTTTATGGGTGATGCTATTATTTCAGCTGTTAAAAGAGATTTTGGAGTAAAGGATATGGGAAATACAATTCCTGGGCACGGAGGTTTTTTAGATCGTATTGATAGTTTGTCTACAACATCTTCTCCGTTTTTTCATCTGATTTACTTTTTAGTTATTGTATAAATGAAAAAATTAATATTAATTCTAATCTATACTATTTTTTGGAGAAATTTTCTAAAAATATTTATAGGATTAAAATATTATAACAGAAACGTACTTAAAAAAAAGAAGCAATTTATTTTAATCGCTAATCACAATAGTCATATGGATACTATGGCAATTATGAGTTCTGTACCTTCAAGATATATCCATAGGGTTCATCCCATTGCGGCTGCAGATTTCTTTGGAGGTAGCAAGTTTAAGGAAAAATTAATGAGATATATGGTTAACGCAACATTAATTCCTAGAAAAAGAGCTGAATCTAAGGAAGATGTTGATCCTATACAAGTTATGAGTAATTTAATAGAAAAAGGAAGATCAATAATAGTTTACCCGGAAGGTTCAAGAGGAGTTCCGGGTGTAATGACAGACTTTAAAAAAGGTATTGGATATTTAATAAATAAACACCCACATGTCGACGTGGTTCCAGTTTATCTTGATGGAATACATAAAACATTACCTAAAGGCAAAAATTTAATCTTACCATACAATTGTAAAATAATATTTGGAGATTCGATTCAATTCGATTCTTTTGAAGTGGATAATATTGTTAAAAAGTCTAAGGATGAGTTTAATAAACTAATAAAAAATAGATCATGAAAAAATTTATATTAATATGTCTTTCACCAATTATGATGTTGGGACAAGATTGGACTAACGAAAGTGTTTCTGATGTTGTGACACCTAAAGCTAAAAAAAATATAATAATGAAATCATCTGCTCATTACAAAAAAGGTATTAGTAAAATAGAAGGTAAGCTTTATCTATCTGCTAATAAGCTAGAGTTTAAAACTTTAATGATTTCACTTCGAACAGAAAAATTTGATATCAACTTAGAGGATATTTCTTTAGTTTCTTTAGCTTGGACAAAATTTTTTGGTTTATTTCCTCTATTGCCTAATTCAATTCTTATTAAGACAAAAAATGATAAGAGTTATAAGTTCACTGTTAAAAAAAGTAAGAAATGGGTTAGTTCCATAAATAATCTGATTGATAAGTAATAACAAATAAATAATGAAAAAATAATTATGAATACGTATGAAGTTAAATACCAAGGAGATTTAAGAACTACCGCTACTCATTTAGATTCCGGAACAATAATAAAAACAGATGCGCCAAAGGATAATCACGGTCTAGGAGAAACATTTTCTCCAACAGACATGTTATGCTCCGCTTTGGCAAGTTGTATTTTAACTATTATGGCTATTGCTGTTGAAAAAAATAATATTGATATTAAAGGTACTTTGGCAAAAGTTAAAAAAACAATGGGGAATAATCCAAGGAGAATAACAAAAATACAAGTCGATATAATTTTTCCTAAAGATTATGATTCTAAAACAAAAACAATTTTAGAAAGAGCTGCTTTTAACTGCCCAGTTCATCATTCTATTTCTGAAAACATAGATAAAAGTATTTCCTTCTCATATTAAAAAACAATAGATTAAAAATGAAAAAACTACTACTTTTACTACTTTGTTTACCTGTGATTGGATTTGGACAGAAAACTTACGTCCCTGATAATATGTTTGAATATTGCTTAGAAGGTATGGGTATCGGTGATGGCGTTCCACTAAATGATTCTGTGTTTACTTCTGCTGTTGATACGTTATCACTTTTAGACATAAGTTTTAATCTTGGAACGCCTATAGGTAATCTAATAGGTATTGAAGATTTTACAAATTTACAGCGATTAGAAATTAAATTTCAAAATATTGATAGTGTTGATCTTTCAAATAATTATTTTCTTAATTATATTCACCTTCGAGACAATCATCTGATTTATGTTAATGTAAAAAATTTGTCTAACTTATCTACTTTAATATTGGATGAAAATCAAATATCTCATATTGATTTAACTACAAATCCCCAAATAAATTATTTTGCCTGTCAATATAATAATATAAATAGTTTGGATTTGAGTAATCAAACTTATTTACAAGGTTTACATTGTTGGGATAATAATATTTCTAGTTTAGATTTATCAAATAATATATGGCTAACTTATCTAAATGCAGAAAATAACTCACTAACTGAGTTGGATATAAGAAATGGAAATAATTTACAATTTACAGAGTTTAAAGTACAGGGAAATGATGATTTATATTGTATAGATGTGGATAATGTTATTTGGTCAAATAATAACTGGAATTTTTTACCTAACAATAATATATCACCTTGGACTTATTTTAGTGAAAATTGTAATTCTACTTCAATACAAGAACAAACTATAAACAAAGAACTTTTTAAAGTAACAGATTTATTAGGTAGAGAATCTAAACCTCAAACTAATACTCCTCTGATTGAAATATATAATGATGGCTCAATAGAAAAGAAAATAATTATTGAGTAATTTCAAACAAAAAGTTATTAACTATTTAATCATTTTTATATAAAATATTGTCCTGTTATTTGTCCTGCAAAATTATTTTATCAATAATTATACTAGCAGAATCGGATAAAAAATGCGGTGAGGAAGGGATTCGAACCCCCGAAACGATTTCTCGTTTACACGCTTTCCAAGCGTGCGCCTTAAGCCACTCGGCCACCTCACCTTTAGCAAGTTACTTCACCTCGCAAATTTTTATTTAATTTAGTTCTAATTTCACTATCATTATTAGAGAGTCCTAAAAGATACATTAATTTAGTAACTGCAGCTTCAGTTGTAATATCTTTACCATTAATTATATTTTTATTTTCAAAAGGAGCACTTGATTCATATTCTCCAGAAATAATATTTCCATGTATGCACTGAGACACATTAATTATTATTTTCCCTTGATTAATCATGTCTTCAAACAATTTTCCAAGTCTTGGATCATCTGTTGCGTTTCCTGCACCAAAACTCTCAATTACGATACCTTTTACATTTTTCATGATTAACGCGATAACTTCTAATTTTATTCCAGGATACAATTTTAGTATTGCAATATTGTTAGATAAATTTTTATGAACAATTAATTTTTCATTCGATTTTGTTGAACAATTGGTATTAAATTTAATTTTAACACCAATTTCAGCAAGTACTGGAAAATTTGGAGATTTAAAGGCTTCAAAATCTTCAGTATTAATTTTTGTTGTTCTGTTACCTCTAAATAATTGATTTTCAAAGTAAATACAGACTTCATTGATTTTTTCCATTGCAGCAATTTCAATTGCCGTAATTAAATTTTCTTTTGCGTCTGTTCTTCTTACCCCAATAGGGATTTGAGAACCTGTTAATATTACAGCTTTATTAATATTTTCAAGCATAAAACTTAAAGCTGAAGCAGTGTATGACATAGTATCTGAACCATGCAAAATAACAAATCCATCATATTTGTTGTAATTTTTTTCAATTATATCAACTATTTCAACCCACACGTGTATATTCATATTTGATGAGTCAATAGGATGTTTAATGCTTTTATATTCAATGATAAGTTCATCATTTTGTAGTTCAGGAACAGACAATAATAAGCTTTCAAGTGTAAACGGGATCAGTTT
>Ga0160423_10001828_pt1 | contig 17798 bp, 15 predicted proteins | sample CRUFie14St8metaG_FD_108191 | JGI IMG/M metagenome (GOLD analysis project Ga0160423, IMG submission 108191) | Marine microbial communities from the Costa Rica Dome - CRUD Field 142mm St8 metaG | ecosystem: Environmental > Aquatic > Marine > Oceanic > Photic zone | place: Costa Rica: the Eastern... | reverse complement strand
CGGCTCAAACATCATGATGCCGAGCCCTCTCGAGGCGCCGCAGGATGTGTAACCGTATCGACGACCATCACACTGCCATTGCTGCTGGCGCCCACGCCCATGTCCGCGCTTCCGTCCTCGTCCCTGCCTGTGAGCTTTGTCGGCATTTCAGTCATAGATGGGGAAAAAGGTGCCAAAGGCTTCCTCACAGAAATGGCCCGGATCATTAAAGCGTCGGTTGCGGTTTAGGTCAGAGATCGCCGTCATCTCTGCTTCATTCAACTCAAAATCGAAGAGCTGCTGGTTCTCTCTAAGCCGCTCCACCCGGCTGGTTTTCGGGATGACCGCCGTGCCCCGCTGGATGCCCCAACGCAAGACCACCTGCGCAGGCGTCCGCCCCACACGCGCGGCGGCCTCTTTCACCGCCGCTTGCTCGAGCACAGACTCTCCCGCCTCAGCCATATTGAGCTCTACATAAGACAGCGCGCCTAGCGGTGAGAAGGCAGTCACCGCCACGTCGTACTGCGATGAGGCGCGCAACAGTCGCTCTTGGGTCAGGTAAGGATGCGACTCGATTTGTAGCATGGCCGGCTTGATCTGCGAGTACGCCATCAGGTCATGGAGTAGCCCAGAGTTGTAGTTACACACACCGATCTCCTTGACCAGACCCGCGCGCACCAGCTCCTCCATCGCGCCCCAGGTCTCAGAGAGCGGCACCGGGTCGGGCACCATCAGAGGATTCTCGGCATCCGGGTCGGCGATCCACTCCGGGGGGTAGCGGGTGTCAAAGTGGACGTATTGGAGCGCAATGGGAAAGTGAATGAGATATAGGTCCAGCTCACTCAAGCGGAGATCTTTCAAAGTGCGCTCGCAGGCTGCGCGAACATGCTCGGGGCGGTGATAGGTATGCCAGAGCTTCGAGGTGACCCAGAGCTCATCACGGGTCACGAGGCCCTCAGACAGTGCCGCCTGTAACCCCTCGCCAACCTCAGCTTCATTGCCATAGTCCGCCGCGCTGTCGAGATGACGATAGCCCTCGGCAATGGCCGAGCGGACCATCTCCGCGGTGTCCCCTCTGGCGATCTTCCATAGACCGAGCCCAATGGCAGGCATCTCGCCACGACCCACCGAAATCGTTGCACTCACTGTCGTCTCTCCTTTCGACCCCAGCATCGGGTCGCATCATTAACGCAAGATAAGGATCTGCCAACTAGCTCCTCACGCACCGCTCCCATGGCTTGCGCTCATGGGTGTGGCAGCGAGCCGTTAATGTCCCTCGTAAAAATCGCCGATGCCCTCTGCTTCACAGAACGCGCCGACGTCGACTTCGCGCCCAGTCTGCATCGAGTGCTGGGCAGCGCTGGCCACAATCAGCGACCAGAGTGCCTGCTCCGGCGTGGCCGCGTCCACCGCCTGTCCCGCCAGCTGTAAATTGAACGCGATGTGTTCAAAAAAGGTGGCGCCGTAGTGGCCGCTGGCTTCGATCCAGTCAGGATAGCCAACGGAGACCCCCCGATAAGCGGGATGCTCTGGGACCTCCACCAACAGCTCAGCCTTTGAGGGCGTGTCGGGCTGGAAGCTGGCCTGCTCGCTGGCCACCAAACGGCCGCGCTCACCCACGACCACCAACTCTTCATAGAGCTCTTGGCAGAACATGTTGAGCGTAAAGCTGGCCCGCACGCCATTGTCGTAGTCGATGATCACCATGGCGTGGTCGTCGATGTCAGATGGCTCACCCTGCCACTCGAAATCCAGAAAGTTCACCGCCCGGCCGCCGCTGGCATACACCCGCCGCGGTCGTGACTGGGCAACGACGTTAATGAGATCAAAGTAGTGGCAGCACTTTTCGACCAGCGTGCCGCCGCTGATGCGGTTGAACTTATTCCATTGATCCACCTTGTCCAAAAAGGGCGGTCGATACTCCGACATGGAAACGGTTTTCACCTGCCCCAGCGTGCTCTGTACGGCCACTGCCTGCAACGCGTCCACGTATTGCGCCTTGAAGCGGTATTGCATGCCCAGCTGGATAACCACGGGGTAATCCCGCGCAAGGTTCACGATGTCCATGGCGTCCGCCAAGGTCGTGGCCATTGGCTTCTCAAGCAATACAGGTTTTTGGGATGCGGCAACGGCGTGCAGCACATCCCGGTGCGTGTGGTTGGGCGTTGCGATCACAATCGCGTCTACCGCCTCATCCAGGCAGGCCTCACTCAGGTCGCGATAGATCGTGAGGGGCGCGTCGGTGAGCAAGCGCCAGTCCGTGCACGCCCATTCGAGGCTACCCCCGTCGGGATCGACAATGCCCTGCACGTCTGCCCAGCCGAGCAATTGCGAGACGCGCAGATGCTCCCGCCCCATCATGCCCGCCCCCACGATCAGCAGCCGGGGCTTTCGCCCACCCGATTGGTAAGGATTCTCGGGTGTGAGCGCAGCGACGCGCTCTGCGGCGTTACCTTCAAGCGGCGATGACGGCTTCGTCATGCGTGAGCTCCGGCACCAGCGGTGAGTCGGCGGTGCCAGCCAAACCAGAACGCCACATTTAGCACGAGCAAACCCAGCAAAACAGGTGCAAAGAGATTCGAGCCTTCACCCACTAGGCCCACGGGCGAGAACACGACATAGAGCGCCACGACGCAGGACAGCAGGGTCACCGCGCAGGGTGGCGCATAGGTCCAGGGGGTTAGGTCCACTTCTGCAGTTTGTCTGATGGCCGTATCCTCATCCCGCGGGCGCCACACACCGATCGCGAGCATCATCGCCACCTCTACCACAAACAGGATCGCGTAAAGATGCAAAAAATGCACCGGCAGCAGGTCCTTGAGCACGAACTGGAAAGTGCCATAGGCAACAATGTGGAACACAATCACCACCTTGGCCGCCACCGCGGGGACCTGCCGGGTAAAGAGCCCAATGATCACAATCGCGATCATCGGAATGTTGTAGAAGCCCGTGAAAATGCGAATGACCTGCCAGAGCCCCTCTGCAACAAACTGTAGAAGGGGCGCGACCAACAACGAAAAGCCGGTCATCACCAGCCCCACTCGCTTTGCCACCCTCACCATTTCCACATCAGAGACCATCCTGCCAACGAGGGGCTGATACACATCAATGCAGAAAAGCGTGGACGCGCTATTGATCAACGAGTTGAAGGAGCTCAGCACCGCGCCTAACAACACGGCGAGGAAAAAGCCTGTGGCATAGACCGGCAGTACGTCGCGCACCAGCTGAGGGTAGGCTAGATCGATCGATTGCAGCTCGGGCCCGTAAAGGTGATAGGCCACGACGCCCGGAATCATCATCAGTAACGGCACCAGCACCTTGAAAAAGCCGGACAGCAGCACGCCCTTTTGGCCCTCCGCAAGACTGCGCGCGGCGAGGGTGCGTTGAATCACGTATTGGTTGGTGCACCAGTAGAAGAGATTGGCGAATACCATGCCGGTGAAGAGCGTCGCAAAGGGCGTTGGGTCGGTTGGCCCACCGATGGCGTTGAGCTTCTGGGTTTCGGAGGTCAACACCACATTGAGGCCGGCACCCACACTCCCCTCACCCAATGCCTGCAGCCCCAGCCAGGGCACCGCCACGCCCACGATGAGTAAGCCAACGCCATTGAGGGTGTCGGAGACCGCCACCGCTCGCAGGCCCCCGAGAATGGCGTAGGACGCCCCCAAGGCGCCGATGACCACAATGGTCAGCACCAGCGACGTGCCGTAATCCAGTTGCAAGAGCTCGGGCATGTCAAAGAGTTTGAGCACCGCGATCGAACCGGAGTACAGCACGCTGGGAATCGTCACCAAGCCATAGCCCAGCATAAAGAGCACCACGGTCATGCGGCGCACACCCTCGTCAAAGCGCGCACTGAGAAACTCGGGCAAGGTCGTGAAGGCCCCGGCGAGGTACTTGGGCAAAAAGAAAAACGCCATGAGTACAGTGGCAACCGCGGCGGTCACTTCCCAGCCCATGCTGCTCAGGTTGTAACCATAGGCTGACCCATTGAGGCCAATGAGCTGTTCAGCAGAGAGGTTCGTGAGTAACAGCGAGCCGGCAATAAAAGTCGCGCCCAAACCCCGTCCGGCGAGGAAGTAACCGGCACCCGTATCAACCCGGCCACGAGTTTGCCGCCAGGAGACGAACGCCACCAGCCCCATAAAGCCAATACAGCTCAGGATCGTCAGCAGCAGATCAGCCGTCATCTGGGGAAAAAAACAGTCATTTAAAGAAAGGTGTGGTCACCATGACTGCAGGGTACGCACAGAGCCCCCCACCAGCAAACTCCGGGCGTTTTGCGGGCCTGTGACACCTCACAGGGAGTGTATTACTATACCGTCTGGACGGTTTATAAATGGTGCACCATGAAATCGGAACAGACCCGCGCGCGCATTCGCGTAGCCGCGGCCAAAGTGATTGAGCGCGACGGTGCCGGGCACCTGACGCTGGAGAAAGTGGCGGCCGAGGCTGACCTCTCGAAGGGTGGGTTGCTATACCACTACCCGTCCAAAGATGCGCTGCTGCAAGGCCTGCTGGACCACCTGCTGGAGAATCGCGCAGGGTTGGTTGATGACCTGGGCTCAGCAGCGAACGTAAGTAATGCCACTCTGCTCAATGGCCTGATTGATGCTGACTTCGACCTCCCAAAAGACGAGCGGATCATGGCGCAGGGGCTGATTGCAGCCTCGGCCGAGAACCCGGAGCTGATCGCGCCGGCCCAATACCACGTCGAGGCCGTGTTCGCTCAGTTGGGCAAGGCTAAAGCCACGGCGATGTCGGCACGCACCGTTTTTCTGGCTTCGCAGGGGCTCCAGTTTTTGGAGCTACTGGGCCTGCTCTCACTCAGCACCACCGAGCGCAACGAGATCCGCCGACACCTCAAAGCGCTGACAGAGGAGCTAGCGCCATGCTGAGACCTATATTCACAACGCTCTGGGTCATAGCAGTGCTTGTTGGCTGCGGGGCCGATTCCACTGTCGAAACCGCTCCTGCAGTGCGTCCCGCTCGCCTGATCACAGTGGGGGCTGAAGACCACTCGGCACCCAGCCAGTTTGTGGGCAAAGTGGCACCGGCACACACGGTTGAACTGGGCTTTGAAGTCGACGGCACGCTACAGCAGTTACCCCTACCGGAGGGTGCGTTGGTGCAGGCTGGCGATGTGATTGCGCAGTTGGACCCCGAGCGATTCGAGCTCGCGCTGGCAAGCGCCCGCGCCGACCATGAGCTGGCTGAAAAAACCTTGTCGCGCGTGGAATCCCTCAAAGCCTCTGGCACCGTGTCACAGGCGGAGCTAGATGAGACCGTGGCGCGCGCCAAATTAACGGGCCTCGCGGTAGAGACGGCACAAAAAGATCTCGATGACACAGTACTGCGCGCACCGTTTGCGGGACAGCTGATCAAACGTCTGGCAGAAAACTTCTCCCCCGTCGCGAGACTCTCGCCGGTGATTCGCTTGGCGCCGGTTGAACGCATCGAGGTTGTGATCGGTGTGCCCGAGCAGCTGATGGCGCGATTAAATCCGGCGAGCTTGAACAGAGCCGCGGTGCGCTTCACCGCCGATCCAGAGCGGCTATTCGAAGCGCGGTGGCTCGATTACGAGGCCGAGGCGAGCCGAGACACCCAAACCTACGACGTCCGATTTTCGCTGACCGAGACCCCGCCCTGGCCCGTGCTGCCGGGGATGACTGCCACCGTCTTGCTGTCTATGACCGCGCCCGATGACACCATCATCCAACTGCCCCTCAGTGCGGTGCAGAGTGACGCCGCAGGCAACTTCTTCGTCTGGACCGTGGAAAGCGACACTTCGAAAGTGACCAAGCGGCCCATTGAAGTGGGGGTGCCCAGTCGCAAGCAAGTACCGGTGCTCGCAGGGCTTCAGCTCGGCGAACAGGTGGTCGCTGCAGGGGGCGCCTGGCTTTACGACGGAATGCAGGTGCGGCCCCTCGAGGACAGCTAATTGATGTCACGGTCATCGCTCACTGAATTTGCGCTGGCGAACCCGCTGTATGTGTGGGTCATCGTGCTCACCTGCCTGGTCGGTGGATTGGCCGGCGGGCAGCGCATTGCGCAGCTTGAGGATCCGCCCTACCCGATCAAGATCGCCTATGTGTTCACCGAGTACCCGGGTGCCTCAACACTCGATGTGGAACAGGAGGTCACCGAAGTGCTGGAGCGCTCAATCCAGGAGCTGCCCTGGATTGAAAATATTGTATCGAGATCATTGCCCGGGCGCTCAGAGATCGAGATTGAGCTCAATCACTCGGTATCGGCCAGCGATACAGGCCAAATCTGGGATGAACTGCGCCGCCGGGTCGCCGAGGCGGCCATGCAGTTACCTGCCGGCGCCCACCCACCTTGGGTCGAGGATGATTTCAGTGACGTGTATGGCTTGCTGTATGGCTTCACCGTCCCCGACGGCTACGACATCGCCACCATTCGTGACGCCGCCCGCTTACTGGAAACCGAAATCAAGCGCGTTGAGCACGTCGCCAAGGTGCGGGTCGAGGGCGTGCCGGAGGAGCAGGTCCAGATCGATTTTGATTACGCGCAGCTCCGCCAGCTGGGCGTGCCCTTTTATCGCATCGTCGAGGCCATCAACAGTGCCTCGGGACTCTTCCCCGCCTCTATGATGGAGTCGGGTGATCAGCGCATGCGCATCGATATTCCGCTGGAGCGGAGTGAGGCGGTGCTCGAAGAACTCCTGATTGCCCTGCCCGGGGAGACGTCAATGATTCGCCTCGGCGATGTGGCCAGCGTCTCAAGAGAGGAGACCAATCTGCCCTCACTGATCGTGCGGCACGAAGGCCAGCGCATTTTCGCCCTCGGGATCGCCATCAACGAAACCCAGAACGTGGTCCGGGTGGGCAAAGTCGTAGAAGCGCGACTGCTCGAACTGCAGCAACTCCTCCCTGTCGGCATCGAGATGATTCCGCTTTTTGAGCAGCATCGCTTGGTCGACCGATCTATCGGTCAATTTCTGCTGAATCTCACCGCCTCCATCACCACGGTCATCGCCGCGCTGTGTCTGTTTATGGGCTGGCGCGCCGGCGTGATGGTCGGCGCCGTGCTGTTACTGACGGTGACCGGCACGATCGGCGTGATGGCCGCTGCGGGGATCGAGCTGCAACGGATTTCGCTGGGCGCGATGATGATCGCGATGGGCATGCTGGTCGACAACGCTATCGTGGTGACCGAGGGCATGATTTCCCGCATCAAACAGGGCCTCAGCCCCCGGGAGTCTGCCATCGCGGCGGTGGCGACCACACGCTTCCCCCTCCTTGCCGCCACAGTCATCGGGATTGCCGCTTTTGCCCCCATTGGCCTGTCGAACGACTCAACGGGTCAGTTTCTGGGGTCGCTGTTCACGGTTTGCGGCATATCGCTGCTGTTAAGTTGGATCTTGGCAATCACGCTGGTGCCCTCCATCGGGATGGCGCTACTCACTTCTGTGCCTGAAGCTGTGTCGGAGAGCCGCCTGTATGCGGGGCCGGTTTTCGCGGGATACCGCAAACTCATGGCGTGGGGTATTGCCCAGCGAGGTTTGACCACACTTATCCTGCTAGCCGTCATGTTGTCGAGCATTGTGGGCTTCACGCAGTTGAAGCAGGGGTTTTTTCCGGCAACCAGCACGCCGCTGTTTTTTGTGGATCTTTATCAAACCCAGGGCACGGATATTCACGCCAGCGATCGCATGGCGGATCGCGTGCGCAAGCGGCTACTCAACCTTGAAGGCGTGACCGAGATCTCAACGTGGGCAGGTCGAGGCCCTGTTCGCTTCACCATGATTCTGCTGCCCGAGCGCCCCGACCCCGCTTACGCGCAACTGGTGGTGAATGTCGATGACGTCGAGGCAGTGACGGGGCTGATGGCGCAAACCGGTGAGCTGATTGCAGCCGAATTTCCCGAGATGCATCACATGGTGCGGCGGCTCGAGTTCACCAGCAGCACCGCGAGCAAAATCGAGGCGCGCTTTTATGGCAGCGACCGCACCGAGCTGCGCGGGCTCGCCGAAGAGACCATGAAGCACTTCATTGAGCACCGACTGATCGATCGCAAGATCGACTGGCGTGAACAACGGCTGTCGCTGGCTGTGATGCCAGATCACGCCCGGGCGCGGCGCGCGGGTATTCAGCTACCCGATGTCTCCAGAGCTGTAGAGTCCAGCACGGTCGGCACTCCTGTGGGTGTGCTTCGTGATGGCGACAAGCCCGTTCCTATTGTGGCGCGCATCACGCCGCTGGCAGAAACGCCGAAGGAGCTCCTTGAGCGGGATCTCTGGAGCGAGAGTACCCAGTCGTTTGTGTCAGCACGGCAAGTGGTATCAGCCGCCACACTTCGCGCCGAGGACAGCTTCCTGATGCGGCGCAACCGGGTCCGCGCCATTACCGTTCAAGCGAACGCGCCCCCGGGTGAAACCGCCACCAGTGCCTTCAATGCGATCCGCGGCGACATTGAATCTATCCCCCTTCCCCCAGGCTACGAACTCGAGTGGGGCGGTGAATACGAATCGATGAAATTGGCCAACGATATGGTCATCTCGCGCTTTCCGATCGCCCTACTAGTGATGATCATTGCGACCTTGATGCTGTTTGGCAGTGTGCGGCAAATGCTGGTCACCTGGATGACCGTGCCGCTCATTATGGTAGGCGTCTTTGTCGGGCTCTTTGTGACCGACCTGTCTTTTACTTTCCCCGCGCTGCTTGGACTGCTGAGTTTGGTCGGCATCTTGATCAAAAATTGCGTGATCATGGTGGAAGAGATCAATCTGCGCTCTGCTGATGATGGCCTCAGCCAACACGCGCTGGTTTCCGCCTGTGTGAGCCGCCTGCGGCCGGTGCTGTTGGCGGCAGGGACGACCATCGTCGGCATGGCGCCGCTCTTGAGAGATGATTTCTTTCGCGAGATGGCGGTGTCGATCATGGGCGGACTGGCCTTCGGCTCGGTGCTGGCGCTCATTGCCGTACCCGTTTTTTACGCGCTGCTCTTTTCGATCGGAGGCAGCCGCAAAGCAACCTGAGCAACAAAGCAGAGAGGAAACGCGGCCGCGTCGCTCACCACCACGCGTTGCTCGTCGTAGCAGATGACACTGCCGCAAAGACGGCGCCGAGACAATTTGCCCTACTGATGACCTCGCCGCTGCCAGTGACGTATACCTCACAAAAGCGCAGCCCTATACTTATAGCCCTCTCAACGGACAGGCAATTGATACAAGGATCAAATATGACTCACGGTGTATTGCTACTGGATGGCGGTCTCGGCCAAGAATTGATTCGCCGCAGCCCATCACCTGCACACCATCACTGGTCGTTGCAGGTCATGCTGGAGGAGCCTGACCTCGTTGCAGAAGTGCATCGCGATTTCTGCGATGCCGGCGCCAACATCGCGTGCCTAAATACCTATGCCATCACGCGCACGCGTTTGGCGCGGGGACAAAACCTCCCTCCTATTGGAGAGCTCTTGGATCGCGCGCGGGAGCTGGGCAAGCAAGGTGCCGCGACCAGTCAGAACGCGGACGCCGCCATGATCGCGTCGCTCCCACCGCTGGTGGCCAGCTACCGGCCCGACACCCAGCTACCCCTTGAGCAAGCAATTAACGAATACCGCGAACTCATCGCGCTGCAAAAAGAAACTGTCGATGGCTTCCTGGCTGAAACGATTCCCTCGATCAGCGAAGCGGAGGCGGTCTTGACTGCGGCTGAGCAGGAGGGCGTCAGGATCGTACTGGGCCTGACCGTCTCCGATGAAGACGGTCGGCAACTGCGATCGGGGGAATTACTGACTGACGCATTGGCCGCTATTGAGCGATTCAATCTCTTGGCAGTCGTGATCAATTGCTCCAAACCCGAGGTCATCGCCGAGGCGTTGGCCATCCTTAGCGAGTCACCGTTCCCCTTCGGCGCCTTTGCCAATGGCTTCACATCAATCGACGCGCTGGAGCCCGGCGGGGTTGTTGACGTGCTCGAGGCAAGGAAAGACCTAGGCCCTGAGCAGTACGCCGCATTTGCAGAGAGCTGGTTGGAAGCAGGCGCGAGCGTCATTGGCGGCTGCTGCGAGGTCGGTCCGGACCACATCAGAGCACTTTCGACACTGCTGAAGAGTCGAGGGCATGAGCAGCTCGCCTGGAGCGATCTGGCCGCCTGATCAGCCCCTCCCGCTCTCCCTTTTCAGGATCAATTTCTGGGCAAAAATGAGACGCCGGTGACGGCGTTTCGCACTCGCCAAAAATTCACGAATTTGGCGCTTGCGAGCCATGGGTTTGCAGGCAAAATGCGCGCCTTTCCGAATCACCTCACAGCACAGTAGAGCGCGCACCATGAGTACCCTCCGGCCTGTATCGTCACTGCTCTTTACGACGGCATTCCTGTTGGCTGGCCATGGCCTGCACATGACCTTTTTGCCGCTGCGCGCCAGCGAGCTCGGTCTGTCGCAAACGCTGATCGGGCTGAGCGGCTCCGCCTACTTCGCAGGTTTCTTGACCGGTGCGCTGATGATCCCACCGATCATCGCTCGGGTAGGCCACATCCGCAGCTTTACAGCGTTGCTGGCCATTTTCCTGTCGAGCTTCCTGTTCCTCAGTCTTGTCGACGAGGGCATCTTCTGGGTGCTGGTGCGCTTTGTGCTGGGCGCCGTGATGTGCGGTTCATACACCGTGATTGAGAGCTGGCTCGCTGAGCAGAGCGACAGCAGTCGCCACGGCCGAGTGCTGTCGGTATACACCGTGATCGTCCTCGTCTCGATGGCGGTGGGTCAGTATCTGCTAGGCCTGACCGAAGCCAATCCGCTATATCCCTTCATTCTGGTCTCACTGTTGGTGGGCTTGGCCATTGTGCCCGTGAGCCTTACCCGCACACTGGCGCCGGCGCCGGTACCGGCTACCCGCTTTAATTTTTTCAAACTGTATCGCCGCTCCCACACCGCATTTGCCGGCGCATTGGGGTCGGGCGTGGTCATGGGCGGTTTTTGGGGATTGGGTGCCATTTACGCGCTGGGCGTCACCAACGACCCAAGCTTTGTCCCGATGTTTATCGCCGCCAATATCATCGGTGGCGCCTTGGCCCAGTACCCGATCGGCATGGCTTCCGACCGCATCGACCGGCGCTATGTACTGGCCGCACTCTGTGCCGCCAGCGGTATATCCGCCTTTGGCTTACTGATGGCCGACACCCGCGATGCGCTGCTACTCGGTGCCTTTGCCTTTGGCGCCTTCGCCAACTCGCTCTATGCGGTCTCTCTGGCTAAAGCTGCGGATAACTCCAAGAGCGAGGAATTCGTGACCATCGGATCATCGGTGCTGCTGCTAAATGCGCTCGGCTCGGCCAGCAGTGCACTGGTCATCGGCTGGGCGATGCGCAGTCTGGGCGATGGCGCGCTGTTTGGTTTCCTCGGCGTGGCCAGTCTGGTCAGTGGCGTGTTCATCATTCTGCAGCCGCCAGGGCGCACGGCGGTGACCATCGAGGAGCAAGGCACCTTCATTCCCGCCACCTCGGCCATGGCGCCCGCAGCCTTTGATCAGGACCCGCGCTCCGATGAAGAGGTAGAGTACGAGCCCGTCGTGCCACCCGATTCTGAGCTGGAAGCGCCGCTGGAATTTACCGATACCGAGGTGTCGGGCGCCGCGGCCTGATCCGCAGCGTCTCACCACCACCAGCTGCGCAATCTCGTCTGGGGCGCAGGCGCTTCTGGCTATCGAGGTTCGGTGCAGCTTCCCTTCGAGCTGAGGCGAACTGGCTCAAGGCAAGCACCCGGAAAAAATATGATGCTGCCTGAGCACGACACTTCAAGTCATTGTCACCAGTCAAAGCGACGTTGCCGTTAGCACCTCCGCCGCTTTAAGAGGCTGAAGAAAAGATTTCGTAGCGGGGCTTCCAGCGCCATAATGCCCCAAAAATGGTAAGCCGCGCGCTGCTCACGGAGTCACGTCATGTCATCACCCGCCATCACCATCGGGCCCCGCGTCCGCAAATCCCCTTTTTATGACGCCACCATGAAGGCGGGCGCCCAAGCATTCACTATCTATAACCACATGTTCATGCCCACCAGCTACGGCGACACCACTGCCGAGTACTGGGCCATCGTCAAAGGCGTTTCACTATGGGACGTCGCCGCGGAGCGCCAGGTGGAAATCATTGGCCCCGATGCGCTGGCACTAACCCAACTGCTGACCCCACGAGACATCGACAAGTGCCCTATCAATCGGGCCCGCTACGTGGTCTTCGTCGATGAGAACGGCGGCATCATTAACGATGCCGTCATGTACCGACATGCCGAGAACCATTTTTGGCTATCACCGGGTGATGGCGACGTGTTGCTGTGGGCCAAAGGCGTAGCGGCACAAAGCGGCCTAAATGTCACTGTGCGCGAACCTGATGCTTCGCCGCTGCAGCTACAGGGCCCGTTGGCACCGCGCGTGGCATTCAAACTCTTCGGCGATCTCGCGATCGAACTCGGCTACTACCACTTCTGCCACACCTCTCTGAACGGCATCCCGGTGGTGCTCAGCCGCACCGGCTGGAGCGGCGAACTGGGTTACGAAATTATTCTGAAGGACGGTAGCAAGGGCACCGCGCTATGGGATCTTTGCATGGAAGCCGGGGCTGAGTTCAACATCCAAGTCGCCTGCCCGTCGCTGGCCCGAAGCATGGAGGGTGCACTGCTTTCCTATTGCAGCGATATCACGCTGAACGACAGCCCTTTCACCATCGGCATGGATCGACTTCTGGATATCGACAAGCCCCATGACTATGTCGGCAAGGCCGCGCTTCAGTCCATCGCCAAAACGGGCCCTGAGCGCCGCTTGGTTGGTGCCAATTTTGGCGGCGACCCCGTCATCCCCAACCAGCATTTTATGGACGTGAAGTCAGGCGATGAGGTAGTTGGCCATGTGACGCGCTACTGTTGGTCGCCGCGGCTGGAACATAACATTGCGTTGATTAACGTGCCCACCGATCTCTCGGCTTCGGGTACAGCGCTGTCGCTGGACGCGGGAGATGGGTGGCGAGAGGCCGAAGTCGTAGACATTCCGTGGATACCAGCCGAGAGGGTCATTCCTCCGTTTGACTAGACCCTGCAGCGGGGATCGGACTGAAATCTGTCTTACATCACAGATTATTAGGCAGAGTCGCACCAACAGCGGTGCGTGAACGGTTTGCCACGGAGAAACGTATACACCTCGAATAATTCGCGATATTTAGGCGGAGTGTGACCATGGCGAAACATCAGCTCGGCAGTGACTACCCGGAGGCAACCGAAAAGCTCGACCGCAGCGTGCTGGGTTTCTTCAGTGCCGCAGAGCGTATCCTGCTGGTCATCATCAGCCTGCTGACCATGCTGGCGGTCGCGCTGGAGCTGTCGACCTTTTTCGATGCCGGCCGCATTCGACTCGCCGATCTGCTACTGCTGTTTATCTACCTTGAAGTGATCGGCATGGCCTATGCCTATTACGCCACCCACAGCGTGCCGGTCACACTGCCGGTGCTGATCGCGATCACGGGTATTACGCGGCTGATTATTTTGCAGGGTAAAGACGCCGAACCCAGCAAACTGCTGTTTGAGGCCGGTGCCGTGCTACTACTAGCGGTGGCATTGGCGATTTTGAGTTGGGCATCGCAGCGCTCGCCCTCAATCAACTCCAGCGACAATCCCGAGCATTGATCCGGCCGATTTAAGCGACGCGTCCAAAACGCACCTCCGTAACAAGGCTGCCACACCGCGGTGGCCCGGTGCCTCAGTGCCAGCACATCGCGGTGCTACCATCGCCCCATGACCATTCGCCCCCTTCTCCCTGACTTGACGGGCCCTGATCTCGCAATCGCCTGGGCGCGGCTTGAGACGCTGTCCGGTAATCTACACCCGGACGAGTGGGAGGACATTGCCAGCGCCGCACCCAATCGACAGGAAGAGTTTGCCGCAGGGCGAGAGCTAGCAAGCGTGCTGTCTGACCAACTCGGTTTGCCGCCCGCTCCCCTGCGCCGCGGTAACGATCGTGCCCCGGTATGGCCAAGCGATCGCACGGGCAGCCTGTCGCACTGCGATACGCTCTGTGTCGCCGCTATTGGAAAGCGCAGCGCCGTTCAATCGATAGGCGTCGACGTTGAAACCATCGGGCGGGTGGAGCAGAAGCTTTGGCCAACCCTGTTCACCGAGAACGAGGCGGGTTACTTCAGTTCGCTTGCGCCGGACACCGTTGCGATTGAGACCACCCTGTTCTTCAGCGCCAAAGAGAGCTTCTATAAGTGCCAATACCCGCTCACACAGGAGTGGGTGGGCTTTCAGGACGTCGAGATCACGCGCACCGACTCGCACACCTTGGCCATCGCCCCAACCCGCAGCGCCGCCCAGGCCTGGCATGCGGCACCGATTCATACAGTGAAAATCGGTGAGTCATACGTGGCAACGGTGATGTTGTTACACGCCTGAGGCCAGCCGCCACCTCAGAACAGGTTGTGCTCACCCCGGTCTGGCATTTTTAGCTCACCTGACGCCAGCCCAGCATAAAAAGCCTGCAGCGTGTCGTCGCCAAACTCCGGCGTAGCCTCGGCGTCGTACCGCTCGGCGGTCGCATCCCAACACAGCATCGACTCGGTGGCATAGAACTTGGCAATGCGGAGAAACTCCATGCGGTCTCGCATGCGTCTTGACACCAGCCCCAGCGGGCTAATCAGCCAGCGGATCCAATCGAACATCTCGGGCGGCAGTGAAGTGGTGCGAAAAGGCTGGCCCAGTGTCTCGCACAACAACCGCCCCTGATCCTGCGGGGTAAGCGCCGGGCCCGGACCACCTATGGGCAGCACCGCGGTACTAGATGGTGGCGACGCCAGCTTCGACACCATAAACCTAGCCAGATCGCGATCGGAGATGGGCTTACAGGCGGTGGTGTTACCGCTGCTGAACAGCAGGAAAGGTTTACCCGCGCGGACCCGCTCGACCTGCCCCACCAGTGAGCGAAAAAACGCGGTGGCGCGGATGATCGTGGCGGGCACCGAGGATTCATCGAGCAGCGCCTCAAACTTCAGTTTCTCGCGCTGGAACGCGAGGCGCGGCATCTGCACACAGATCGCTGATAACAGCACAAAATGCTGCACCGCCGCCCGCTCCGCATACGCGAGTAGATGGCGATTCGCCTCGTACTCAACGAGCCTCGCGTCAGCAGGGGCACCACTGCGGCTTGCGAGACAGGAAACGACCACGTCAGTGTTTGGCACCGACGCCGCCCAGTCCTCATCAACGGTGATGTCCGCCTCCACGACGGGAACTGCATCAGACAATTCAGCAGGCGGCCGATTAGGCTTTTCATCAGAAAGGGCAAGAGATAGCCTCCGACCTGGCCGCACCAGCGCCACCACCTCGTGACCTTGAGCCACTAACTCGCGCAGCACTGCCTGTCCGATATAACCTGTCGCTCCTGCCAACAGTACGCGCATCACTCGCACCCGTGTTCCATCTGCCCACCCTAGGGGGGTCGCTGGTTACGGTCAACGTTGGTTGAACCAGCCGGTATTGGCCCCGCGTTTTCGCTAGAGTGCCCTACCGGGGAGGCGAGCCCCGTTAGGCATGCTCACCCATCATGATCACTATCAAGGTTCAGGCTCAACATGACTGATCTGGCAGCCGCGCCGCCCATCACCGACGAAGCAGAACCCGCGATCGATGACGCCACGACCGACGTCCAGATTGGCCTCAACGCAGCGGACCACTCGCGGGTCATCGAAATGGCTTGGGAAGACCGCACGCCCTTCGAGGCGATCGAGCGTCTTTACGGGTTGCACGAGGCTGCGGTAATTCGGCTAATGCGCCGCTCGCTGAAACCGAAGGCGTTCAAGAACTGGCGCCAGCGTGTTTCAGGCCGCGTGACCAAACACCGCGCGCGTCGGGACCCATCGGTGTCGCGCGGGTACTGCGCCACCCAGTACAAACAGCGCTCAAAGTAGGCTCACTATGGAAACCCTTGCGCTTTACGTCGTCGCCGCCACTCTAGGAGCCATGCTGTTCTTCGCCGTGGGCGTAGCGCCCACCGTTTTTCAGGCGCTTCCGATCGAAGAAGCCGGTCTGTTCCTTCGCAAACTCTTCCCCCGGTATTACCTCGCGCTGATTGTGGGCTCTGGGGTGGCGGGCGGCTTGTGGATTAGCAGCGCGCCCACAGCGACCGCTGTGTGTTGGCTGATTGCGCTATCAACACTCTGGATTCGGCAAAGCCTGGTGCCCCGCATTAACCAACTGCGCGACGCCGAACTCGCCGGTGACGCCGCGGCAGGAGCGCGCTTTGCCACGCTGCATCGTGTGTCGGTCATCATCAATATGCTTCAATTGCTGGCGCTGGTCTTTCTACTGCTGAAGTACTGAGGTTACCTCGCCATGAATCCGGAGCTGTTGTGGGTATTTATCCCCACGATCGCCGCCATATCGCTCACCCCCGGCATGTGTATGACTCTGGCCTTCACGCTGGGTCTCTCTCAAGGCTATCGGCGCACGCTGTGGATGATGTGGGGTGAATTAGCGGGCGTCGCGACGGTGGTCTCTACCTGCGTGCTCCTGCTCGCCTGGATCCAGTCGCTATCGGGGGTGTACTTCGCCCTGCTGGCGTTGGTGGGCGGCAGTTACTTGTTATGGATCGCTTACCGCTTGTGGACCCAGCCCGCCCGCTTCTCAAGCGGCGAAAACCAACCGCATCTATCAGCCAGCGCGTTGCTCATCTTGGGATATGTAGCGGCCGTAATGAACCCCAAGGGCTGGGGGTTCATGATTGCGCTGTTGCCGGGCTTCATGTCCGTGGAGTACTCAACGCCGCAGCAGCTCGCCGCGTTTCTGGGCGTGATGCTACCCTCAGAATTTCTATCAATGACGCTCTATGCCACGGGCGGGAGCGGTCTCAGGCGATTCCTCACTACTGAGCGGCACCTCGCTAACTTGAACAAGGTCGCGGCGGGGTTGATGGTGCTAGTTGCTACGCTGATGCTTTTCAGAATCTAAGCGCTCTTCAGGATCTGAGCTTCAGTGGCGCGACAGATCAGATGCCGGGCGCCCAATTCGCGTGGAAGCCAAACGGCACCCGCTGCGGCAGGGTCACGCGGGCCATGGGACCCGCCGCAACATCGGTCGCGTCGAACACCAGGCAATGAGATGACCAATCGGTGCTGTCGGTGACCAAGGTCACCACGTAGCCGTCGTCCTCGGCGTGATCGCGTGTCGCGCCAGTCTTGGGCGCGTAGACAGCCTCGCTTCCGAAGACGCCCTCACCGTAATTCCACTGCTGCCGACAGCCGGTTTCATTGTCGTACTTCACCAATCCGGTAAAGCGAAGGGTGTGACCGCCCTCCTCCAGCAGCGGAATACGCTGGTGATACGCATAACGGCTTTTCACGCCGGCATAAAGCGGATTGGTCTTGTTGAACTCGGTATTGAGGTCGTCGATATCGCCCTCGCGCACTTCTCCCGTGCGCAAATTAAAGCGCCAACGGTAGTTATTTGCCTCGAGGCGCATATAGGCCAGCATGTGCGAGAGCTCGCCCTCCCCGTTGGCGGCCGAAGGCATGGGGTTCACAGATCGGCAACCGTCCATCACTACCCAGTCACCCTCTTCCCAGCAGTTACTCACATGCAGGATGTAGCAGGGCTCACACTCGAACCAGCGGATGTCGTCACCCCGGCCGAAGCGCGGAATCAAACCAAAGCGGGTCGGGATATCGCGGTGGAAGGTCAGCACTCTCATTCTGTGACGCTCGAGCACCTTCGGGTCATGGAAGAAAGGCAGGTCGTGCAAAATGGTGTAGTTGGGGGTAAAGCCAATGTCGTGGGGCAACCGCGGGCCGGGCAGATCGATTTCCGCCTCATGCAGGAGT
>Ga0160423_10001827_pt1 | contig 17801 bp, 21 predicted proteins | sample CRUFie14St8metaG_FD_108191 | JGI IMG/M metagenome (GOLD analysis project Ga0160423, IMG submission 108191) | Marine microbial communities from the Costa Rica Dome - CRUD Field 142mm St8 metaG | ecosystem: Environmental > Aquatic > Marine > Oceanic > Photic zone | place: Costa Rica: the Eastern... | reverse complement strand
TATCCCATCCACTTTGTGGACATTGAGACCACCCATTTTGATTGGAGAGTTGGTGAGATCATTGAGGTTTGTATTTGGACCTCGAGAGACGGCGGCCACACCATCTCGGACCGCTATCACACGTACATCAAACCACAACATCTCGACCGGGCCAATCCACGCGCTTTGGAGGTCAATGGATATACGGATGAGAGATGGTCCATGGCTCCACTGTGGGAGGATGTTTGTGGTGAGATATTCCGTATTCTAGAATATGGGATCTTTTGTGCTCACAATGTGTCATTTGATTGGTATTGGCTCGACCACCATATCAAATCCACCAGCGGTCAAAAGATCACGTGGAGGAAGCTGGACACCCAATCACTAGTCTGGGAACACATCCCAACTCCGAGCGCGTCCATGTCCAAACTCCGGACTCTCCTTGGATGGTCCCACCATAACGCCCACACCGCTCAAAAGGATGTTGAGGATTTGGTGAGATTGTACAAACTTTGTATCATTCCCACCATTGGCCACACTCCACAGCTCGACGCCATCAAAGAACATGTGGAAGTTGTCCGGGCTCGTGGTGATGATCACGTTTATCTCACCATCATGGATGTGGACGCGATGATAAAAATGATTCGACTCTTATCAAATCAATAGGATCGTTTGATCTTCTTTTTCTTCTTGGCTTGGCTTGCTTTGATGGCCATCATTTGTCTCATGGCCGCTCGTTTGGTTCGATGGACTTTGGTTGTGTTTTTGACACGATATCCACCACTTACTCTCTCTATTGGCATATCAAACCACCCTTTGGAATTTGGCTTTTATTTCTTCCACCACTTTGGAGATGATGTCTAATTTTTGTTCCAATAGACTCATCCGTTTATCAAGGTCTGATATCTCTTTGACGATATCATTCCTCATGGCGTCCTCACGGGCGTAGAGATCTCCAATGATCTTGTCATATCGCTCGCGAAGATCCTTCTCACGTTGTTCATTTTTGGTCTCACGGTCATCCGCTCGCTTTTGTTGCTCTTTGTATTGCCACAATAAAAACACGGCGAAGGCCACATTCGGCCCGCCTTGCATGAGAAGAGTTATGAGTTGTTCGTGACCCATTACAAACCTTTGATCAATGGTTCGATTTTGGCTGGGATGTCCAACAGGTTGTCAAGGATGATTTGTTGGCGCTCCTCTTTGGTGATCTTCTCACCACCATCACTCTCTTTGTCTTTGGCCTCAATGATGTCGTCCACCAATGCCCAAATGATGGGTTGGATGGCTTTGAGTATAGCGGCGACCATTTTGATTTTGTTCCAGTCCATGATTTACTCCCCTTATTTTTTGATAATAATCAATGTTAAATTGTCTGTTCCACTCTGAGCACCTACCAACAATTTTTTGTTGTCTTGGTTACCGGTCTCCATTGGGATTTTTAGCTCGTGATTTGCTGGGATTGACCCATATTGAGTAATAGCACCACCAAAAGCCTCGTCATCACTTCCAACATTTGCAAAATGAAAAGCGGTGGGACAAATCAATTTTATTTCTGTACAAGCCTCCGGAAGTGTAATTTCTTGAGCCGCCGTGTCCAATGCTACGCGTTGGATAAGTGGATATTGATTTGTTGATGATAGGTCCAATATTGCCATGATTTACTCCAGTAAAAAAGATTTGATTCCAACAGCCAAAGCGACTCCAACCAACTCACATCCATGATGGGTCATGAGCTCTTTGTGAGATTCGCAGTCAATGAAAAACGGCTCAAAACATACCGCCACGGGCGCTCCAACTCCCTTGATGGTGTTGTATGCGTTGGATGTCCAATGGTCTGGTTTTGCCGCGATGGTTTTGGTTTTGTTGTGTAGTGGTCCACACCACTCATGGAGACGTCTATTGATACAATCCGCCAACACCTCTCCACTCGTGGATCTATGGTCATAGAATACCGATCCATAGTCTCCACCGCCGGCGTTGACATGGCATGAGACATACACCGAGCGATCATGGCCTTGAGCGTATTTGTTGACACGGTCATGACGTTGGGAGTAATATCCATCAGATATCACCACAACGTCAATCCCATGTTCTCTCAACTTCCACTCACAATGATGGATATATTGGGACGTCAATCGAGTCTCATGGACGCCATCATTGACGGCTCCACAATCACTCCACCGGTTTGGTTTACCATGGTGTTGACGGTCCAAAAATACGATCATGGTGTCAATATACTCCATTTTGTGTCAATGGTCATCCACGATGACATTGGGTGTCATTGGCGTGGATTCATCTCAAAAGCCAACTCCCAACGCCATCGAATATCGAGCCACCGTTTGGATATGATGATCATTTTGTGGTTTGTCAAATAGATTTTGGGAGCTGTGACATCCAACACGTCTCCAACCTGGAGCCATCCCAACTCCATATCCACATCCACCTCAATGGTGTTAACTGGGAGACATCTTGACCTCACCATGTCCATTGAGACCTTGATGGCCGTGTCACGGTCATAGATGTAATCACTATCCATGGCCATGGGTTTGACTCCATACCGGTTGACGGATAAAATAGAGTAGTCACTCACGACATCATAATCCTCGGATTTGATATTGGTGACTCTCACCATGGATGTATATTCCTGATCATATCCACGTTTACCCCATCGGAGTGTAAATTGGTTCATCAACTGGGATGTGGATCGGATGGTGTTGATGGGTGAGACTTGAGTCACGTTGGAGTCATCGTCAACCGTGATGGACGCCATCGATGTCACGTGAGTCAATGCCCACAGTTGTATCAACACCGGTCTCAATCCCTTTGGACCCATACGGACCGTGATGGGCAAAAATGGAAGGATGTTACCGTTGAGCCAACTCCACGCGGTGATTTTTGGATCGTTGATGTATCCCTCAAAATTGTATTGGTTGAGTATTGGAGCAAGATTGGCCCACGCTCCATCATCAATGATTTGTCCGCTCCGTTGAAGCGCCCAACGACAAATATCTCCAGCGCCTTGAAGATCACCGTCTCCAAATGGATTGACCAAACCACCACCGCCGGTCATGTACACCCACCACTCACGTGACTCACCATTGACAGTGGAGCCGGGGATGGCCACGTCATCACTCGTGTCAAGTTCGATATACGCGTATATATTCCCACGTCCATCGTCATCAAATTGGATGGTTTTTGTGTCGGTGTCATATTTGTCATCTTGGATCACTGCACTCGTGGCGGTGATGGGATGACCGGCCACCATAAAACGAGCGTCATTGGAGGCGTCATGAGTGTGGACACAATAGGACGGGAGAGCGTGGATATTTTTGGTTGTCCCGGCTGTAGTCCGTATCAATCCACCAGCCGATCCCAATATAATAGGAAAAATCTTACCATCGGAGGTGTCGATGTGTCTATTTGGGAACCGTGTATCAATGTATTTATTGGAGTCCATCAACAGCCGGTTGGAGTCATATGGTTGAACCTCAATGGATATGGAGACGAGTTGGTGGAATTGGTTGGGATCTCCAAATTGTGGCTCTTGGATTTGACCACGATACAAAACCACACGATCCTCAAAATCCTGTTGAGCCACATCATATCTCATGAGTACATAAAAAAACTCCGCGTCCAATCCTTCGATGGTGTCACCGTGACTCCATCTCTCCAACAAATCCACATCATCCATGATGAGTCCCATGGACACAATATTGGCCTCCACATTGATGGACGTCAAATCCGCGCTCTCCACAAAATCAAACTCCATGATGGATGGGAGATAGTGGAGTGGACCGCCGTTGGATTGAAGTGTGATGTTGTGGGTGGCGTATCGGTGAACACGTCCACCCCACTCAAACTCCACACAAAACACCGGTGTGGATCCCATCAACTGATTGGAAGTAAAACCCAACATTTATCTCACCTCTTTCAACAAAACCGTGGAGACTCGGAACACCTCACCCATATTATTTGGGAGTAGCTCGTCACCAATAACGTGGTCAATCTGGATCTCGGTCCCAATGGTGGTGAGGATTTGATTGTGGTATCTATTCAACACCACCTCCGATGATGGACCGGTGGCGATGTTTGGAAGGTATACAATAGCATTTTGAGACGACTTGAGATATTGGATGAGTCCCATCATGGCCGTGGGAGCGCTTCCATTGACGGCTATTGGTTGACCGGTGTACAATTCGTAATGATTTGGATTGGCTTGAGCGGCGTTGAGTGATGATGTGTCCACTCCATCCGTCCACGCTATTCTCACCACACGTCCATCACTTCCACGGCTTGAGGTGTAGATTGTTCCATTTGGCGCGGTGTTCTCAATGACATTGGACTCAATCTGGATGGTCCGTCCACGTCCATATTGTGGACCGGCTATGACCAAAGGACCGGTGACCATGGTCCCAATCTCAAAATATCCCTCCGCGGTCTTTTGACTGGTGATATTGAGTCTAAACCCACTCAACTCATCTTTGTTGATTAACACCGTCACTTTGGATGGGATCAACGTCATTGTCCCACTCGCGGGATCCGTCGCTTTGACTCCTTCAATGGTGAGATATGCCTTTTTGGATGAGGTATTGGCCAACACTCCATCACCATTGGATTGGACTCGACGTTGAACCACGTTACCGGCTCCATCATCCAACAAAATGGACCACCCATCACACTCATTGAGGTGGAGATATGGTCCATTGGCTTGAGTCGAGTGGATGGCGGCTCCCACTCGTGTAAAGGCTATAGCGCCTCCAACACTGTTGTCCACCGTGGCCGCTGTGGACCATGAGGTCCCATTGTGAGTCTCAATCAAAAATTGTTTAAAGTTGACACCCGTCAAGTGTACTCCAATCGCTTGAGACTCCGTATGGGTGACGGCGGTCCCCTTGAGAGTTGTGTCCAAATACCACGCGATTGAGGAGGTGGAGACGGCTGTTGTGTCCGCATTGGTCACCGCGTCCGATCTCCATCCAACGTGTGGAGATGGTGAGACGGTGTGGAGAGTACGTTGGACCGGTGATCCAAACTGGGGAGTCAATGTGTACTCGTCTCCCTCTCGAGCCGGTCCATCCAATGTGGAGATGGTCAACCCATCACGGATTTGGGTGTCAAATCCTCGAGGTGAATATTGTTTCGCGTTGAGATCACCATCAATCCACCCATCTCCCACAGTCGCTCCCAATCCATATGAGAAAAAGTGATAATCCGCGGTCCTATCCGCTCCACCAGCTGTGGGACATCCCCAATATATTTGTTGAGTTGTGTTGGTGTCCGTGGTTAGTATCCCCGTTATTCTTTGATATTGTCGTGGTGAGAATGCGTCTCCAAAATAGACGTGAACCTCACCATTGGAGTTGTCGAGATGACAAAGGATTTGGATCCCATTTGTAAGCGTCAAACCGGTGGCACTTCCAACAGCTGATCCATATCCGGCGTGTACATCATAAACGTGGATACGATCGGAGCCCACGACAATCTCCAAATGATATGTGTTGGTTGATGATTGATTTTGGATTTGGACTCCAATGGCCGTCCCACGTGTCACGGTTCCACCGGTCACATTGGTGATCTTTGTGTGGAGAGTCACTCCATTGGTTTTGTCGGATACCCCTTGGGAGTAGTAAATGACATCACTCCCAGCGGCGTTGAGTGTGATGTGATCTCCACCCAATACATCCGTGGATCCACCTGTTACATTTTGTGTCCATAGACTATTTTGTTGAGGCTCGTCAAATGGTGTCCACGTATTGAGATCATATCCCCATTGACTATCTATGGGATACGGTTGGAGGCGTCCATACTGTTGAGTTGACCATCCACCCAATGTGATGATGTGGAGACCATCGGCCAAACTATTGGTCCCAATGTTGGTCCAATTACAAAACATCATGATCTCACCTTGGCCGGCTACGGCTTTGATGTTTTCACATCCTCCACCGTTGTGGGTCGGTGTCTCAAACTCAATCACTCGACTATTGGCAAAAGTCCCAGTAGTATCGCCATATTGATACCATTTTTTTGCGTATTCCTCCACACTGACACCAGCCAAATCAGAATATCCACCATGGATGATGGTTTTGGAGAGTTTGTTGATGTAAATGTATAAACGTCCATCGGTATCCAACACCAATGTCCAATCACCACCCGTCAACCGGTTGGATGTACCGGTGGCGAATGATCCGGATATTGAGTCCGCCGGGATGAGTCCGAGTTGATCAAATACACTGTCAAAAGCGTTGGTGATTCGTGTGAATTTGATACTGTCCGCGCTGGCAATATACCCAATGATCAAAACTCCATTAAACTCCACGATTTGTGGGAGATAGAAGTGGGAGCCATCTCCACTCTCACTCTCATCCACAAATTGAAACTTAAGACCACCATTGGTGGATCCATATTGTCTCACACGAGATCCAAAGGTTGGAGACGTATCATGGAGGTTGATGGCTGCAAATAGAAGGACTTGATTGGCCGTGGCCGCCATCGTGAGTGGTTGAAGTTCAAAACCAGCCGCGCCGGCTCCAAATACTCCACTCACATCCACATCCTCAGGAAGTGCACGACGTGAGACCAACGTCCATGTCACACCATCATCCGTAGATTTGTAGATTTGTACGTTGGCTAATTTTTTGATGTCATCAATCACCCACACCGCCAAATTGATGGATCCGTTTGGAAGCTCCATAATCGTTGGAAATCGGTCATTTGACAACAGTGTGGACGCGTCCACCGTGTCAACCTGTACACTGGATGAGGTACCATCCACGCCTATTCTATAGACTCGAGTATTGTTTTGAGTGACTGTGGTGTGTTCCACCGCCACCAACACGGTCCCAGTTGAGAGACGGATGGTGTGACGTGGGATGTATTTGTTGTTTACAGCTGGTGATTGTTCCATGGTCACGTCCATGACCTTGGCTGGTGTCTCATGGCCATAGTGGAGAGTGTCCGTGGAATACTTCCAAATAAAACCGGCGCCGTCTTGGATGTGGCCCGGCTCATGGGTTTTGATCTGGACGTCTTGAGTTTGGACACCTTTGGACGTCACCACCAATGGTGAGTCATTGTTTGACACTGGGATCCCAGACAATGACCCATTTTGAGTCAATGTGGATTGATCACTCCAAAAATGATCGGCTGTTAGCTTAAACGGGACCAAAAATCCTCGTATGCTGTTCGGTGTTATATTGGCCATCAGTATCCTCCACTCCCAGCGCGTTGAGACATCCGTTGACTCATCGCTTTATTGTACCTGTCAAAGTGTTTAAAGGGTTGTATTATCACGACCTGTGACCCAACACCACCACCATTTTGGAGCGCTTGGACACCTTGTTGACCTCCCAACCGATCCACGGTCGCTCGATCCAACACCGCCTCACCACGAAGTAAATTGGCGTTGACAACATCCGGAGCGCCATCCGATTGACCTACCATCCCACCCACATCGAATTTTGGTGGCTGTTGAGAGGCCACGGACGCGGTTTGGGCTCCGGCTATGGCCGTGAGAGAGGCGATCCGGATCCCACGGGCTATCGGTGGAAGTGTCAATGCCTGAGCGATACCGGCGGCCAATTTGAAAGCAATATCCGCCATCGTGGCGGCTTTGTTGCGCTTAAACTCTCTCAACTTCATCTCTTTTTGTTGATCTTGGAATCCCTTTTCAATGGACGCTTTTGTGGTGGCGGCCTCGTTGGCGCTCATCTCACCTCGTTTGTATAGCTCATCGATCGCTTTGGTCTCCTCATCCACTTGATTTTTGATTTGTTCGAGTTGACTTTGATTGATGTCCGAAAATGCTTGGGAGATGGCTCCAAAAGCCTCAAATATATTTTGACCCATAGAGGTGATCATGGATATTTTTTCTTGATACTTCTCAATGATCATTTGTTGGTTTTGGAGTTCCAAATCCGTCTCATCTTGGATTTGTTCGAGTCGCTTTTGATATGCCTCATCTCTCAACGCGGTCATCTCATTGATCTCCGCTTTTCGATTTTCCGCGCTCAAATCCTCCAAACCATTGATCTCATCCACCAGTTGATTGAGTCTCTCTTGTTCCTCAACCGACAACTCACGGGACGCCGCTTGGTCCAATAGGACTCCCATTTGATAGTCTAATTCTTTGGTTTGATTCTCAATCTCATTTCCGAGTTGGTGGACGGCTCGACGTTGTTTTTCAAACTCTGGAGTCAATCGCTCCGATACTTTTAAAGTCAAATCATCATAGATGTCCAATGACTCATTAAAATCATCATTGAGTTGTTTGTTGAGCTCCATGAGTGCTTTGGTGGCGTCTCCCATTTTATTGATGTTTTTTTGGGCTCGGTCTGCACCTTCAGCAGTTTGAGACATGGTTTGTGGACCCAATGACGATGATGACAACTCATTGAACCGATCCAACTCATCATTGGCAATGACAAACACATTGGAGAGATTGTCAACCGCGGTGGATGTCTCACGTTGGAGATCACCCAACACCGCGCGAGCCATGTCCACATCTCCACTCATTGACAATGTGGCCACATTTATCAACCCAATCACATTCTCAAAACCTTGGGATATTCCACCCAATACGGTTCCAAATACGGATCCCATAAACACAACAGCCTGGGAAGCGCCTTGGACGGCCATGTTGATACTATTTGGACCGGCTATGGATCCAATGACGTTTTGGAGAGTACCCATGGAGACGGTCCCAAACTCGGCCATCACCCTCTGAAATTGTGCCATGGATTGGATCCCATCCTCATTGATGGCCACACCAAACTCACTAGCCAACGCGGTCATTGATTCGAGGTTGTCTAACGCTCCGGATTGGATGAGCGCTGGTCCACTTTGACGTCCAAACAACTCCATCGCCATGGCATTACGCTGGGTTTGATTTTCCATCCCTCCCAACGCTTTTACGGTCTCATTGAATACCGTATCCGCGTCCCTCAACTCTCCATTGGAATCCTTTACACTGACACCCAATTGATTGAATGTTTCCTCAAGGTTTTTGGAACCGCTCGCGGCCTGATCCATTGACCCTTGGAACTTTATCAAACCACCTTCGAGATTTGCGAAAGCCAAACCGGATCCCTCCGCGGCCAATCTCAAACCGGCCAATGTATCAACGGCGATCCCCGTTTTGGTGGAGGCGTCCACCAACTCATTGGTGAGGTCTGCAAATCGTTGAGACAACATCACGACGCCACCAGTGACGGCGGCCACACTCGCTCCCACCATCGCCATGGATTTTCCTATCTTCTTCATTTTTTGAGAGACGTTTTTGGACGTCTTTTCGGCGCTTGACTCCATTTTTTTAAAATTTTTGTCCAACTCTCCCGCGGCTTTTGTCGCTTCCTTGTCCGTGATGTTTGGGATCTTCTTAAGTGCTTTTTCCAATTGCTCGGTTGAAGCGCTGTAATTAATCGCTACACTTTTATTGACGTCCGCCATAACTCTCTCCAATCACCACGACCACGATGGCCATGAGTATCAATACACCATACACAAAACATTTGACACGTGCTGTCATCATTTTGACAAAGTGTCTCATATCTTCCTCAATCGTTTAACCGTCTCTTGGGCGATGGCCTCAACTACTTTTTGAGTACCGCGCCGAGCTGGATCCCACAAAACCACCGCCGCCAATCGTCTCCCCTGACGGATGTTGGTGTTGGAGTCCGGTCCCACTTTGATCGCCCACGCATAATCCGCCGTATTCTCAACAAAAGCCTCAATGGTGTAAGGTGGAATAATACGGAGTCCGGTTTTGTGTTGTCCTTTGGAGCCTTGAGACCGTCCATATTTTGGTTGACGGACCAACCAACGCTCCTCACTTTTCTTGGCTAGTTGTTCGGTGGTTTCTTCCAACACTTTGATAATGGATGGATCCGCCGCGCGTATTGTACCCAATATGAGATCACGTTGAGTCCCTTCAATCTCAATGGTCCCTCTCCCCTTCCCATATCTCAACACCTTACTCATTTGGATCTCCATTGTTTGATTTTGTCTTTTTGAGCGTCCACCTTTTTACGCTTGGACACCTGTGGTGACTCATGGACCATCATAAAATCAACATAGAGACGAGATTGGAGATCCTTGTCCAATGATTGGAACCAATATGGATCACGGTTCCAAAATCTTGAGATTGCAAATCCTGTTCTCTCTATGGATCCACTCGTGGTGGTTCGGTAAAATTTTCAGTTTCTTGGACCTCGTTGGATGATGGGAGTGATTTGGCCATCTCTCCAATGCACACCATCCCAATCTCCAATATCTCATTGACCGGGACTCCAGCGCCCAACAGCGTATCCAAACACGTTGAGCCATATTTATGGACATCCACGAGATGTCTCACCTTTGGAAGACGGTAGTCGTTGAGACATATACAAAGCGCCATCGCACAAACTCGACCCATGGCCGCTCGTGTTTGATCGTCGCTCCACATTGAGACGATGTCAAAACATGTGGAGAGAGGAGGTTTGATCACTTCCACCTCTCCAAATGTCGTCATGTTGATTTTATCCATGAGTTACTCCCTTTGTTACTCTTGGTTATGCTTGGACGTATGCAACGCCGCCATAAACCTCTCCAGTTACCTCAATGGTGTTACCATCTGCACTCTCACTCAAGTTGGATACTTCGAGATATACTTTTGAATATGTCGCCGTGTATGTTTTACCGGATCCCAATGTTTGGGTGTCAACTTCAAAAACAACAGTCTGGAGGAATTGTTGGAAGCCATCTCCACCAGTTGAGGTGAGAGGAGCTCCAGCATTAAAACCACGGTTATAGATTCGATCCATGAGGTTGTCAGCTGTTGTGTCCGTCAATGATCTCATGTGTACCGAGAATGAGATATTGATTACAGGATCATCGCCCTCTCTCAGTCCCACAATGGCTCCACGATCTCGAATCACCACGCGATCCGCTCCGGGCTCGGCGCTAGCGAAGTCACCGACCTCAAACGATACCTCATAACTGGATGCGGCGCCGTCCGTAATCGTGATTTTTCCGTCTCTACGGGTTGTTACTACTGTACTATCGGCCATGATAGCCTCCTTGATGTGTTTTGTGTTAGGTTAGATATAAATAGTGTAGCACTTCAAAAGCCAATGTGATTGACAACCATTCTCCAGAATCACTCAATTCATTGTCCATCCCACCAAATCGGATTTGGAGTTCATCGTGGAGCGGTGTAGATCGTTTTGTGATGGCATTAATGACCGTTTGAGCACTGTCCAAACCATCATCAAAACTCTCAATCTGGTCCTTTGGTCGTATTCTGAAGGCATAACGGACCATCACCTCCGTGGAGGTCATGACACCCACTCCACGACGTTGACGATCATCGTCACGACTAGACACGGACCGGATCCCAACCGAGAATCTTTTATGAGCGATCGTATTTGGTGACCGTCCATATCCGTCAAACGGGTTACGACTCTCAGTAAAACCACTCAAGGTGGCTATTTGAGTGGCAAATCGTTGACGTATTGTGGCGAGTGATACAATCATCTAGCGTCTCCGATACCATATGGGTGGAGCGCTGGTGTATATGACTCCGAGATTGGCCCGGCGTCCATTTTTGTCGTCCACCTTGCCATCTTGGTTTTGATCATATGTGAACTTCAACCGCTTAAAGTCAAATTCCATCTCTTTTCGATGGGTTTTGGCCAAATCCAAATATCGTCCCTCTCCCAATCCACTGGAGTCCATGTCCTTGAATATGAGATAAAAGGTGAGATTTTTATGGCATGATCTCAACGATTGTGGAGACATGATCAAATACTCAATGTTGCCTTGGTCTCTCACCCGTTGGATGAGTTGGACCCATGCCTCGTCAATGTACGTTTGATAACTCGAGCCCAATGAGGATGGACGGATGGAAGCAAGATCGGAATACTCCGCCTCCAAATCCAAATCACTTATCACCGGATACAAAGCACTCAAAGCGATGGCGGTTGGTTTTTTGAAGGTGTGGACCACTCCACCAATCGTCAACTCCCAGTATTGAAGATATCCGTCATCCAATGAGAGTGTGGATGGGAGCTCGCTTGGTGAGATTGTGTAGGTTGCCACGTTGGCGATGATTGATACGGATGTCCGAGATATAACATCGTTACCATTTGGATCTTGAAGTCTGAAAAAGGCCGCGGTGGGTGATACCAATGATCCATCCCTGTAAATAGGGAGGTCCACAGTACACCCACGCGATCTCTCAAGTACCTCATGGATCCGGATACGCGGCGCGTATAGTCTCTCGGTTGCCATCGTTTATCCTTAGATGTTGTTAACATTTAATAGAACATACCAAACCGTATCCGATGACACCAACACCGCGATCTCATTTGGAGCTAGGTTGACTTTTTCAACGGCGAGATTGTTTTGGACGCTCAAATTGTTTGTCCCACCAACATTGGAGATGACATAAACACGGCCATCTTTTTGAGCCGGGAGAATTACATTTTCATCATTGCCACCACTGTCGATGATCTGAAACAATGAGTCTTTATCTGTAAGTGTGATACCGTCTGAGATTGTACGGACATCCAATCCACCAGCCAACAAAAGTGGTCGGGGGATTTTAAAAAAGGGTTTACCGTTATATGCCATGATAGTCTCCTATTTGGATTTTTTAATGTTTTGGGTTTGGGCTCGTTTAACTACCTCTTGACGTACCGTCTCACGTGAGACATCTCGACCGCTCTTTTTGGCGTCCTTATACATCCTATTGGTGACTCTCTCCACCTGTTCTCTAGAAATAGACATAATCACGCTCCCTTTGATTTTGACTTGGATTTGGTCTTTGGTTTATGCATGGCCTCAAAACTCTCTCTCATTTGTTTTTTGAGAGCATACAAACCATCAATCTCCTTTTTGATCTCTGGGATGTGTTGGAGTTTAAGACGGCGGTCGATCTTCCTATCTAATAAAGCAATTTTGGATTGGATGACCTCGATCTCCGGTTTGTCAATGATACCCAATCCAACCAACTCGCGTCTCCACTCATTGTATGCATTTGTATCATTGTTCCAAAATACCTTTGATCCGATGACCTTTGGGACATCCCACTTCATACAATAGTAATATCCACCATATGTGGTCTCATATCGTGCAATATACCCAAACTCACGATCAATGACGGTTTGACCATTGTCCATCAATCTCATCCGACTCATGGTCGAGTCCGGTCCGTTTGGTGTATCCTCAACACCATTAACCCCAGCGATCTCAAACAACTGTCCAAATGTTGGTAGCCACTCCCAATCTCCCTCTCCAACTTCCACGAGCTCCCAGGAGAATGCGTGGTGGAGTAAATAAAAAGGAGCGTTTGGAAAGACCTTAAGTTTTGGATTTTGGGCGGCGGCTTTTGTTCCGGTCCATGTCGTTGGTGTGAATGTGCTCATATCTTTTATCCCTTTGTTGATATGTGTTTATGATTTTGATGATACCCACCCACTCTCCAAAAGAGGAGAGTGAATGGAAGGACAAAGGGAATTTAAAACCCTCCACCCACTCATCATGACAAATTAAGCGTCTGTAACAATCTTAACAATTCGAGCGTCCTCAGTGATCGCCGCTCCACAATACAAATGTCCTACAACCTCGGTGAGTCCCTTGGATTCGTCACGTTGGAAGCCGATTACAACGGGAGTACCAGCGGGTCGAATTTCAACACCAGCACCGGCCAACGGACGTGGAGTCCCAACAGCGTAGGCGATACCACCACGAGACATCATGGCTCCGATTTTGTTACCGGCGGCCTCTGTTACATAACTAGACTTGAAAATATCTACACCACCAAAGCGACCCGCGAAACCTTGACCTTTGATGGCCAACATGTCCTCGGTAGCTGGTGAGAATGCGAGAGCGTTATTTGACTCACTACGGAGAGAGTCACGGAGATCACTCAATTGTTGTGGGTGAAGTATACAATAGAAATCTCCATTGTTTGACTCGCTCTCCAATTGGAACATCGCGTCATAGAAGTCATCAACAGACATGTCCACACCACTTGTCCCAACTGAGTTGGAAGCAGCTGCAAAAGTCGCGGTGATGATACCGTTGATTCGTGCCTCTGCACTCATCGCCATTTTATTGGCCAATGAGAATGGATCGATGTCCATACCCAACCCGGTCATAGCGGCGAGATCACTGATATCGTAACGTAAAGCCGAGCGGCCCACGGTGATATCTACGGTTGACGGAGTTAATGTGGCCTCAGACACCTCACCGCCATCACTAGCAGTTGCGAAAGGTGTCGCCGCTCCCCAGTTTGCATAACGCATGCGCATTACTTTAGAGCCGATTCCAGCGACGTCCCCAGCGAATAGGAGCGCTCCAGAATTACGGATTGAGGCTTGGTCCGAGAGGATGGCACGCACCTCATTTTCGATCATAGCTGCAAGACGTAAATTCCCCAGCGTTGAATAATCAATTGTACTCATTGTATTTTCTCACAATTTTTGGTTTTGGTTTTGTTTTGGATGGGTCGGGTTTTACGCTGTTGACGGTTGCGAACCTATCCGACAAATAACCAACTCCCATCATCCACCGTGGTGGAGATATGTGGTTGGGTGTAGTATACCCATTTTTATGATATGGTGTTATCACAATGACATCACATGTCATTTTCACATCAAAGGGAGATCACCATGGCCACTCATGACCTATCCAACGTCAACACATATCCAAAATTCAAAACCATAGACAACATCGACAACACAGCCACCAAAATCATCCTCCCAAATGGAGCCACAGCGGTCTCCATTGGATCTCCGGCGGCTTTGTATTGTGCCAATGATGGTGATGATGGAGACTCGTTTGGGAGCGGTGGTGTGACCGATTATGTATTTATCCCAGCCAATAATCTTTTGGAGATACCCATGGAGATTGGACGTCAATCCAATCGAGTCCTTTTGGTAGCTACCCAATCCGGATCCTCCACCCTCCACATCGTCATCAATAGATCGAAGTAAAAAAACAAAAGGAGCCACCCAAATGAGTGACTCCCAATGTGGGGTTGGGTGTATCGGTTAGATTGATACCGCGATGTCAATCCCGGTTAATCCAACAGTTGATTTAACTGAGACGGCGTTGGCGTTGGTGTAAGTGACTTCGAGCTCCACTTTGTTTCCACTTCCATCCATAGCGCTGACATGGACCAATCGCTCACCGAGATTGTGAGTCAATGCCAAAGCGGTATTGGCGACCAATGTTTGATTGGCAAAACCTTTACGGAATGATGACAAAGCGACCAACACTTGACCACCGGAGACACTGGCAAGGTTTCCAGCCGCTGGATCCGCTGTGATAGCCGCTTGAGCTCTCGCATTGGTGAAATATAACGCGCTTGCATCCTCGCTAATTTGGGACGTGTCGGCCGTCAATGTAATTACACCAGTACCGGAGTTGTAAGACAATCCAGCAGCGTCAACCGAGATGGATCCTCTCGATCTTGCTTGAGTGAAGTACAGCGCGCTTGAGTCCTCGGTCACTTGAGACGTGTTGGCGTTCAATGTGTAAACACCATCCGCATAACTGAGACCGGTACCGGCTGCAAATTGTGCAAATACATCACTCGCCTCAACCTTAAACTCACCATTGGAGGAGTTGTATTGGAGGAGTTGTACATCTGGAGACGATACCGCGCCCAATGAGACCGAGCCGCGAGCTCTAGCTTGAGTGAAGTAAAGCGCGCTTGAGTCCTCGCTCACGTGTGATGTATCGGCCGTCAATGAGATTACACCTGTGCCGGAGTTGTAATTTAAACCAGCCGCATCCACTGAGATACTCGCGCGAGCTCTAGCAGCTGTGTGGAATAGGTTGTTAGACCCTTCGGAGATTTGATCCGAGGTGGCCGACAAAGAGAATTCACCATTTGAATAGGCCAATCCAGTTCCAGCCGAGAAAAATCCTTTAATCTCGGTTTGGTCTGCTGTAAACTCACCAGTTGACGAGTTGTAGTTGATTCCAGCGCTTGCGGAGAATTTGGCACGGATTTGAGCGTCACTCAAACCACTGTTGATGAGTTCCCAGTCGTCCGCGTTGCCAGCTGTACCACCGTTGTGGATGTATGACTCAATCGGAGACGTCGCCGCCAAAAATACAATGTCACCCTCTTGGAAGTTAGACCCGGTGTATACATTGGAGATAAAGTTGGCGAGTGATGTTTGAGATGAGTCAACAGTCACATCCGTCACGGTCAATGGCTTGACCTTCAGTTTATTGATACCACCATCGCTCACAACTTCCAAATAATTGGCGCTGTCCGCGTGGATTGCGTTGAGTACGTTTGAATGAAGATATCCACGAGTGATCAAATGTTCATCGTGTGATACTGTTCCTTTTTGTTTAATTACGCCTTCGGCGATCAGTTCTGGGGCTAAAAATCTTTGAGCCATGGGTATACCTCTTGGGGATAAAAGTTAACTTGGATCCACCATGGAAGTGAATCACCTGTAATATATCACCCCAGTCTCCACCGTCTCGAAAATGACAGTAAATGTCAATAGATTATTATATGTGATCTGACCAAACACAACCTCACCATTGATGACGATCCATATATTGGGTGTATAGCCCAATCCATGAGTCACGGTGATGGTGGATAGGTTTGTAAAATCATGGCGGTTGGGTATCCCAGCACCGTCCGAATATTTAAACGTGGCCACAGCTCACCTCTCAAAACTTGGGTGGATGTTGTCCCAATCTAGCATAATACGCGTCCCGTATTGCTTGACGGTTTTGAGCGTAAAAAGTGGGATCCGTGGCTCGGCTCAACAAAGCGTCCGGAGCCGCTGTGGGTTGAGATTGGACACCTTTGTTGGAGGATGGTGGTGGAGTGAGTTGTGGTTGTGTCTGTTGGAGGCTTTGAGACGGCTGTGGAGGCTCGTTTGAGGTTGTATCCGTTTGAGTATCCGTTTGAGTCTCAAAGAATGGTCTCAACGTGCTTGGAGCGGTTGTGGGATCCGTTTTGATTGTCTCCAACCATTGACCCAAATCGACTCGATCCTTTTTGGGGAGGTTACTCATGGCCCGGTCATATTGCCACTCAACCATATCTCTCACATCACCGTCATTGATCCCAAACTGTGAGATGGTGGTGTGGCGCTCATATCGTGAGTTTGAGTTTTTGAGTTCACCTTGTAGGGACTCCACTTGACTGGTGAGATTGTCCACCAATCCCATTTTGGATTTGGCCTCGTCCAATTGTGACTCGTACTCTCCCAACTTGGACTCTGTTTGGGCTAGTCGCTCGGAGTATTTGGCGATACGTTGACGGACTATCTCGTCCACATGTTCCTTTTGGATGTATTCTACACCCTCAATGATTTTGGTTTTACTCATGGTTTATCCCTTTTGTGAGTTTGTTAAAATGTTAGATTCTCTTGTTGGATCTTTAACAACATCCGTTTGGCGTCGATGTCGTCAAGGTCTGGATGAAGGATTTTGATCGCGTCCACTTTGGAGATGAGACCGGCGGCCAATAGTGCCAACATATTCTCTCTTTGTTCCTTGGACTCCGTTGGTGAGAGTGGGATGGCGTGATATTCGATTCGATATCCATGCTCTGGATATTTGGTTCCCAAATATCGATTGGCGATTTTGGCGGTGATCTCCAATGTGTGGATGTCGGCTATCCGGAACGACGGTGCAAATTTTCGTTGAGCCTCTCTCAATGAGGAGCGTGAGATGGCGATGGCGTAACCACTTCGAGGATCTCCACTCATCTTTTGGACATCCGCTGGATTGATACCCGCATAGGTGGCCAACCGTCTCTCATAAACTGTGATAGCTTCCAACATTTGTGAGACATCTCCACC
>Ga0160423_10001825_pt1 | contig 17804 bp, 15 predicted proteins | sample CRUFie14St8metaG_FD_108191 | JGI IMG/M metagenome (GOLD analysis project Ga0160423, IMG submission 108191) | Marine microbial communities from the Costa Rica Dome - CRUD Field 142mm St8 metaG | ecosystem: Environmental > Aquatic > Marine > Oceanic > Photic zone | place: Costa Rica: the Eastern... | reverse complement strand
TCGACGCCGGTTTCGGATCGAGCTACCTCGCGCGCCACGTGGGCCAGAAGAAAGCCCGCGAGATCTGGTTCCTCTGCGAGCAATACTCAGCCCGGGAAGCCGAGGCCATGGGCCTCGTCAACACCGTGGTGCCGCTGGAGAAGTTGGAGGACACGTATGTGAAGTGGTGCAAGACCATCATGAAGCGTTCCCCGCTCGCCATCCGCATGATCAAGCGAGGACTCAATGCCGAGCTCGACGGCCAAGCCGGTCTGATGGAATTCGCTGGGGACGCCACCCTCATGTACTACTTGATGGAAGAAGCACAGGAGGGCAAGAACGCCTTCCTCGAGAAGCGCGATCCGGACTTCCAGCAGTACCCCAAATTCCCCTGACCCCGACATGGTCCGGGACTACATCCAGGCTGCGCGCTTGCGCACCCTGCCCCTCGCGAGCGCTTGCGTCCTGACCGGCGGCGCGTTGGCAGGGGCCACTGGGAACGTTGGGTTCTCCAGGTTCATCCCGCTCTTCATCGGCTGCCTGCTGACAGTGGTCCTGCTGCAGGTCCTGGCCAACTTCGCCAACGACCTCGGGGACTTTGAAAACGGTGCTGACCGCGCCGAGGGCAGTGAACGGTCCGACCGCTCCGTGGCCTCGGGCCGCATCGCGGCGGGCCAAATGAAGCAGGCCGTTTGGATCACCGCTGGACTGGCTTTTGTCACCGGGGTGGCCACGGTGCTGCTCGCTGTTGGCGATGCCTGGATCACCCTGCTCAAGTGGGTCGTCACCGGCCTCGCCTCCATCGCCGCTGCCTACTCCTACACGGCGGGCAAGCGGCCTTATGGCTACAGTGGACTGGGGGACATAGGCGTGCTCGTCTTCTTTGGCTTTGTTGGAGTGGCTGGAACCGCTGCTCTGATCACCGGCGACTTTGAGCCCCTCTGGCTCTTGCCGGCCACCACCATTGGCATGCTCAGCGTGGCTGTCCTCAACCTCAACAATCTCCGCGACCACCGGTCCGATGCCGAAACCGGCAAACACACCCTGGTCGTCTACATGGGCTTCCAATCCGGGAAAGTCTACCACGCAGCCCTGCTCATCGGAGCCTGGTCCGCACTCCTCGCCTTCTGGGTGCTGGACGGCGCCGGACCGTGGCGGGGCCACCTCTGGTATGGGCTATTCGGCATTGTGCACGCTCGCCACCTCGCTTTTGTCTTCAGAACCGAAGACCCGGCCAAGCTCGATGGTGAATTGAAGAAAATCGCCCTGAGCACCTTCGCCATTTCCCTGTTCCTCTTCCTCAGCGCAACCGCATGACCGGTCTCGAAATCCGCATCGTAGAGCGTGCGCTCCAATTCAAAAAGCCCGCTGGCACCTCCCGTGGCGTGCTCACCGAGAAGCCCAGCTTCTATGTGATTGCCCGAGACCTGGAAGAAGATGGCCGGATCGGCATTGGAGAATGCAGCCTGATTCCGGGCCTCTCCCCGGAGAGCGAACTGCGGGCCCGCATCGAACTTAAAAAGCTCGCCGCGTCGGGCACGCTGGACCCCAAGGCGATGAGCCTGCAATATCCCGCCGTCCGGTTTGCCGCAGAAATGGCATTGATTGACCTGCTCAATGAGGGCGATCGCACGCTCTTCCCCGGCCCCTTCACGGAAGGACGCCTCGTGCCCATCAACGGCCTCATCTGGATGGGCGAGCCTGCGGAAATGGTGGCCCAAGCCGAATCTCTGCTCGAACGCGGCTTCAACACACTCAAACTCAAGGTGGGCGCATTGGATTTCGAAAAGGAATTAGAATGCCTCCAAGCCATCCGTTCCATGGCCCCGGCCTCTGAGGTCACCTTGCGCCTCGATGCCAACGGAGGACTGGACGATGAGGATCTCTCCGTGACGCTCGGAAAGCTCGATCGGCTCGCCACTTTCGACATCCACAGCATGGAGCAACCCATCCGTCCCGGGCAATGGAAAAAGATGCAAAAAGTGTGCATCGGGTCGCCGATCCCCATTGCCCTAGACGAGGAGCTCATTGGGGTCCACGACACCGACCTGCGGCGCAACCTGCTCCACATCATCAAGCCGCACTTCATCATCCTCAAGCCCAGCCTCATCGGAGGCTTGGTCGAAGCCAACCACTGGATCGACCTCGCTGCGGAAGTCGAGGCCGGATGGTGGGCCACCAGCGCGTTGGAGAGCAACATCGGTCTCAACGCCATTGCCCAATGGGCAGCAGACGCCATTGCGGATGACCCCCACCCGATGCCACAGGGGCTCGGCACGGGCAACCTGTTTACCAACAACCTGCCCTCTCCGCTGGTCGTGGCCGACGGCAACCTGCGGATGGACACCCCCAAGGCGCAAGCCAACGGCAAGCTCCAAACATGGGACCTCAGCTCCATTCTGGGATGATGGCATTCTGGCGGTTTCCCCAAACTGCTGCCGCGGGTGAGGCGCCTGATTGGGTCCAGCCCTTCCTCACGCTCGATTCCCAATGGCAAGCAGGCCGTGCAACAGGGCACACCTCCGGAAGCACCGGCGCCCAGAAGGCCTTCCACTTCGATCCGGACGCCGTCCGGGCATCGGCCCAGGCCACGGCCGCCCATTTCGGGCTGAACGGCTTCACTGAGGGAGACGTACAAGCCTGGTCTGCCTTGCCGGCATCCGGGGTGGGGGGACGCATGATGTGGTGGCGGACCCGGGTTCTCGGGTGGTCGCTGACCCAGAACCAGCCTTCCGCCAAACCAGATGTACCGCCCACGGTGGATGGCCGCCGCTATGACTTTGCCGTAGCGACCCCACAACAAGCGTCTCACCTGGCCGAGACCGGACAACTCTCGGCCTTCAAGACCCTGCTGCTCGGTGGAGGCGGACTGTCCCCCTCGCTGGAAACCGCCCTCATCAAAGCAGGCCATGCCGCAGGTTGCACCCTCCACTCGGGCTTTGGCATGACCGAGACCCTGACCCACATCGCGACACGTCCACTCGGCAACCCCATATGTCGTCCCTTACCCGGTGTGGCGTGGACGGTGGCGGCCGATGGCGGCCTCGTACTGGAAGTCCCGGAACGCAAGGTGCACGCCCTCCATACCCGGGATGCCGTGGAAGCGGCATCCGATGCCCAAGGGCGTCGGGGATTCCGGTGGCTCGGGCGACTCGACGATGTGATCAACACCGGGGGCATCAAGGTCCATCCCGCTCAACTCGAACAGGCCCTCGAGCCCCACATTGCCCCATTGCTGGAGGGCCGCCGCTGGCAGGTGGCCGGGCGGCCGCACCCCACCACGGGCGAACAAGTCCTCCTCGTGGTCGAAGGCCACGCCGACCCCGAACTGGCCGCCCAGCTGCTCAAAGTCCTCTCTGCGGGCCACCCTCATCCCGACCGGCCCCGCGATGTCGTGTGGACGGATCGGTTCGAAGAAACCGCCACAGGCAAGATGCGGCGGTACTGACCCCTCCGAAATTCGCCCCATGTCCAAACCCCGACTCGTCTTCGCCACCCGGAACCCGGGCAAAGTCCTCGAAATCGCCCAGATGCTGTCCGCGCAGTACGACATCGTCGGACTCGACGAAATCGGATGCCAAGAGGACATTCCGGAGACAGCCCCCACGATTCCAGGCAACGCCATCCAGAAGGCCGAGTACGTGCTCGAGCATTACGGGGTCCACTGTTTTGCCGACGATACGGGCCTCGAGGTGGCCGCCCTCGACGGCGCCCCAGGTGTGCACACGGCCCGCTATGCCGGGCAGGCCAAGGACGCCCAAGCCAACATGGACAAGCTCCTCGACGCGCTCGAGGGCCAAGCCAACCGTGCTGCGCATTTCCGCACGGTCATCGCTCTGACCACGCCGGAGGGTACCCGAACCTTCGAGGGCATCTGCAAAGGACAGATTGCTGCTCAACAAAGCGGCGCAGATGGCTTTGGGTATGACCCGGTCTTCGTGCCCGAAGGGGGGACCTTGACCTTTGCCGAAATGGACGCTGCAGCCAAGAATGCCATCAGCCACCGGGGACGTGCCGTACGGGCTATGGTGGCAGAACTCAAGGCCCGAGGTTGAGAATTGACACGGGTTTGCGGGGGAATTCCAATGGTCCCGTGGTACGTTTGCTTCCGATCTGAACTTTCCCAAGCGGAATGACCATGAACTACCTCGATTTCGAAGAGCCCATCCGCCTGCTGCACGAGCAGCTCGAGAAAGCCCAAGACCTGGACGGTCAGGGGCAGGTGGACATGCAGAGCACCGTCGAAGACCTGGAGAAGAAAATCACCGAGGTCCGAACTGAGATCTATGCCAACCTGACCCCTTGGCAACGCGTGCAGGTCTCGCGTCACCCCGACCGCCCCTACACCCTCGACCACATCGCCGCCCTCACCGAAGGCCGGTTCATGGAGCTCCACGGAGACCGCAACTGCAAGGACGACAAGGCCATGGTCGGTGGACTCGGAATGATCGATGACCTGCCTGTGATGTTTGTCGGCCAACAGAAAGGCGCCAACACCAAGCTCCGCCAATACCGCAACTTCGGAATGGCCAACCCCGAGGGATACCGCAAGGCCTTGCGCCTAATGAAACTCGCGGAGAAGTTCAACCGCCCGGTGGTCTGCCTCATCGATACCCCAGGCGCCTACCCCGGCCTCGAGGCCGAGGAGCGCGGTCAGGGAGAAGCCATTGCCCGGAACCTCATTGAAATGATGCAACTCCGCGTGCCGGTCATCTGCATCGTCATCGGGGAGGGGGCTTCCGGTGGGGCACTCGGCATCGGCATCGGTGACCGTGTCCTCATGATGGAGCACACCTGGTACTCCGTGATTTCTCCCGAGTCCTGCTCCAGCATCCTCTGGCGCTCCTGGGACCACAAGGTGGAAGCCGCTGAGGCCCTGAAACTCACCGCTGACGACATGCTCGGCCACAAACTCATCGACGGCATCATTCCCGAGCCGCTGGGCGGTGCCCACAACGACCGGGAAGCCGCATTTGCAGCCGTCAAGACGGAACTTGTCAAGCACCTCAAGAAGCTCCGCGTCCAGAACCCGGACAAGCGCATCGATGCCCGCATTCGAAAGTTCTCTTCAATGGGGGTCGTCCAGTCCTGATTGGCGTGCTTGAACGCCTTACTTTTGCCCGCGAACACGATTCATAAACATGCAGTACATCTTCCGCCAGCCCTTGGCGCTCCTGCTCCCCGCCTTTGTCCTCCTCCTCGCCCTGCCCGGTTGCGGAGGCCTCGGAAAAATGGAAAAGGCCATTGAGGAGCTCAACCTCAAGATGGACCCCGAGCCGCTCGTCTTGCGCGGTAGCGAGGTCGAACTCAACCTCTCCGGCACCTTCCCCGAGAAGTACTTCGCCAAGAAGGCCATCATCGAAGCCACGCCTGTCCTCGTCTGGGTAGGAGGTGAAGCCGCTTTCGAGACCCAAGGTTTCCAAGGTGAAGACGCCGCCGGCAACTACACCGTGGTGCCGTTCAAGACGGCCAAATCCTTCGACTACTCCGCCAAAGTGGCCTATCAGGAAGGCATGGAGGACGGTGCCCGACTCGAGCTTCGCATCAGCGGCACGATGGGCAGCAAGTCCATGGACTTCGCCCCGGTCGTCCTCGGAGACGGCGTCATCACCACCCAGAACTGGGTGATGTCCGACGACCGCTTCGTGATCGGTGCGGACGCCTTCCAGCGCGTGGTGTCCTACACGGAGGAGGCCGAGATTCACTACGCCTACAACCGTTCCAGCGTGCGCTCCGCTGAGCTCCGCGATGACGACATCACCGCCATGAAGGAGTTCTTCTCCTTCGCTGCTGCCCACGACAGCGTGATGCTCAAGGGCACGCAAGTGAGCGCCTACGCATCCCCGGAAGGAGAAATCAGCCTCAACGAGGACCTCGCTATGGAGCGTGCCGAAAGCGCCAATGCTGCGGTTGCCAAGCTCCTGAAGCGGGCCAAGATTGACGTGGAGGAAGGCTTCTTCGGCAACAACCCGAAGGGCGAGGACTGGGCAGGCTTCCAAGAGCTCATGCGCGCCTCGGACATCGAAGACAAGGACCTGATTCTGCGCGTGCTCTCCATGTACAGCGACAAGAATCGCCGGGAAGAGGAGATCAAGAACATCGCCAAGACCTACAAGGAGATTGAAAAGGAAATCTTGCCGGCCCTGCGCCGCTCCATGATCATCGTGAACTACGACATTGAGGGCTACACCGATGAGGAGCTGATGGCCATCGCCATGGCAACCCCGGCCGACCTCACCGTCGAAGAGGCGTTGTATGCCGCCACGCTTTTCGAATCCAACGACGACAAGCTCAAAGTGTACCAAGCCACGAGCTCGGCGTACGCCGACGATTGGCGCGGTCCGAACAACGAGGGTGTCGTCCTGATGGCCATGGGCAAGCTCAACCAAGCGGCAGACCGTTTCATGGCGGCCGACGAGCGCGGTGACAGCCCCGTCATCAACAACAACCTCGGTGCTGTGGCCCGGATGAAGGGCAACCTCACCGATGCCAAGCGATACCTGACCGGCGCCACAGGTGCTGGCGATGCCGTGAAGTACAACAAGGCGATCCTCGCCATTCAGGAAGGCAACTACAGCCAGGCCGTCTCCAACTTCAGCGGAGAGAACACGGTCAACGCGGCACTGGCCAAGCTCCTCAACGGAGACGCCAACGGGGCCAAGACCATCCTCAACAACAGCGACGAAGACAGCGCCGTGGCCCACTACGTGATGGCCGTGGCCAACGCCCGCCTCGGAAACGCGGCTGCCGCCAAGGAGCATCGCGACATGGCCGTCCAAAAAGACGCCAGCCTGTCCGCCAAGGCCAGCGCCGACCTCGAGTTCCGCGACCTCGACTGATCGTCCCCGACTGCATTCAAAAAGCCCCGGCCGCTTCTGCGGACCGGGGCTTTTTCATGTGGGCTGTCGAAGAAAACACTTCCGTCAGCGGCCGCTGGGCGGGCCAAAACCTTGGAACGCCTGCCAGCACACCATGCCAGCCGCCACGGAGACATTGAGGCTGTGCTTGACCCCGAATTGGGGAATCTCCAACACCCCGTCGGCGGCATCAAGCACCGCTGCCGAACAGCCGCGCACCTCGTTGCCGAGTACCACCGCCCAACGCTCTCCAACTTGTGGCCGCCAGTCGCCCAATGCCGTGGAAGCCAAGGCCTGTTCGAGCGCGAACACCTTCACTCCCTCCGCCTGCAAAGCTTGAATGGCCGTCACAGTCTCCTCGTGGCCCTTCCAAGCGACATGTTCGGTGGCCCCGAGGGCCGTCTTGAGAATGTCCCGATGGGGCGGGCGGGCGGTGTAACCACAGAGGTCCACCCCCTCCAATCGGAAGGCGTCGGCCGTGCGGAACACGGAGCCCACATTGAGGCCGCTGCGCAGGTTGTCCAGGACAAAACGAAGGGGCAGCTTACCGGCGGCCGCAAAGGCCTCCGGGCTCAGCCGCCCCAACGCGTCCATGGAAGTGGCGCGGTGCCCCTCCCCCATCAGTAGATCCGGATCGTGTAAGGCATTCGCGCCTGAATGCGGTCCTGCGGGGCGGCTTGAATCAGGGCCTCCACTTCCAAGAGCGGTGCGAGGAACGCCTCGTTCAGCCCGGCAGCTTCGGCCATGGCCATGGCCGTACTTACACCGGCGAAATCCTCGATGAACTGCTCGAACGGATCCACGGCTTCAGGAAGCTCGACCAAATCCGGGTCCACCATACCAGACAGCTCGGCCGCCATGGCCACGGCATCCTGCAGGTTGCCCATTCCGTCAACGAGCCCGATGTCCATCGCGTCCTGTCCGGTCCAGACCCGGCCACGGGCCACCTCATTGACGCCGTCGACGGTCATGCCCCGGCCCTCGGCCACGCGTTCGATAAAGCTGTCATAGATCTCGGTGACGCCTTCATTGATGGCGGCCAGGGCTTCGCCCTGAACCGGGGTGTGGCCATTGAGGGCGTCAGCGTGGTCGTGCAACTTGACGCCATCGAAGTCGAGGCCGATGTGCTCCCGAGCCAGCTTCCCGAAAGAAGGCAAAACCCCGAAGACTCCAATGCTACCGGTAATCGTATTGGGCTGGGCGAGAATGTGGTCGGCCGCACAGCTGATGTAATATCCCCCGCTCGCGGCGAGGTCGCTCATAGACGCCACGACGGGCTTGCCCGCCTCCTTCAGCAATACGGTTTCACGCCATATGACGTCACTGGCCAGGGCGCTTCCGCCCGGCGAATTCACCCGCAATACCACGGCGCCCACTTCCGGGTCGAGGCGTGCGGTGCGGAGCGCACCGGCGATGCGGTCCGAACCGATGGTCGCGTCGTCGCCCTGTCCGCTCTCAATGGCACCCACGGCGTAGACCACGGCCACGGCAGCGGCCTCGGATTCAGCCCCTTCTTCACCCCCCTCTTCTTCATCTCCGCCTTCTAGGTCGGCCTGTAGGGTCGTGATGAAGTCTTCGAAGAAATCGGGGTTGTGGTACTGCTTCAAGCCCACGAAACGCGCATGGCTCTCATCGTCGTCATCTTGTTCGGCCCCCTTATCGAGCAACATGGCGTGCAGCTCGTCTTCGTAGAGCAAGCCGTCAACGTATCCGCGCTCGAGGAAATCCCCGGTCGTGCGCATGGCGAGCGCATTGATGTCGGCATCCAATTCAGCGATGGACATGCCCCGCGCAGAGGCGATGTCTCCGCCCATGCGGGCCCAGAAATCCTCGAGTAGCGCCATATTCTGCTCCCGGTTGGCCTCAGACAGATTCTCCCTGAAAAAGGGCTCCACGGCACTCTTGTACTTGTTGTCGGGCCCCCGGACAATGGTCATTTCCACGCCGACATCCTCGAGCATGCGCTTGTAGAACATGGTTTCCATGCCCATGCCGCGCATGTCGATGCCCCCCTCCGGATGCAGGTAGACGCTGTCTGCCACGGTGCTCAACCAATAAGCACTCTGCGTATAGACTTCGCTCCAGGCGACAATCCATTTGCCCGAGTCCTTGAACCGCACGAGTGCATCGCGCACCTCACCGAGCATGGAAGGGTAACCGGACACGGCATCCGCTTGGATCAGGATGCCCTCGATCCGGTCGTCCTCCGCCGCGCGCTCCATGTCGGAGAGGAAGTGGTTGAGACCGGTGGAAGACTCGGCGTCCACACCTCCCAGACCAAACGTGAAGGAGGGCACTTCCATACCCCGCTCCACGAACGGCGCATCGAAGGTGAGGTGGAGCACGGAGCCTTCTTCAATGTCGACCCCGAAATCAAAGTCGGATTCGACACCCTCTCCGGCCTCTGCGAAGGCCGAGGTCAGGCCACCCACGAGGGCACCTACAAAAATGAAAATGAGAAGGGTGCCGGCCACGATGAGGGCGACCGTGGAGCCGAGAAGGCTGGCGAGGAATTGCTTTCCGAAGTTCATTGCTGCACGTTTGACGGGCACAAAGGTCGTACACCGAGGACGGACAGAAATGCAACAAGTGTAGGCGCATCCAACCCGACCTTTGTGCAGTGATCGTCCACATCGCCACCGGTTCCAACCTTGGAGACCGCATCAACCACCTCGATGCCGCCGACGCCGCCCTGAATGCCCTTGGCCGCGTCCTGAGGATCTCTCCTACCTACGAGACTGCTGCCATCGGCATGGCACCGGGCACCCCCGACTTCCTAAACCGCGTCGTGGAATTGGCGCTCGATGACCGCTGGGAATCCGATCCGGAAGGACTCATGCAGGCCCTGCTTCGTATCGAACAGGACATGGGCCGTACCCGCACCAGAGGCGCGGTGATCTCCCGCCCCATCGACCTCGACATCGTGCTGTGGGGTGACCGGGGCCTCGACCTCCCTCACCTCACTGTACCCCACGCCCGCATGCTGCAGCGGCGTTTTGTGCTTCAACCCCTGGCCGACCTCGTGCCGGAACACCTCATCCCAGGAACCCACCGGACCGTGGCCGAACATCTGCAGGACCTTCCGGCCGATGTACCCGACATTGCACCGTGGCCGACCGCATGAGTATTCCCTACCGACACATTGCCATCGAAGGCGGCATTGGTGCCGGCAAGAGCACGCTCGCCAAGGCACTGGCAGAGCGGCTGGGCACCGCCCCCCTGCTGGAACCGTTTGCAGACAACCCCTTCCTGGAGCAGTTCTACCTCGACCCGGAACGCTACGCCTTCCCGGTTGAGCTGAGCTTCCTAGCACAGCGGTACAAGCAGGTCAAGGCCGCCTTGTCCGCACGTACGCTCTTTCGCGACGCCCTCGTGTCCGACTACGTCTTCGCCAAGAGCGACTTGTTTGCCAAGATCACCCTTCCCAAGGCAGAGTACGCCCTGTTCCGCAACCTATATGAGGTGATGGCGGAGGGCATGGCCAAACCCGAATTGATCGTCTACCTCCGGCCCGGAGAAGAGCGCCAGCGCGCCCAGATTGCCGCGCGTGGCCGTTCCTACGAGCAGGACATCGACCTCGACTACCTGCGTAAACTGGAAAAGGCGTACGAGCGGCATTTCAAGGCAGCCCGCGGCAGCCGTGTGCTCTGGGTCGACACCGCCGAATTGGACTTCGTGGCCCATGGCGAGGACTTGGTAAAGGTCATGGCCGTCCTGAGCCAACCCTGGAAGGTTGGCGTGCACCACGTCACACCCTGAATTCAGAAAGCAGAATCAGCCCTGCAGGGCCTCGACCATTTTGGCGCCGATCTGCGCCGGGCTATCCACCACGTGGATGCCGCACTCGCGCATGACGGCCTTCTTGGCCTCGGCGCTTTCCTCTTCTCCACTCACGATGGCACCGGCGTGGCCCATGGTGCGGCCCTTCGGTGCGGTCACGCCTGCGATGAACCCGACCACCGGCTTGGTGCCGTTCTCGGCAATCCATCGGGCTGCTTTGACCTCCAAGTCACCGCCAATCTCACCGATCATGATGATGCCGTCGGTCTCGTCATCGGCCATGAGCAGCTGAACTGCCTCAAGCGTGGTGGTGCCAATGATCGGGTCACCGCCGATGCCGATGGCCGTGCTCTGACCGAGACCAGCCTTGGTAATCTGGTCCACCGCCTCGTAGGTCAGCGTACCGCTCTTGGACACGATGCCGATGCGGCCGGGGTTGAAGATGAAGCCGGGCATAATGCCCACCTTCGCCTCGCCCGCCGTCATGACGCCCGGACAGTTCGGACCGACCAGCGTGCAGCCGGGCAGCGTGTCGAGGTGCGCCTTGACCTTGACCATGTCGGCCACAGGGATGCCCTCGGTGATGCAGATGATGACCTTGATGCCGGCATCGGCCGCCTCGAGGATGGCGTCTGCGGCGAAGGCCGGCGGGACGAACAAGATGCTCGTGTCCGCGCCCGCCTGCTTCACGGCGTCCTCCACCGTGTTGAAGACCGGCTTGTCGAGGTGGGTCTGGCCACCCTTGCCCGGGGTCACGCCGCCCACGACGTTGGTGCCGTACTCGATCATTTGGCTGGCGTGGAACGTGCCTTCGGAGCCGGTGAAGCCTTGGACGATGATGCGGGAATCCTTGTTGACGAGAACGCTCATGGGGACGGTGGGTCGGGGTTCGTGATGTCGTTGCGCACGGCTGTGCGGCGCAAAAGTAACGCGGCGCAGGGCACCTTCGGGAAGGGCTGCGGGCTAATTTGCCCCCATGCCCGCACACCCTCTTGACGGCACGACCATCTGCGCCCTCTCCACGGCCCCTGGGCGGGGCGGTGTGGCCGTGGTCCGGGTCAGCGGACCGCAGGCGTGGAGCGTGGTGGACGGCCTCTGCGACGGAAAGCTGGAGGGCTGCCCCCCCGGCCGGGCCGCCTTGCGCCAGCTCACCGATGGAGAGCGGCCCCTCGACGAGGCCCTGCTCCTTCCCTTCCGCGGGCCGAAGAGCTTCACCGGCGAGGATGTGGTCGAATGCCACATCCACGGCAGTCCCTTCATCGCCCAGCGCCTGATGGAATGTCTGATCGATGCAGGATGCCGTGCCGCACTGCCGGGGGAATTCACCCAACGCGCCTTCCTCCACGGGAAGCGCGACCTGGCCCAATCGGAGGCCATCGGGGACCTCATCGACGCCGATCACGCCGGCGCCCACCGCCTCGCCCTGCAACAGCTAGGTGGCGGATTCAGCCGGGAAATCCAAGGATTCCGGGACGCCCTGATCGAATACGCCGCCCTGATGGAATTGGAACTCGACTTCGGCGAAGAAGACGTCGAATTTGCCGACCGGGTCGGCTACCGGCGCCACGTGAGCGAACTCCTCGGGCGAATCGACGAACTGCTCGGCGGATTCTCGACGGGACGGGCCATCGCCGAGGGCGTTCCCGTGGCCATCCTCGGGGCCCCGAACCGCGGCAAATCGACCCTGCTCAACGCCCTGCTCCGCGAGGAGCGCGCCATCGTGTCCGATACACCGGGCACCACGCGGGACACCCTCGAGGAAGTGCTGACCCTGGGGGGCATCCGGTTCCGTTTCATCGACACCGCCGGACTGCGGGACACCGCCGACGACATCGAAGCAGAGGGCATTCGCCGGGCCTGGGCCAAGGCCGCCACGGCGCGCTTCGTCCTGTACCTGCTCGACGCGCGCGATCTGCAGGACGAGGCCGGGCGGGCCGAAGCCGAAGCCGAGGTGGCCGCCGCGGCCGACCGCATGGCTGCAGCCGCTGCGGACAAGGGCGAAACTCCCGGTGCCCTGATCGCGCTCGTCAACAAGACGGATCTGGTTGCGGCGCCGGCCGGTTGGACACCGAGCCGGGCCGAGGAAGTCATCCCCATCAGTGCTGAGGAGCGCATCGGGCTGGAGGACATCGAGCAGCGGCTCGGCCGGGACTACCGGAGTGCGCTCGCCGAGGACCGCATCCTCGTGACCAACCTCCGCCACCGGGAAGCCCTGCAACGCACCCGCGAAGCCCTGCAGCGCGCGTTGGACGGACTCGACGCCGGACTCAGCGGCGACCTGCTCGCAGTGGACCACAGGGAAGCTCTGGAGCAACTCGGCCGCATCACCGGGGCCATTACACCCGATGATCTGCTCGACCACATCTTCGGCAACTTCTGCATCGGCAAGTGAACCCGACCCTAGGCCTGCGGGTTTCTCCTGTATGCTTCGGTTTCGCTCCCTCCTCAGCACCGCCCTTTTGGCCGGTGCCTGCACCACCCCGACCAACATGACCACCGAACCGCTTACCCTTGACTTTGGCAAGGGCCAGGTGACCAGCTGGCGCGCCCTCAACGACGGCGTCATGGGCGGCCGGTCCATTGGTCTGGTTGAGTACGACCGAACATCGATGACCTGGGCCGGTACTGTCTCCCTCGAAAACAATGGCGGCTTCAGCTCCGTCCGTTCAGAGTGGGGTGAACGAGACCTGTCTGGGTATGGCTCGATGACCTTGCGGTGCCGCACCACTACGGGAGAGCCCGACACCTTCACGCTCACGATGGAGACTTCCGAGCAGTGGTGGATGCCCTATTGGAAGGCCAACTTCACCGCAGAATCTAAATGGAGCGAGGTCACCCTTGACTTTGCCGATCTCAAGAAAAGCAGCGCCATGACGGGCGATCTCCCCAAGCCCTGGTCCTGGGGTGCATTGGACGACATCCTCCGTGTGGGCATGATGAAATACGACGGCCTAGCGGGTGACTTCGGTCTGGAAGTAGACTGGGTCAGGTTCAATCCCACCCGCTGAAGCCCACCGTCAACTGGACGGACCGGCCATCGGCCGGCAAGATTCCTGGGCCAGGATAGGCGGCCGCGCGGCGCGTGAAATACCGGGCATCGTTGAGGTTGTCCACAGACAAGCGCACCGACCAACCCGAGTCGGAGTGCCAATGAACACCGGCATCCATCACAAAGAAGGCGGGAACCTCACCATGAATGGCATCCGGTGTCAGAACGGCATTGGTGGCCTCGGTGAACTGATCGCCCACGGCATGCGCTCCGAAGTCGAAGCCCCAGCGGCGAATGCTGAACTGCAACGATGCGCGGGCGATGAAATCTGGAACGAACTCCACTTCCTTGTCTCGGAATGCACTTTCGGCACTGGCCAAGTAGCGGCTCCGCATCACGGAGCCTGTGATCAGGCCCTCACAACGAAGGCCACGCTCTACATCCTCGTGGAGAAGCCCCCCCAAGGTGAGCTCGACTCCCCTCGTCCGGGCGTCAGAGATGTTGGTACGAAGAAGAACGACACGCTGGATAATGACCGGGTCAGGAACCGTGGTGGCCACCAGACCTATGCGATCCCGATAATTCAACTGGAATGCGCTGATGTCGAACCGGATGCCTCCGATCAGCTCGCCGCGCAATCCGAGATCGGCATTGCGACCGCGCTCATCGCGGATGTTCGGGTCTACTTGACGACCAATGTTGCGCAATTGGATATCGCTGAAATTGATGGCGCGGTAATTGGCCACTGCATTGCCGTAGAGTTCGAGCGACTGAAACTTGTGGGAAAATCCAATGCCGGGCAATCCAACCGTCCGCACCCTGCGCTCCACCTGCACAAACACACTGTCCTCTAGCACATTGCCGGCCCCGTCAAAAATGACCTCGCGGTATCGACCATCCGCACGGGTATCGATGGACTCGACGCGGATTCCGGGCGTGAAGACCCAACCGGGCAACGGATTCCAAGCGCACTGAGCATGCAAAGCCAACTGAAGGTTAGGAAAGGTGTAACGGCTTCCATCTCCCGCTTCAGGCACGACATACTCGAAGTCGGGCATGTCGCCTGGGACCCCTTCTCCTTGCATCGCCAGGCTGCGTCCCTTCAGCAGTTGCCCCCCGATGGTGAGCGCATGGACGCCGCCATGTCCATTGAGCCAGCGCTTGACGGCGCGAACGTCGGCGCCACCATGCCGAAATCTTCCTGAGATGAGTTCACGAAAGACGCCGGGATCAACCCGGTTGGGAAAGCCGAGAAAGCCGAGCGAGGCTCGCTCTGCCTGGAGAACGTGAAAGCGGCCATTCCATTCCCAGGCACTCACGGCTTCAGGCCGGTTTCGAATGCGCAGGGCTGCCGAACGGTGGGTGACCTTGAAATGATTGCGATCCCGGAAGGACACCCTGGCATCACTGGCGAATTGAGCATCCGTCAACCCACCAGGCTGTTGCTCTACCCGGTCCATCCATGACAGGTCGGTCTCCCAACTCCATACACCGCCGAGGCGCCCGCCCCCACTCACCAATGCGGTGGTGGTGGTGAAGTCCGTGTTGGGCCGCCAACCTCCGCCTGATTTGTGCTCTATAGCTCCATACGCATGGCTTTCCCCCCTCTCATCCTGCCATCCAACTTCAGCAAAACCCTGGCCGAACCCACGCATCCCTCTTCCCTCTTCTTGGTCTACTGCCCCAGAGTACACGATGCCAGACAGGGCTCCACTGCCCCAGAGTCCGGCATGGTCGCGTCCATCGCGCAAGACGAAGTCCAGCATGCCACCGAGTTGTGATCCATACTGCAAGGCACCTGCACCGCTCACCATGCGCACTTCCCTCACAGCCCGTGTCGGAGGCGTGTAATACGCCTCTGGATACCCCAGTGGATCCGCTGCGATTGGCATTCCGTTTTGTCGGACCGACAAGTGGGACGATCGGCTCGGACTCAATCCCCGGACGCCAATGCCGAGTTGCAAGCCAGCGGCATCGCTTTGCCAAATGTTGGCTCCGGGCACGGCGATGAGCAGCTGTCTGTGGTGCTGGGCTGACTGGACAGCCGGAGATTCGGCCCACCCGAATACACGGCTTTTCATCCCTGTATAGATGCCTTCAGCACCGATGGACTGCATCCAGCGAACCGCATCGGGCCGCTGCTCAATGACCGGGGCGGCAGAAAGCTCGCGTGCCATGCGCGGCACGCTGTCTGGCGCGATCGTTCCCTTCTGCGCCGATCCTTGTGCGGAAACAAGCGCCATGAGGGCCAGTGTGGAAGCGATGGTACGGTGCCTATGGAAATTCTTTACCATCCCGCCCTCATTTTCCAGTCCTCTTTCACCCGTCGATACTCCGCCATCGTGACCACACTGTCCATGGGGAGAACCCAATCCCGCGCTACCCAGGGACCATCATCCACACGGGTCAAATCCACGAATGGATCCAAAAACAGCTGGGAGCGTCGACCATTGAGGCTCACCCAAACTTCCGCCCGGACGGCATCAGTACTAACTCCGGCACGGTGGTCCTCGTCGCGAATCCACCGGGCCGCTTGCAACAGCATATCGGGCTGGGTCGCCACCATCTTGATTTGGTTGGGGGTCAGGGAACCGCTCAAGTCCACCTCTCGTTCGCGTCCCTCCTCGTCGCGGGCAAAGAAATAGGCCACGCCCGCCTTCTCCATCAACATCACCCGCCAGCTGAATCGATACCCCGCTTCATGCCAAAATAGCTCTCCAGGGTATGCAAAATGCCTCAAAGGAAGAGCGAGCTGAACCAGAAGAAATGCAATGGACAATCCCCATCCGAGGTTGGCTCGCAAGGGAGCCGCAGAGGGGATGAATGCGGGCAGAGGCCTCCGGGTCACCGACTCCACCCAAGTGCGGTGAACTGACGGTGGAAAGAAGACCGTGGTGAGGCCAATCATCACCCAAGGGAAGACACCAATGGGAAACAGACACCATGTCACGAGATGAAAGGCCACCACGACAGGGTAGACAAAAGGACGCCAACGGTCCGACCACAATAGGAAACCCGCTGTGAGATCAAACACCAGCCCTCCCCAACTGAATACCAGACCAGCAGAGGGATGCGCGAGAAGTGGACCCACAATCGGCATACCGCTGTGCTGGGGCAACCACAAGCCAAGTGGCATTCCGCTCCACATCCAATCCGGGTGCAGCTTGGCGACCCCGGCGTAGAAATACACAAGGGTCAGGAGTGCCTTTGGCAAAACGAGGGCGAAGCGAGGAACGGATTTTGCATCAGTCCTGCGGGTGGGCAGAAACACCAGCAGCAACGCCATCAGCGACACGAAATAATAGTGGTTGAGATAGTTCGTCTTGTCCAGCAACTCGACATAGGTGAAGGCCAGAAAAAAAAGAAGTGCCCCACCCCTCGACCGCCCCATGAGCATGCCCAGCGCACCGATGCCCATGGCAGCGAAGAGCAACCAAGCAGAGAGAAGTCCCGGGCGGGGCAAACCAGCGATGAATGGAAAGGTGACCTGCGGGTCCACGACTTGGGCCTCAATCCATCCGTAGGCCGCAAAGCGCACCGTACTCAACAACACCAAAACCGCAAAAACGAGGCGGAGCGCCACAAGGGGCGCTCCATCCACTGGGGACAGTCCCCATGCCTTCACGGTTTTTAAGGACATGGCCTTAATCCCCGTCGTTGTCCTGATAGGTGACCAAGACGCCCAAAGCCGACATCATGTCTACTTTCCACAGCACGACAAGCGCCTGCAATTCTGCATACACTTCGAAGGCCTCTTGTTGCTGGTTCACAACATATTCAGACAAGGGGCTCTCCAATTGATTTAACGCTGCTTCAGTGGCGTTCAATTGTGTTTGGATGTCGGCATCGAGTTGCTGACCAAATTCCGTATCCCCCAAACTTCTCAAGTAATCATCCAAGCCTAAGTTTCCATCTCCATAAGCAGAAACTCCGTTGTAAAGATTTCGATATGCTGAAAATGCTTCCTGAATCAGGTCAACACTCATGTCTCCTGCGAAAGGTGCCTCGACATGCCCGGGCAGAGGGGTCTGAGAAAAGGTGCTGATGCCCGCTGGAAGACCCAGCTTCTGCTTGCGCAGCCCACCTTCATATGTGCGATTGAATGCATTGAGCACGGCACCCAAGCTGCTTCCCATTTCCGTACCAGTGGACGCAACGAAGGCATCTCGGTATCCTCCATTCCATTCGCCCAAGATGTC